>Ga0315334_10000850_pt1 | contig 18732 bp, 27 predicted proteins | sample M150034915metaG_FD_205555 | JGI IMG/M metagenome (GOLD analysis project Ga0315334, IMG submission 205555) | Ammonia-oxidizing marine archaeal communities from Monterey Bay, California, United States - M1 500m 34915 | ecosystem: Environmental > Aquatic > Marine > Intertidal zone | place: USA... | reverse complement strand
CCCCATTCTTCCCCCCATTCTTCCCCCCATTCTTCCCGCCCTTCTTCCCGCCCTATTTCCCTCCGTTCTTCCCGCCCTACTTCCCACCACACTTCACATAGGAGGAAGTTGTGACTATTAATGCATACGACAACAAACTCGCGTCTGCCGACGGGACGGTCGATGACGTGCTCGCTGAGCAGGTCGGCAAGGTCACGTTGGTCTTCAACGTTTCGGCGGGCTGCGGAAACATTCCACAACATGCAATCCTTCAGGAACTGAATGAGCGGTACGAGGATGAGCCTGATTTCGACATCATCGCCGTAGTGTGCGAGGACTTTTCCTGTCACGGCTACCCGGAATTCGAAAACGGACTCGAGGCCTTTGCGAATCTTCCCGGTAACGAGGATTACATCGGTCTGACTCCGGGTGAGATCGCCAAGAAATATGCCGTAGACAACTACGGAGCCACCTACAAGTTCACTGAAAATACGCTAGGTCGCTATGACAAGCACACCTATGACCCGGAATGGCGTCCGGGTGAGCATGGGGAACAGGATCCACACCCCCTCTGGAAAGATCTCACAGGTGAAAGCGAAGCGGAAGTCAGGGAAGATGGGGTTCCTCATCACTGGGAAGCAAGCGTGTGGGCCGAAGAGCCACAGGAAATCGATTATTCCAAGAAGGGGTTTGTTTCACTAACAGGCAACTTCGACAAGTTCCTTATTGATCGCAACGGCAAGCCGGTGCGACGTTACGCCAACGGCTTTCTCCTGGGGGAAAGGGACCACGAAGGACACACTTTTTCCTGGTTCCCGGAGAAGTACAAGGCTGACGGGCGAAGGGACCACACCCCGACAAATGGGGATCCCAAGGATGCCCGTGGGATACGGGGTTTGGACTATGAGGCCAAGGGCAAGCATGAGGCCTTCGCTGGTGAGGAAGGCCCCTTCGAGGAGTCAGACGCCAAACGGGCCGCTGAACTCGGAGTGCCGCACTTCTGGGGGCCCTGGCCTAGCCCTGTACAGCGCAAGGGAATTGACCTGTCATTGGAACAAATCTGCGAGGACATTGATGCCCTTCTGGCGTCCTGATAGTGTGTTGGCATGGAGCCGTCCCTGACGGAGCCCGGTTATTTCGGTGACTCTGTCAACCATATTCACATCATCGAAGATTTTGTTGAGCCTCTCGACCTTGAGCATCTCCAGGCCTTCCTTCCCCACATCAAGGAATGGGAGAACTCCAAAGAAACCGAGTACAACGAAGCCGGCGAATGCATCTATGACGACTCGTACTGGCGTGACCGTGTGTGCAGCGGGGAGATCATCCAACGGATAAATCCTTGGATTTTTAAGTTGGTTGACAAGTACATCAACAAGATGGCCCACACCATTGAGAACTCCTTCGGGGTTAGCGTTTCCAATCGCCCCCCCGTGCTTGTCCGCTGGCTGCCCGGCAACGAACAGCAGCCGCACGCTGACAAGCAACTCAACGACGGCACCCCCAACCCGTTCCCCACCTACGACATCAACTCCATCATCTACTGGAACGACGACTTCGAGGGCGGACAGTTTTACTATCCGGACCATGACATCGAGTTGGAGATCAAGGCGGGAATGGCCGTGGCCCACCCTGGGGATGTCAACTATCTCCACGGAGTGAAGCCCATCGTCTCTGGGATCCGGTGGACGACTCCCTCGTTCTATACTGTCACCGGCATTCACCACTACAACCCCAATGCATTTGTAGGAGCAGATTGATATGGACATCGCTGGATACTGTGGTCATCCCGCATCGGGCATTGTGCTCTATAAGAACGTATGGCCCGACGACTCGAACTTTGTCGAACGGCTCGAAGCGTGCATCGGCAAGAGTACCCACGAGTACTTCTCATGGAAAAAGGCCCTGGTTGGCGACCTTCAGGAAATGCCGGACTACCGGGATTGCTCTGATTTCAAATTGCGCGAGTCCGACCTGCCGGTCTGTGACCCAGATTTTGCAGACGCGGGTGCCGTGTATGCGGAAGTCATAGCGGGAGTTCGTGAGTGCGTACAGCACTACTCCGGTCTATACAACCTCCAGTTGGAGTATGAGGAAGCAACCAATTTTGTCAGGTACGCGGAGGGTCAGCACTTCGCCGTTCATGCGGACCACGGGTTCTCCTATGTCGCCACGGTGTCAGCGATTGGTTATCTCAACGATGACTACGAGGGCGGCGAGTACATGCTCCCGTATCAAGACATCAAGTTCCTGCCCGAGGCCGGCGATGTGATTCTTCATCCCTCGACATTCATATACGCCCACGCCTCGCTGGCTGTCACGAAGGGCACCAAGTACTCAGCAGTGACGATGTACGACTACAACGACAGAAACCATCAGGACCACCAGGGTCCGTATGCCGCCGCGCAGAGCGTGCCCACCGCTGCCGCCGGTCAGATCATGCCAGCGAGTGAATGAAAGTAGCCCTCACCCGCACGCACCAAAACCCGCCGGAGATTAAACAGTCCCGTCCCCGGCGTGAGTGGATGGACGGCACCCACAACAAGCACGCCTACAAGTGCCTGCCGCTTACCAGCGCCAATGTAAATGGATGGGAAATCGTTCTCCAGCAGGACGTGGTTGTCCAGTGGGACGGCGGAAACACGGTCCCCCGGGTTCTAACCGGCGAGAAGATCACCCACAATGTCGATGGACACGAGTACGAACGCGCAATAGCGATGCCCAGCATCGTCGGGGTGATGTCGTTCACTATTGGGTGGGCCATCAATCCTCCCGAGGGATACAGCACCCTCCTCTCCGGTTCACCCAATTACTTCGTCGACGGTGCAGCCGCCATGACTGCGATGATCCCGGGTTGGTGGCCCGACGAGGTCAATATGAATTGGATGATTACGAAAGCGGACAAGCCGGTGGTGTTTCCCGCAGGGATGCCATTCGTATTCTTCACTGTAGTAAAAGACGATCTTCTTCCTGCCGTTGAGTTCGACGTTGAGAATATGTGGGACAGCCCTGCCCTCATGGAGTCCCGCCGGGCTTATGGCGAGGCCAAGATGAAGAACATGCAGGAGAATCCATGGACCTGGATGGGAAGCATTCGCACTGGCAAGAACGAAAAGGATGAACCCATTGGCCCAAAGCACGAGGGCCATCCCATTTTAGATACACCATGACTGAAGTTTCCTTCGTTCCCGGGGACACTGGTCACATCACGGCCAGGGAACTCGACGGAATTTACGACATCCCCATCAGGTCCATTACCGGTGAGGACAACCTGCTGGGTCAGTTCCGGGGAACGGTTGTCCTGTTTATTCCAGTCGGATGGGAGGATGCCCATGCGAAGTTCAGGGATCTACAGGTCATTCACGATGAGTTCGGGCACAGAGGGTTTTCCGTTGTCGCGATTCTGACTGGTCAGCGGTGGGATGAGTCCGGAAGGCAGATCCCTCCAATCAGTAAGAGTAACGAAGAAATCGCAGCACTTCTTGAATCCGAATATCCCTATGTAACATTTCCCTTTACGGAAAAGATCCTTATTAATTCCATTTGGACAACCCCCGATACCGGGGACGAGTGCGATCCCGAACACGAACTGGCCTCATACCTCAAAGGGGGCAGTCGATACGAACGAAAATCCATGACGATACCCGCACTGTACGAGACGTTTGTTTTCGATCGTGATGGAACCATTGCGGCTAGGTTCAATTACGCCCAGGAACTACTCGCAGAAGGGTCGGAGGGCGAACAGAGTGTTCGGGAAGCGGTAGATTCCATTCTGGAACAGCCACGCCAACCCAGACATGCCGGACACCATTGGCACTATCCAGATGTTGGCTCAACGCCAGTGATCGACATGCCCGCAGGCAGGCCCATGGACTGGGTGGGACTGGGAATCAATCACGACCGTCGCTTTACGAGGGAAAGCCCACCTCCAACAGAAATTCTAATACAGCACGCCACAGACGTTGTTTACGCATCGCTGGATCATTTGAATAATGAAGAACGACTAGGCTTAGTTCAGACAGTCATCCATCGCCTGCAGAAATTGATAGATGCGGGCGAACACGAACAGGGTCGCTAATGGATCATCTTGCTAATGGAATCGCGGTTGATCGCAAGGCGATCGAGATTCCCGACTGGGCAGTCGACGAACTTGTGGAAATGCGTGACTACCAAATAGAACATACCTATGAATTGTTCGACGATCATGTTATTCACAGAGACAGTGGTGTGGTTTGGCCGTATGACACCTACCTCAAGTGGCCGGTGCGAGTTCATCCGAATGACCCACCCGCAGCACTTCCACGGACGCAACAGTTCACTGACTTCTGGGTCGAGACGGAACGCAAGATTTATGAATCAGTTTTGGAATACTTGAAGACGTATCCCCTTCTGATCTATTCCTTGTGGTGGCGCGACAAGGGCCATTCCCTGATCTATGAACCGGGTGCCGGCCTGGCACTCCATCAAGATAACAACGTTGGTTATTCTTGGGAGAACAGGGACAAGATCATTGGTCGCACGGAAATGTCAACACGAAACGTGCTTTCAACTACACTGCATGTTGTTGACTGTGAGGGTGGAGACATGCACTTCCCTTATGCCGGTGTAACGATTCCCCCCGAGCGTGGTGATGTTGTTATATTTCCAGCGAACTATGTGGCAGCACACGAAATAACACCCGTGGCAGAAGGGTCCAGGCGAATCTCATACTTGGGGTGGTTTGGCCAGGGGTCTACCGAACCCCTGTCTGCGCCTGTTGGAGAATCTGGCTCTGCAGTCGTGGGCATCTACGATCCCGATGAGGCTCCGTGGGCGTCTCTTCTGTGGCAGAAGCACATCGAACGTGATTTCGTAGAGTCATGTGGGTGGGACGAGGAGAAGTTGACAACAACATGCCCCTGGTTGGGCCGACAGGCCGCGCCGGTCTATTGGGACAAGTTCAATGGTTAAGCCTCTCGGTGGAGGAGTGATCCTTTACGAACATGCGTTCGATCTCGACTGGGATTGGATGCGCTCCTTCTGTCAGGAAACCCTGGAAAAAGAACGAAGCAAGATGTACGAGCCTGGCGACGATCCGATAACCGGAGAGCGTGGGTACATAAACAGAAGCGGTTACTTCTTTACCGAAGGGTCTCTCGACCAGATGCCGTTACGCGGCTCCGCCACCCACCAGAACACCAGCCAGGAAGTCCAGGAGGCTCTTGGGGTGATCGAGTCGGCGCGAGACTCCTGCCTAGAGCATTACCTGACCAGATACCCGATGGCCCAAAAATGTATTTGGTGGAAAATCAAAAGCCATCTGGTCGCCTATCCGCCCGGTTCCTATCTCGGGCTGCATTCTGACGTAAGCACGGACTACGAGTACGGCAAGCCACACCCATCAGACCAATTAGCGACGCGCAACACGGTGTCCGTGGTGGCCTACCTCAATGATTCCGTTGACACGAAAGATGAGTTGGACGGAACGAACTTCACGGAGGGCCATCATCGATTCGAGTATCTCGATATCGAATACACGCCCAGGAAAGGAGACATGCTGTTCTTTCCTTCCAACTACATGGCCGCTCACCAAGTCTTACCAGTGGGGGCAGGTACGCGATACACCTACTTGGGGTGGTATTGTCAGGGGACGCCAAACGCAGCGGTCCACGAGGACGTAGTTGACCCTCTCGACAACCCGGAACTAGCCCAATACGCAACGAATGTGTACATGACCAATGGATTCTCTTAAAGTCGGCATCATCCATCCCGGCAGCATGGGGACGACGCTTGGCATGGCCTTGCAGGCCAACGGCCATGAAGTCCTATGGGCTTCGTCTGGACGATCAGATGAAACGCGAGCGCGTGCTGAGAGCATTGGCATGCGGGATGTCACAACGATCGTGAACATGGCCACCGAGGCATCCGTTATCTTCTCGATAGTTACAGGTGGTGCCGTAGAGACGATGGCACACATCGTCACTCAGGAAACAGAGTTTTCGGGTTTGTACATCGACTGCAACCACATTGATACGAACCGGGAAGCCACGCTCCGCCAAATCTTGGACGACCATCCCTATGTGGAAGCGTCCATTGATGCCTACCCGATACCCCACCCGCACCCGGGATACACGGAAGAACGCAAAATTCTCTTTTCGGGAGAGCGGGCAGATGAGGCTGTCGAACTCATCGGTGGTGAGATTTTCGACTGCGCAACCCTGGACACGTCGGCAAAGGCCCACAAGCACGAGGTCATGGCTGCCAACTTGAAGTATCAGCAGGAGAGAGTTGCTGAGGGTGTAGAAGTCGAGGCATGGGTATTGCGTGGACTCGGCATAGATGTCGACGTAGATGAATGAGTGCCATTAACCACGGCTGTGGGGTAGTCGAGTTCCCATACGCTTTCGATGTTGACGATGACTTTCTTGGGGACTGGCTAGAGCGTCGCAGGGAACACGAACCGGACGACTACTACATCGATACAGACGGCACGATTGTGAACCGTGGGGGATTCAAGTTCAAAGCGGAGGAATATTCGAAGGCGCCAGGGAGGTTCCTCTACTTACTGCACTCCAAGACTTCACCAGAGGACGTGGCATTTGTCAAAAATCTCGACGATGCGTTGCGTGCCTGTTTGGATCAATACCTGACCATTTTCCCGGAAGCAGCGGCGTCGATCTGGTGGGAATCTGACGGGCATATTGCCACCTACGATGACGGTCAACACTTGGGGATCCATTCGGACAACGGCATCCATTATTCCGTGACCGACGGACGCACTACCAGGGTGGAGCAGGACGCGATGCACAACGTGATTTCTTCGTCGATGGTGTTGCGCGCCCCCGTCGAGGGCGGGGAATTGAACATGCCCCATGCCGGCCTCACACTTGAGCCGGTTGTCGGGACGGCAGTGATGTATCCCTCCAACTTCGTTGGGGCGCATGGCGTGAGCCCGGTGGTCAGCGGGGAGCGATGGTCTTATCTGAAGTTCTGGGGCTCCAGTAAGGCACGCCAGTATCCAAGGGAAGTTTCGGAGATGGAGGAATTCGCAACCGTCTTACTTCCAGAGGCGTGGGGACGGCATGCGATGCTCTACAACTCGATTACTGACGACCCTGGCTATCGCGTCAAATAGAGATATGGACAACCCCGTCCAGGGAACAAAACTAAATTTCGGCTGCGGTTCTCATCAGCCATCCGGTTGGGTAAACGGAGATATTGATATATCAGTGTTTCCTGATGGCCTTGATGATCACCATGTTCTTTTAGAGCAGCGGCCTCTTGAGCGCGCCCTGGGCTATGCCGACGGAGATATTACCTACCTTCCGTTTCCGGATGGCGATGTTCAGCAGGTGATGATGTGCCATGTGTTGGAGCACATCCGGCCCGAAGATGTAGTTCGTACATTGAGAGAGGTCCGACGAGTCCTGCGTGTGGGTGGCCAGTTGCTGATTATCTGTCCTGACATCCGTGTCACCCTGAAGCACATGCTAGATCTGCCTCTCTGTCCACGCGGCAACCCTCACCTGGGTGGCGCCGTAAGTTTTTCGGATCCCCCCAAGCCGATCAGTCTGGGGCAGACCCCCTGGACAATGGAAGAGGTAGTCAGGTTGCTGTTTGCTGATGTGGTGCTGGAGGACGATCCGATCGATCCTGAACTTCCCCGCTCTGGCCACAAGTGGAATACCTACGGAAGCAGATTATTGAATGTTGTAAAGAGAGTCTTTCCTTCGACCGTTTTATTACCGCATGCCCATCGGCGTTATGACAGATGGAACGATCCGGACAGTGGATACGAGTGGCCCACTAGCGGTTGGTGGGAGTTTACTTGTGCCGCGCTGGCAACGGTTACTCCCCAAGGACCTTAGCGTCTGCCGGAATAATCGCAGCAAGCGAACATGGGGTGTGATGCTCTTCCCCGTTGGCATCAACCCAATGGATCCAGAAGCCAGGGTTGCTTAGTGCCCCTAAGAGCAGGTCGGGGTTGTACTTCTCTCGAGCCATACGCTCAGTTTATCGGCCGCGGAGGCTTTCCAACGAGGGCAGCCACGACTTCCCTTGCTCCCCAGGATCTCGGTCATCGTGGATGAAGACATTTCTGTCCTCGGCGGGAGATCCCTGTCCGAAATTCGAGAGGTAGACGTATCGGCACCCGTCGGTGACCTCGGTGACTTCATGGGTGCCCATGTAGTTGGATGGGTAGAAGAGCAGATCGCCAGGCCCCAGTTGAACGTCGATGTCGAGGTACTTGAATCGAAGGTGTCCTCCCGTATAGCCATCGTTTAGCCCAAGGCTTAGCGAGATGACCTGATTCAATGCTGACTGGTCTGGAGGGACGTGCCCGTAGAAGTAGTCAACGTCGTTGTCGCTGTGGGGTCCGTAGTGGGTTCCGATTGGATAGTAGGCGACATGTCCTCCGACCTCCCACCAGACACAGGGCAAGGCATCGGGAAACAACTCGAAATAGAGCAGTAGTGAATTGTAAATAACCTTGTCGCAACTCTCAAAGAACGATGGGTTGATCGTTCCATGAACCCGTATCGGATTTACATATAGATCCTTGTAGGGTATCTTGTGGCCACTTCTGTTAGTGCCGTAAAGCACTTCTCCAGTCTCACCATATGTGAATTCATACATGTCCTCGAATGATTGATCTACCTGTTGTTCTAGTTCTGTAATGACATGTTCCGGTACGTCAATAACATTCCTAGACAGGACAACCCCTCCGGCAAGATGTTCCATTATTTTTTAACCAATTGGCCGTTCTCGTCGTGGATGTATGAGGCCCTATCCTCATTGATCGCGATCACACCCTTGTGGCTATAGGACTGCTTCAGTCCCTCCTCCCCTTCCAGGGTTCTGTTTTGGTAGACAGGATTACCCTTATTGAAACGGGCAGCCATGTCGTCAGGGGTGGCATCCTCTTCTATGTATCTTGCATACTTCTCATAGTCATCGTAGATTTTGTCTAACCAATGTGGAGGGCACCAGGAATTGATATTGTCCGGCTCTTCAACCGTAATCATTACTTCAGGTTGGGGGCTGCCATGAGAGAAGAACTCCAAATATGTGTAACGATCTCCGGCAGTAACCGTATTCACAGCATGAGTCGCAACAAAATTCGCCGGAAAGATTAGAACGTCACCTGCCCTGCCTTGGAAGGTAACATCCAAATAAGGGAAGCGCATTTCCCCTCCCGTATAGTTCGTTCCATCCAACTCTTCTGCGGACTCAACTCCATTGTTGAGGTACAGAAGGACCGCGAGGACCTGTCGGGAGGCGAGTTGTCCCTGAGGGATGTACCTCTGCCCTTGTATTACTCGATAGTTCGTGTCGTTGTCGTTATGAATCCCCAGGTAATTCCCCTCCTGGTACCGAAGAACGTGGCCACGGTTGCGCCACCACAACGTCCCGAGGACCATGGGGAACTCGTCGACATACCGGATAAGACATTTGTAAATAACGTCTTCCCAAGACTGGAAGATATCAACGATCTCTGGAGGCGTGTCCCCCGTCACCACTTCGAGAAGCCTGATGGGAACCAGTTTGACCTGCTCTAAATCAAACTTGTTCTTGTCCTCGTTAAGGGCGTAGGTAACTCCCTCGTCATCTGTCTCGTATGTCCAACGCTGTTCATGGGCGGCCTGGGACTCCTGATTGATCCATGGGAAGATCTCAGGGGGGATCGGTGCAGTGCCGCCGAACCTGACAACCCCTCCCCCAAGATGCTCAACGTCGTAACTCTCGATTTCCTCGAGAACGTCGTCGGTTATCTCCGGCGTGCCGGCGTCAAACGAGTGTGCCATGAGGAATCAACGATCCTTCGGGCTGTGCCTCGAGAGGCCTCTCTTGGACAACGGGGGTTTGTACTCCGTGGCGCAGGTTTCGAGTCGACTGCCAATACTTCTCATAGTCTTGATGCACCCACGGAAGATAGGTCTGTTCGACCCAGGTTGCCGGTTGGTCCGCGTCTTTGATCTGGACACTTTCGTTTCCGCCCTGCCCGTAATTCCCAAGATAGACATAACGCTCGCCGGCTGTAACGGGGTTCACGCTATGTGTGCCGACATAGTTCTGGGGGAAGAACAGGATGTCGCCGGTGGCCGGCTTGTACGTCACGTCGGGGTAGGGGAAGTACATCTCTCCACCCTCGAAGTCTTCATTGAGGTAGACGATCGTGGCCATCACCTGATACACGGCCTGCGGTCGATCGGGTGGGTAGCGCTGGCCATCTATAACCCGGTAGTTGGTGTCGTTATCGTTGTGCTGCCCCAGTTGCCCGCCGGGCTTGTACTTGAGGATATGACCACGGCACCTCCACTGGAGGGTGTTGAGGATCATCGGATAAAGATCGATGTAGCGCATGAGGCACCGGTAGGTCTTCGACTCGCAATCATGGAAGAAATCGACTATCCCCTGGGGGGTGTCGTCCTGAACGGGCATGTCCACGCCGTGAGCACCCAGGCGAAATGGTTGCTCTGCGAGTTTGGCTAGACCGTTCTCAACGGGATTGCCCAATAGGTCCTCGACCCATTCGCTGTCGTCCTCTTTCATGTAGCGCAAGCCACAGTCGCTGGGCTCAACACGTTCGTCGAGATGCGGGAGGATCAGATCCTGGTCTATGTCAACGACGTTACGGAAAAGCGTGATCCCGGCCCCATAGTCGTGGACGTCGAGATTCGTGATTTTTCCATACTCATCAGCAGAGATGGTCGGTTGCGGGTGAACTCGAGCAGTCATACGGAAACCCATTGCCTCTCTGCGTTGTACCAAGCATCGACGTGGGTTTCTGCCTGTCCGTCCAGGGGCATGCCCTGGCAGTAGAACTGCAGGTAGGAGATCCGCTCCCCGCTGGTGATCGTTTCAACGGCATGGGCGCCAATGAAATTGGACGGGTAGAACACGGCTGAGCCAACTGCGAACTTATCCCTAACTCCAGCATGGGGGAAGTGCATCGTTCCACCCTCGGCCGTGTCCCTTAGAATCAGGGAGCCTGTCACCACGGTCTTGGTGGGGAACTCGTTAATGGGTTTACTGGATGGATCCGCGACCCCTGTTCCCCACGCCCTCTTACCTCGTTCGGTGGTTTGATCGGCATGTGGGCCGATTTCGTGTCCCGCCGTGTAGAGAACGGCATGACTGGGGGTTCGATACCAGATTGAAGTACTCACCTCCGGGTACATGTTGATGTATTCGTGGAGGCATGCGGCCATAACCCCGTCAAGATATTCAACAAAGGCTTTGTCCTCTGGCTCTACGTCGTACAGCAACCCGACGAGGCGTGGAGGAGTTGTCTTGAACTGCCCGGGGGTGAACTTGTAGCCATCGGCATTGATGTAATTGCCGTCTTCATCGACCTTGGCGCCATCAACCGTTTTTATACGGCGATCGGTGTAGCCGGTGTTGTCCCCTGTGGAGGCGCTGCGTCTTTCCACCCAGGCAGACAGGAACTCCTGGTCTATCTCTGCGGCTTCAGGGAAGACTACGACTCCGGCAGGGTGTTGAATCGGATGTCCCATGCGAAGACTTTATCAGGAGATGCGCTTACAGACCGTGTAACCCTGGTCCACGGGGATGTGATAAACCCGGAGATTGTCTTTCTTGAGTGCTCGATTGGTCTTTGTCATCGAGTGGATATGCATCTTGGCTCGCGAGCGGTAAAGGGCTGAATAGGCTCCGGTGTTGTTGAGAACCATTATGCCGCCGACCGAAAGCATGTCCGTGTAGGCATCAACCAATTTGGTGGTCAATCCCGCAAGCCATTCGACCCTAAGAATCACTAGATCGAATGTTCCGGCGTTAGTCCCATCCAAAATATCCTGTGGATCCATTACGGAATACTGTGTGTCCGTGTAGGAGGAATAGTCCGGATGGGTTATGCCGTATTGCTCCATTTCATAGAGCCAACTATCGTTAATGAACGTATAGTTCTTGGACCTATCGTTTAGGTCATCCATGATGTACTTGTAGGGCACGGTTGCGTTCATGAGTACATTGGTGAAGTCCCTGTAGTCATAGAACATCCGATTGAGTATCATCAGAATCGAGATGTTTGCTTCCCATCCGGGAACCGGGTCCAGGGACATGCTGTCCCAGTGCATTTCCTGGTCACTACCAATGGCCATGACTCGTCGGTCAACGTTTAGGGCAGTGTGGTCGTTATAGACCGACGTTGCATAGTCTTGGAAGAACCCCGTGTAGGCCGTCAGGTCCTCGTCTGTTTGGCTCAGATGCGTTGCTACCAGGTTGGTTTCAAGCCATGCGGGAAGGGGTTTATGAGTCATTAGGAGCGCCCCAATGCCATGTGTCGCCGCCACCAGAGCCGGCGCGCAGTCGAAGTTAGGTTGGCGTTCTGGGTTTTCAGGAGATTATCTCCTGCGGTGCAGGGGTGACCGTCGTAGTAGGTCAGCATGTCCGCTTCCACAAACTTGTAGTTTGTGCGAATCGTATTGACGAGGTCGTCGATGGTTGTGGAGCCGACGTTGGCCCAGTCCAGTCCAAGGACAAACATCAACGTTGCTAGTTCCGATTCGACATAGTTGAGGTCAGCAGCGACGTCGTAGAGGTTGCCGGGTGTGCTTCGAACAGCCATTACTCCTCCACCTCATCTCTCCACTCGGCGTTATTCCGAGAGCACCAGTGCATGGTCTTATCGGATAGAAATTCCATGGCGTAAAGTTCGGGATTCCACCGGAGTATGTCATCCTGGCGGTCACTCACGTCAGTAAAATCGGATTCCCCAACCATGTTGGCACGGTCGGCTGTGAATGCAGTTACTCCCGCTTCTTCTGCCAACACGACCGTGTGACGGAGCCGCTCAGGATCTCGATCGACCATTACTGCCTCCTACAGAGCCGCGTGTGCCGCCACCTGGATCCTTAAGCAATTGTGAGCACTGTGCAGGACATCGTCTGCCGCAACAGGGACCGTGTATGGGTCGCTCACGCCGGCAGGATCAAGGCTCAGGGCAAGACATAAAACGTAGGTCGAGTACTCGAGGTACTCCTTTGCCTCCGCTTTGGCTGCGGTTACTTCTGCTGCGGTAAGTGCCATGGGAATATTATTCCACAGGTTAAGCAGGTACTGCGGCGAGTGCGGCCTTAAGGGTAGCAAGTACTCCCAAGTGTGCTTCCAGGTCCGTTTCCGCGGGCGTGGGATCGACTGCTGGAGCGGTGTAATCCGCTGACAGGTCCGCGGGGTCAACCCCCATATGCCAACAGTCGCTCCAAACGGTCTCTTCCCTGCGGTCGATAGCCAACTGAAGGATGCTTCGCTTGGTTGCGTTAGTGATTGTAGAAGTAAAGTCCATCTGTGCACCTCGGACAAAATTGTCTATCGGGGGAGTCCTCCGACTTATTCATTATACGATACCAGTAGTTCCCGCCGTGCTACTGTACCTGTCAAGAGGCCAGATTGTCGATCGATGAGTCTCCCCGGGACTCGATTTTAGGTAAACTATTCTAAGAGTCCCATGGAACGCGTAGTCTTTTGTCCATCAAACGATCTCATGGCCGAGGCCAAAGAGATGGCCGCATTGTGGCAGGTTCCTGTTCAGGTTGGGGATAGCGCACGCACCTCGACCCTGAAATTCGATCGGTCGGAAGTCACCGTTGTGAACATTCCGACAATTCAACAGTTCGAGATGGACCAAACCCTGTATCGGACGGGTCGTCCTATCATTTGCGCATACCATGACGAGTTCGAGCCGGTGACCAGCGTTAGCGGTCTGTTGGTGGGACCGAACACACGGAACATTGAACAGAGTATTTACTCGACTAAATACCGGGCATCGTTTAAGTTCTGGATAGATTTCCCTGGCGATTACACCTTCAAGGTCGTTGACGATGACGGTGTTATTGCAACCCACGACTTCAAAGTGGCGAGATGACAGCGTTTGTTGAATCGCCGGCCCCCTTCATCCACCTATATGACTTGGGCGATGTAGAGCCATTTCTTAATGCCCTGTTAGACGCGGTCGATGCGAGCGACCGTGTGGATTGGGAGCGGGCCACAACCGGTGGGGTCGATACGCAATACACGAACCCACACCGAACAAACGTTCTGATCGGTATCAAGGATCTCATATTCCGTGATCAAACTGTGTTGTCAGAATTGTGGACCGACCTGGACGCCTCTTTGTGGGACGGTATAAACCATTATTGCAACCAATACGGACTGAGTATCAAACGGCATGACAATTGGGGGGTTAATCGATATGACATGGGTGCGGAATACCGCCGGCATCCCGACAAGGGGGGCGGGAACACCAGGGTCTTGAGCGCTGTTGTCTACATGAATCCCCTTGAAGGTGGAGAAACCGTGTTCCACTCATGGGGCATCAAGGTCAAGCCGGATCCCGGGAAGATGGTGCTCTTCCCCTCCTCCTATCCCTGGCAGCATACCGCTCTGCCGCCCGACGAGGGGGAACAGAAGTACACCATGGTGTCGTGGTTTCATGGAGATTAAGATCGTTGATGATTGCCTGTGGGTGGTAAGTGAAGATAACCATTCCGTTGATCTGCTACACATGGCGACATGGACGGACACTGAGTCTGCCAAAGAGTGGGGCGCTACTAAATTCGTTGAGTTGTTCAACACAAATACGTCTGTTAAGTCATGGGTTGCGCACTGTCCGGAATCGAAATGCTCAGAACTTAGAGAGTGGACAGACATAGCGGTAGAGGACTACTTCAAATATTACGAAATTGAAGGATGGAGCGGTACAGGACATGAGGAAATCTTCAAAGTTAGAGGTACTGGTTATACCGATCACATTCATCTGCCTAATCGTGGGGCTTTTGTCCACACTCTTACTGCTGTTGGTCCGCCAAGTGGGCATGGCATTGGGCTGGAGACAATGGGACTCGACATAAGTCTTGATCTTGGGGATTTTGTAATACTCCCTCCCGACTTTCCCTATGACGTTTCCTTGCTGGGTTCCGAAGGCGAGCCCAGTTATTTTCTCAGACGAATTTACCTGCAGCAGTAATGAAGCCGGTACAGCAAGTCGTGGTAGTTGGTTCGGGGACCGCCGGGCTCATCTCTGCCCTGCAACTCAAACACCTTCTACCCAACTTGGACATTACCGTAGTGTCTTCAAGCGATATCCCCATCGTTGGTGTGGGTGAGGGAAGCACGGAACAGTGGACTGCCTTTGAGAAGCGTGTCCAAATGGAACGGACTGACTTGATTCGCGAATGTGATGCCACTTACAAGTTTGGCATTCGTTTCCAGGACTGGACTCGCCATACCCCTGACTACTTTCATAGCATCGGAAATTCGGGGGAGTCGAGGGGAACGTGTAACGAGATGTACTCGTACCTGGCCACTCAGGATATTCAATTAAGTGTTCCCGCTTATCCTGCAAACTTTCCTAAGGGTTACGTTAGGGACGAGCCGAACCACGCCCAAACGAATCAATTCCACTTCGATACGTTCAAACTCAATTCATTTCTAACCACCTCCTGTGGTGAGGTCGGCGTTGAATTTATAGATGCTGAGATCACGGGCGTCAACAGAAGCCCGGAGCACGGGGACATAGAGAGCCTGCTGACCCGAACTTTTTCGGGGGCTCCCAGCCAAGACATCCCGGGGGACTTCTTCATCGACGCGACAGGCTGGTCCCGATCCGTTCTCTCCAAGGTGGCGGAACCCATCAAATGGGTATCGTTTTCTGACTACCTGCCGTGTGACTCGGCGATAGCCTTCCCCACCCATTCCCGGGAAGATGGTGTGATCTTGCCATACACCATTGCCAAAGCGCTCAGTGCTGGCTGGCGTTGGGAACTCCCCACCAGCAGGCGCAGGGGGAATGGGTACGTCTACTCTTCCGCACACTGCACTTTCGATGAGGCCGTTCGGGAGGCAAGTGCGGAGCAGGAACTTCTCGGTCCTGTCAGGTCGTTCAGTTTCGACCCCGGCTATGTTGCGAACTCATGGGAGCACAACTGTTGCGCAATTGGTTTGTCCTCCGGCTTTGTCGAACCGCTCGAGGCCACCTCGATCGCTGCCGCCATCAACCAATCTCTACTATTATCTTCCTACCTCCCCACTTATCGTCCGGGAGACCAGAAAGCACGAGACAGGTACCTGCGGATCATGGATTCCATGATGGAGAACACGTTGGCAATGATTGCCTTGCACTACGTCTCCGATCGCACCGATTCTCCGATGTGGCAGGACCAACAACTGGCTCCACGGCCACCATTACTCGAAGAACTACTTGACGTTTGGCAACATAGGGGTCCTGAAGACCACGATCTTCCGAGGAATGGATTCGAATTGTTCCAAGCCCCCCATTTCTGGCACGTTGCCCTCGGTCAGGGCGTGATCAACGTCGACAACGTGCGTACAATTCTTGATGCGAGGCGAAGGGGCAACCGACTCCAGCATTTGGTCACCGACTTGTATGCCTCGAACGCCGGCAAGGAAACAATCCCACATGCGGAGGCGTTACGAAAATGAAGTTCGATTTCCCTTGCGGAAAGAACCAGTACATCATGGTGGCCGACGGGATGTGGGACCCCTCCGTCAGCACCCAACTAATAGAAGAGTGTGTCCGATATTACGACAGGCTTTTTGAACCGGGTCCGACCATGATGGGCGTTGATACCCGGGTTAAGGCTTCAATGGATTTCAATTTTGGCCGATATGCCGTTGCCCGCCTGGGCCTAGACCCGTCACTGCTTACACATCTTGAAGACTTACTCGCAGAGGGCCTCTGGTCGGCAGTTGCCAAGTACCAAGAGACGTATAGGGAACTAACGTACTGGCCGGAAATCAGCGACAGCGGGTTCAGACTGCAGCATTCCCCCAAGAACCGTGGATACTACCGTCCCCATTGTGACGGCATGCCGTGGGACGCCGTTGACGACGCGGTTTCCCAGCGCGTATGCGGTGTGATCATGTACCTCAACGATGTCGAAACCGGAGGGGGAACACATTTCCCCGAACACGACTACATCTGCCAGGCCCGCACGGGACGCATAACGATTTTCCCAACCTATTGGACGCACCCTCATGCCGGCATGGTCCCATTGGATGGGGACAAGTGGATCATCAGCACGTTTCTATCGTGCAAACGACTGCCGCCATCAAGCGAATCGCAGCGAGCGAACAGTTTAGAAATGGCCGAAGTGGAGGACTCCCAGCCTCAGGAGGATTCTGAGCCCCAGGAGGAGACAGAATGATAAAATCCTATGTAGGTATTTACGGAAGGACCAACCATGGGCCCAGTTGATTGGAGTACCGACGAGGATCGGTTTATGGACGGCCAGACGGACATCCCACAAGAATGCGTCATGTGGGACACACCTGATATGGACGTTGCCGACGACAACACGCTGGATGGGTTTTAAACATGTACGACATACAACAGGACTACGACTACATGGTTTCTGAACTGGGCGTCAAGATCGCAGCACTGGGTGGAGACGACACGGAGGCGGAAACCATCACGTTGAGCGCCGCGCTCGCACTCGTGAGCGGGTTCTACTATTTAGAACAGGGGGATGCTGACTCTTTGACTGAGGCTGAAAAAGTTATCGCTCGTCAGCGTTACCGCATGGGGAGAAGCATGAGAAAACTGGTGTACTACCGTGACGTATTGAAGGCGAGGATGTAATGGCAGCCCCATCAACTACGGATCTTTTGGCCACGTCTGAGACGAACTCGAAGACCGTACATAAAACGAATGTAACCAACGCCGATCAGATCACAGCGGCAAACTCGATCATCGCCGAAGAGGTGGCGACTGGCGTGGATCGTTCCCGAGACGCACTTCACTATCACGACGAACTCAACGTCTATGACATGGTTTCGGTTGCTTCCGCAGGGTTCGAGGCGGTCTACGCAAACTTGAGAACCGTTGTAGAGATGGCCATCCGGCTCGCTAACCCCACCAACCTGTTGCAGATTGGCGTCAACGTTGTTAGCCCAGCGAGACTGGGTATTGGCTCCCTTACGATCGCCAACACGCCCCACCTTGACTACTTCGAACGCTTTATGAACCCCGGTGACCTAGTGTATGACGTGGTCACTATGCAGAACCTCCGAGATCGCGCCTATCCCAAGGTGTGGGATTGTGTAGCGCTCAACATGCCGAGTGTTGCACACGATTTCTCTATAGTTGACGGGCTCTACACGCAGTTGCCGGCTGGAGGCTTAATTATCTTGGGAAGTGCTGGAGACCAGGGGAATGTGGCCAGGTATGGAAACCACCACGAGTATGTAGCGTGCTTTGATTCCTTAATGAGTAATTCTGATTGCTTCCTGTATCAAATCCCTAGTGGGTTGGGGGTTGCGGTAGCAATTAAGAGCCGCTAGATCCAATGAAATCAGATAATCAGATTAGTGTCACCTCGTTGTCGGACGTTCCCAAACTGAAGCCCGGCCAAACACTCCTATCGGTAACTGATAATCGTCTACTCGATCCAGAATTTCTACCCGAAAGTAACAAGAGTTCTTGGCCCGAATGGTTTAAGAACAGACCTAGGGGACCTGGCACTCTGGGCAATTGTGCTGGAGTACAGGACATTCTTAGTATCGGCTTTACGTTTCGCCTGCCTGCTCCTTTAACTCTTAGGCCCTCCCCGAACGGAGATGATTGGGAGGCACGTTGGGAGGCACCCAATTCGTCGCTGGACATAAACTCCTTTGACTATGAGTCGGTTGGGGAGTGCCCGGCAACAGAGGGGCGGCTGGTCCCTAAGGGTAGGTTTCTCAAGATTGTAAATCCCTGGCTGGTCAAAACTGCACCAGGGTGGTCGACGCTTT
>Ga0315334_10000849_pt1 | contig 18740 bp, 21 predicted proteins | sample M150034915metaG_FD_205555 | JGI IMG/M metagenome (GOLD analysis project Ga0315334, IMG submission 205555) | Ammonia-oxidizing marine archaeal communities from Monterey Bay, California, United States - M1 500m 34915 | ecosystem: Environmental > Aquatic > Marine > Intertidal zone | place: USA... | reverse complement strand
GAATTCACTGAGAGATGAAAGATTGGTTCTAAAGTGGCCTAATGACATTATGATAGATGGAAGAAAGGCATGTGGAATCCTAGTAGAAGGGCGAACTACCGATGAAGGAACTCGAGCTGTACTTGGAATTGGGATCAATCTAAAATCTGGTAATCATGATGTTGATGTTGAAATTGCATCTGTTGATGAGTTGATCACGATTGAGCATGCTGAAATCGATAGGAGACTGAATTGTGAATTGGCCTCACTACTCGAATATCGAGATGACATTCCCCCCGTTAGACATTCGGAGGTTAAGTTGCAAATAATTGAGAAAATGAAATCGATGGGGAGACCTCAATTTCAAGGTGAAGTGTATGAAACATTTAGTCTGAATGAACGTGGTGAATTATTGCTCGATGGTCAAACAATAGATGATGGAGAAGAGGTCCACTGGGTCTAATCTTCCAATAGGGCTTCTATTGGCTCTTCCTTTGAAGCCGCTACTTTTTTCCAAATACCAAATGCTAAAATCGCAGCACCAATTGGGTATAGAGCAAAGTCGAAGAGGATTCCTCTACTAACTGAATATTCTATTACTGACTCCGATTCTATCCCAAGGAACTTGAATGTATAGACTCCTGATTCTTCAGCAGTATATTCCCAATTTGAATTTACATTCGTGATAACTTCAGACTCCCCTGATGGCAAGGTAATAGTTGGTCTTACTTCACCTTCGTTCACTTCAAGATAAAATGTATCCCCTTCAGAGAGATCATATTTCACTACAAAGTCAGATTCTTCCATAATAGTGGTAGGAACTACCCATGCCTGAATGATGAACATGATTAGAATAATCGATGCACCGATGAGAATCATCACATCTTCACCCTTAACAGGTGGTGCCGCTCCGCCCGCTCCCATATTGCGTTGGAGTCGTACAGAGCACTTCAACGCTTTCTTGGCTTACGAGAAAATCCCATTCGCTCACGGACCAATCTTATCTTGCCACTCGAAGTATGACTTATTACTCGACCACTGGAGAGTTTCTCCTTTAGTGAATCATACTCCTCTAAAGAGACTACAAGTATACACATTTCATTTTCAAAATCGTATATCTTTACCGGAAGTTCAACCAGAAATTTTTCTAATTCACTTCTCGATTTGAATCCATCACAATTGCAGCCAACCCAACGACGCTTTCCCCGTAACGCCTTGGTCAACTTCTTGGCCATAAATAGTCCTCAAGGGCACTTGTCTTAACATGATGGCACCGCTCGCCCAGTACAGGCGAACAATATGACTGAGGAATCTGAGAACCAAATCGAGCAAATTGGCATATTCCAATTACTTCGAAATATGTTATCCCCTAGGACTCTCCCTCACATCGTTATGATTGCTTTAGTATCGGTAATTTTGCTATTTTTAGTAAATTCACAAGAAGTTCTTGTGGCCATGATATTCATATCGATGGCTTTGTCATATATTTTGATTGCAACTTTATCGAATAAAGAACTCATAATAAATTTGACCAAACTCCCAGATGGGAAGGGTGAATATTCTTGGATTGTACGTTTTTTGTTTAGTTTCAGAATCACATTCGTCCCGATACTAATGGCGGCAGTATTCGTTGGCATAATGTGGAGTTTTACGGGGGGCCAAGATAACACTTGGATTTCGCCAATGCTTGCATCACTGTTCATTGTATGGTCGATTGCGCAAGCCGCATCATTCAGAACAGGTATGGTCGAGTGGTTAGCTAATGGCTTAGGAGATGCTAAACTTCACACATATAGGGAGAAGGCATCTACTGCATCGCAATTTGCAATCGTACAATCTTTTGCATTCATTATTATCTGGGGCGGCCAAATGCTTACCAAATCAGAAAAAATGAATTTCCAGGATGCCTTATTGGGAGGATTTGCATTCTTGGCAATCAGTTTTTTCTTGCAAGCAATAACAATGTGGCTAACAAGAGATGAAAGAGAATCAGCTGGAAATGAAAAAGGCTTGGCCGGATTTTCATTTAAGTGGACGATTATTGCTCAATTATTCATTACATGGCATGCATTCAGCATTTACCGAAGATGGCGGATGGACCCGTCTGACGCTTCAACCTTAATCGAAGAAGGGATACTAATGTCATTCACCGTGATATTTGCAGTTTGGTCACTAACTACTTACACCGTCAGGGATGGTAAACGGTTAGTTTCAGAAAATGCATCATTACCGTTGGGCATCTCTTTTGGATACGCATATGCGGGCTCGGTTACAATGCTTACAGGCACATTTGAAAGTTTGGAGCAAGTCATGATATTTGGACACGTATTAACCATCTGTGCGATGATGTTACTACTGCGTCCAACTTTGAGAGCTAGTCGAACTTCAGCAGATCGTTTTACTCTAGCAAAAAATATTGATATCGAACGCAAAGAAGATGAAGATGAGGAAGAAAAGGAAACTGTCGAACCAGAAGTCGTAACTGAGAATGACGATGAGTGGCAAGAAGATAGTGAAATTGATTGGGAAAAGGGCACAGACATCGGTGAAGGACTTGAATGGACCGAAGAGGCCGAAGAGGCCGACTCTGATATTGAGTTAGTCGAATCAGACTAGACTTAGCCCGGTAGTTTCAGATAGCCCTGAAACTACAGCAACAACCCGTATTTTCCCTTGGAGGTCTTCGCTTACCCTTGCCCCTAAGATAACTTGAGCATCTTCATCAAAGCGCGCTGTGAAAGCATCAGCGATCAAACCAACTTGCCCAACAGTCATTCCAGGCCCGCCTTCAATTTGTAGTAAGCAAGCCTTTGCACCATCAAGTGATAAATTTGCAAGAGGGGCGCTAAGTGCGTCTTCTAATAATGAGTTAGCATCATCAGGATCCCCTTGGCCCACCATTAAAGTTGAGCCTCCAGCATGTCCAACAATTGTTTTCAAATCCATCATATCAAGATTGATTAAACCAAGTCGCATCAAAGTACGGACAAGCCCATCTACGAATTCTTCAACCCAAGATGCACCCAATCTCCAATCGATTCCTCGCTCCCTGGCTTGCCACGCTAATCTATCGAGGTCAAGCCTTACGCAAACATCAGAATTTGCTTCAAGTTTTGGAAGCCCTTCCCGGCTAACTTTCATACGAGTTTCTTGGGCTTCGAATGGTATCGCTGCAATTGAGATTACAATAGCACCCGAAAGACGTGCTTGTCTCGCAAATTCGGGCGCAGCACCTGTTCCCGTCCCACCTCCTAGCCCAGTGAGGAGTATCACCATCTCGACGCCTTCTAGGAGAGTACGAGTCACCCCCGACGCTTGCCGCATTCGTTGTTCACCAAGTGGTGGCAAGGCAGCACATCCCGCCGAATCGAGGTCTCGACCCAATCTGATTATATGCGCATCAGGGGAATCAAATGTGGACTCGTCAGCATCGATGAGAACCAAATCGATTCCATGACCCGTTTTTGCATGGGCACGTTGAGCCCAAGCACCGCCTAGACCGCCGATGCCCGCAATCAGAATCTGGGCGCCATCCATGTGAGGTCCTTTCAGTGGAGGTTATTCAATCTCTGCCCACATATCTCTGATAACGTCGGCGAGCATCACGGGCCCAAGCATTATCGGGTTCTAATGCCAAAACTTTGTCATATAATTCTACAGCTTTTTCAAAATCGGAGAAGTGTCTGCCATAAAGATGGGCGAGGTTATTCAGAACAGGGATGCATTCCTCCTCGTCGACTAGCATTGAAAGCAGAATCTTTTCTGCACGACCAAGATTGTTTCGCAGCAACTCTTGTTCTGCTTCATCCAAAGATTCAAGTTGTTCATTTGAAAGGTCGTAAGTATTCACGAAAGCATGGTCTGACATGTGCTGCCGTCTTCGTGATTTGACATATGTTTTACCATTAAATGTTCAGTACAATAAGCTGTCCAAATAGTAACACAGCAAAGCCCTCTATTGAGGATGGGGCAAGTAACGATTATAGGCACAATCCAAGTCGCATAAATCGGTTGGGATAGGCTATGAGCACATCACGGGTTTTCATCCGAACTTTGCTACCCTTAATCCTAGTATCTCTAATGCTTTTACCGGGACTCAGCGAAGCCTATCCAGATGGCATAGGCGGAGAGCAAGTAAATGCTGGTGAAACCATAGATGATGTGGCTAAAGAAGGATGTCTTTGTCACGGGGATAACCCAAGCAATTCTGTGATGGTAATCCTGGTCGACGTTCCTTACACTTGGGTTCCCTTGCAAGAGTACAACATGAGATTGGAGATTGTAGGAGGGCCTGCTACAGACAACGGAGGATTCTCTGCACGAGTGAGTGCAGGCGAATTATCTGGGGATGGACAGTCTTGGGAAGACGATACCATGACCCGCACTCACACCTCATCCTCAAGCCGTATTTTCGAGATTACATGGACTTCACCTGAATCTGGCGCAGGTCAAATCGATTTCTGGATTAGCGCTAATGCAGTCAATGGAGCCACTGGTTCTGCTGGCGATAATTGGAACCAATTGGTATTCAATCTAGTCGAGGTAGAGGAAGACGAGGGCCATGGCACGCGCACACTAATTGCGGGCAGTGGAACTCCGGAAGCACCTGCATCTGGCGCTGGAGAAGTCGACTTGGAATCCATGGGTGCACAATTCAGAGCTCATTGGCTAGGTTTGCTTGGATTTGGAGCGGTCATAGCGGTGATTATATTCTGCGGATTACTTCTGCGATATGGATTCTCAACTTCTTACGAAGGCCGTAGCAACTTATTGCGACTAAGATATAAGTTGAATAGAAGAGGTGACCAGTGATGGCAAAAGACACTATCACTCAACTTCTGGAAAAGGTTGCTTCCGGCAAGGTAAGTATCAAAGATGCTCGTACTGCTCTTGAAAATGCATCCCTAACCGAAGACCAGATGGATGCTGCAATCAATCACGGTGTATTCAACCCTGCAGAACCTGGAACCATTATTTCAGCATCATTAGCACCTTCAGGTTCATCCCCTCTCACATTACTCTTCTTCGTATGGGGTATATTCTGGACCATCTACTGGCTCGGTACAATGCTGTATGGATTGCTAAATGGTTCAGCTTGGGACCAACAACTATTGTCATACCATATGGCAATGGGACTTTTCGCTATAATCTTGATGGGGATTGTCTACCTGAAGTGGGTTCTGCCCAATACAATCATTGTGAAGCACAGTCAGAACAAATATACTCCTGACCATCAGAAAGATTGGAGAGAATATAATTGGTGATTTCTATGGATGATATGAAATTAAGACCTGCGCCATTTCCAGAGGGGGGATCTCTCCTACCAACTGGTGATCTTTCAGTCAACAGAAGGCAATTTATGCGCTATGGATTCAATGCAGCTAGTGGAGTACTAGCCGCTACCCTTGGTGCGTTAGGATTTGCATCTATTCTTCTACCACCATCCGCAGGTGGTGGCGGAGATTCATCTGTCCTATATTGGGCAAAAGGTCGTGAGGATGAAGCATGGTATGGCGATAAGCACTTACAACCTATGTCCAAATCCGATTTTGTAACAGAGGCTGCAAATTCTACCGTAGGAATGTCGGGAGCACAAGGGGTTTGGAATGGATTACCAGTAGTTGTAAGTTATGTCCCACATGCGGAGAATTCAGAAAAACCAATAGTAGACAACTCTCCAAGATTCCAAGAAATGGCCGGATATGACATAGGAAAAAAATACGTTGGACACGCCACTGAATATCGATTGAGTAACCCAGACATATTTGACCCAAGTAACAATTTGGTCATGATATTTTCACGTTGTACTCACTTATGTTGCATACCAGGATGGTCATTGGTTTCTAATCAATATACGGATGATAACTGGACGCCAGGTGGAGGAGATGATGGTGGAAGTAAGATGTTCTGTATTTGTCATTCTAGCAGATTCGATCCAACTGCCATAGAGGTTAATCGTAACATAAATCGTTCCAATGGTGCATCATTTGAGTACCTAGGTGTACGAAGAGCAGGTGGGCCCGCTCCAGTAGGACTACCAATTATTCCAATTATCATGAATGGAGACACCATTGAGGCGTCTACTGAATATACGGGCTGGTTGACCTATTGCGACTGAGGTGAATATTATGAGCACAATATTTTGGGTACTTTGGTTCTTTATCGCTTTCATCATTGTGTTGATTGCATTCACACTCCGCAAGGAAAACGAAGATATTCCACGCCGTGAAATTTTACGTGCTGTTGAAACCAGTGGCAAGATGGGATTTGCCGAAAGAACATTCCTCTGGGTGTTCTCTTTCCTTGACACCAGATTCAGGATTCAAGATTACTGGAATATGAGCAAGGGTGCATATTACAACATGCACAGACAGATGCCTCTAACCCACGCTGAAAAATATAAGTTGAGAATTATTTGGTATTGGTATCCGTTATACTGCCTTGGTGGAATTTCGTTCCTGTCATTCATTATTCTCGTCATCACTGGAACGGTTCTTGGAATATACTATGTTCCGGGCGGAGAAGGTGACCCATCACCTGCTTATGCGAGTATGCAATACATCATGACACAATTACCATTTGGATACATCATTCGTGCAGTTCACCATTGGGGAACACACTTCATGGTTGCATCGGTATTCCTTCACATGTGCCGCGTTTACTTTACAGGAGCATACCGCAACCCACGTGAACTTAACTGGCTGATTGGAGTTGCATTAATGGCTTTGACAATTGTATTCGGCTATTCAGGATACTTACTTCCGTGGGATAGTCTAGCGTATGGTGCAGCTGTTATTGGAATAAACTTAGCTAACTCCACTCCATTAATTGGAAAATATGTGTCCACCCTATTGTTCTCGGGGTCATCTCTATCTCACCTCACAGTGACACGAATGTACTTTATTCACGTGTTCATTTTGCCTGTAATTGTAACCGCTTTAATCATAATTCACTTGTTCATCGTATGGGTACAAGGTATTGCGGAGCCACATTGATATTGGAGGGGTGAAATATGGGATTAATAGAGAATCTTGGTGCAGTGGCTTCATCCTATATGGATGAAAAGGAAAAACTTCAGTCTGCTGATGAAAGGCGTAAGCGTACACGTTCAGGTCATGGATTCTGGCCACATGAGGCTCTTCGTGACACACTAATTTTCGGATTTATGACATGTGTCTTGCTATTCTATGCTTGGCTCATACCACCACCTCTGCACAGTGCAGCAGACCCATTTGCACAAGCCGGTTTCGTATTCCCAGACTGGTATGTATTATTCTCATATGGATATCTAAGATGGGGAGAATATCTACCTCAATTCGATGTACCCTTGGGACCTATTGGCGATTTCTTTGGCCAACCATCATTCCCTTGGAGCGCTGCATGGTGGGGGGCATTCCTTACTGGAATACCAGTTGGTATTCTAACACTGCCTCCTTTACTAGGTGGTCGTGAAAAGCGCCCTGTAGAAGACCCTTGGTTTGCTAGTGCAGGAGCAGTCTATCTTGCTCACATCTGGTTCATCTCTGTATTCTCCATCAATATTTTCCTAGAGTTATACGGTAAAAACAGAAGTGATTTCTGTAAATTGGATAGTCATGGAGATTTGTTATGTGGTACAAGATCTCCGTGGATAGCCGAATTATTCAATGCGATGCCATGGATAATGACAGGCATTCTATTATGGATTATGATTTACTTCATTGCTAAATGGCTATTCAATAACGCATGGGGTGCTAGATTTACTCCTGCTCACGGCAAGAAGTTAATCATCGGTGCATTCATCGTAGCTACTGCTGCTAGCGTTGTATCTTACCCAGTATACGATAATGGATTCTGGGATGCTAAAGGATTACTTACAATTGCAGATTATGAGGAACTTGAAGACATGAGGTCACAACCAACAGATGTTCATGTCCATGAGAATAATGAACATATGATCGCTCAAGGATTTGATGGTGAAATAGTTCCAGCATCTGCTTGGATGGATTGGAATATTTACCAACCCGCCAGATTTTATTTAATTGATTTCTCGGACAATAATGGCCATCAAGACCTTGATTCAGGCGTCAATGGCGCCACAGGAATACAAAATTATTCTGCTGATGAAACTATTTGGTCTACGGGTTCGTTCACAATTACCGACCAATACTGGCCAGATGATGTCGATTTCAAAACTGTCCCACTCGATGCCACTTGTTCTACAAGAGCAAGTGAAGTTATCATCGATGGTGGAGACTCAACATCCAAGATGGTTCAATCTAGTCTGGTCGTAACCAACCATGACAATGGAAAGGAAGTTGTCGACACCGATTGTAATAGTGGTGAAACAGGTATTGAACTAAAGGCGGGAACATATGATTATGAATTCCGTGTGCACTCGACCGATGGTCTAGCGACCAACGATACTGTCATTGTAGAGACTATGTTTACGATTCAAGCATTCCAGCCACTTCTCTTGTACGGTGAGGATGCTGGAAATGGGCTTGCTGGAAGCACAGTCAATCTCTCACATTCTCTTAATATTGAATTAGAGGGAAGTGGTAGTGTAATTGAAAATCCAACTTACCATGCTAATCCAAAAGCATTGGATGCCAAGTTAACATATGCTATGTTCATCCCGTGTTTGACATGTGGAGCGTTAGTATTCGTACTACTTCGTAACATGGCAAGGGGATATGAATTCGAGATGAACAAATGTTACGGATGTGACCTTTGTGATGATGCATGCCCGGTTCGCCTATTCAATGCAGGAGACAAGTTGAACATTATCTACAACACTTGGAATAATGAAGACGATGGTGTACCCATGTATTCCTGTCTTACCTGTACCGCATGTACCAATGCTTGCCCGCAATTGGTAGACTACGATTCATATGTTGATATCCGCCGTACATTGATTGTCGGTGGACCTGCTGCTGAAATCCCTCACACTGTATTACAGGCGGTTCTCGCTGCTGAAGCTGAAGAGGATAGTGATGCTGATTTCATACCAGTAGAAGAATACCCAATCGACTCAAATGTGGGATATTACCCTGGGTGTGTCGACTACTTAGATCAAGAAATGGTATTTAGTCACCTAAATGAAGGCGATATGAATCTGGGTGACTCAACTAGTGCAGCATTCACATTATTCGAAGAAATGGGTACTGAGGTATCTTATCTCGGTCGTGATTTCCTAAAATGCTGTGGCCACGACCAGAAATGGCAAGGTCTTGATGAAGTGTTTGACAAACTAAAGTCATACAACCAGAAAAAGATTCAGGCATCAGGAATTGATACTCTAGTATCTTCTTGTGCTGAATGTTTCCGAACTTTTGCACGTGATTACGAACTTGAAGGAATAAAGGTCATGCACACTACAGAATACCTAATCGAGAATGGTTTCGATATGGAACTGAAGGTAGAAGATGAATTGACTGTTACTTACCATGACCCATGCCGTCTTGGACGACAAATGGGGATTTATGATGAGCCTCGTGAATTGATTGCAGATGTTGAGGGAGTAAACCTCGTCGAGATGGAACACAGTGGTGAAGATGCAATGTGCTGTGGAGTTTCAAGTATGATGTCATGCAACGAAAACGCTCGTGCTCTAAGAGTTACAAGAATGGAAGAAATTCGTAACACTGGTGCTGACATGATGATTACATCGTGCCCTAAGTGTGTATCACACTTTGAGTGTCTGAAGTTTGAAGGAGATGAGCGTCATGACATCGAGATACTCGACGTAGTATCGTTCCTTGCTCGTCAAGTGGAAGCTAAGAAAACCGGTACTGGGGAAGTTAGTACAGCCAATGTTTCTGTTGAAGCTTGATTACACCACCCCCAACCTATAAACGGGTCAATGTTGATTAGTGTGTTTGACTAGCGTCAGGCATGGATTATGACAGTTCCACACTTATTCAATTGAAAACAATGTGTAAGGACAGGGGACTCAGAATAAGTGGTCCAAAACCGAAGTTGTAATTCGGTTGATGGAAGATGATGAATCTAAATCACCACAACCAATCTCAATCGGACAATCAAACCCACAACAAAATACCACACAGATTATCCATATTACCAATAATTCGAAGTCATTCCCTGCCCTATTCGGGCTTGGAATAATTATTTACGGATTATTTAGAGCATACGTAGGGGTTCTTTTCATAAGCGAGCAGTATGTGGATTTCTTTGAATCATTTATTGCCATTTTACTAGGATTTGGATATATTACTTGTGGACTCGTTACCATGCAAGGATACAGGTATGGTCTCTACGGAACAGTTGGAGTTCTGGCTGTATCAGGAATGTTTTCTGTAATTTATCATAGTGAGTTCAGCCCTTTATCGATTGGAATGGGAGATATCGTACCAATTGAGTGGACATTATGTTGTTCAGGAAGTTGTATTCTCATCGTTTGTATTCCATTGATAGTAGCACCGAATGAATTCAGTGAAGACAGACCTCCAATCTTGAATTCATTGCTAGGGGCTGCAGATATCATAGCACCTGAAACATCCTTAGTAATCAATTCTCTTTCAACTAAACCTAAGGCTGAACCAAAAACTGCAACTGAAAAGATTGTAATATCGTGCACGCATTGTGACAAGTCACTCAAAGTTCCAATGAACTTCTCTGGAAATGTTCGCTGCCCGATGTGCCAAGAAAGGTTCAAAGTTCAATGATATCAATCAAGTTGCTCTTCGCCATCATCCATTCCCCTAATCTCATAATTAGAAGGGAACAGTGCAACGATTACACCCGCGATTAAGAAGCCGAGTCCCAATCCAAATCTCTGCTCAACGAATAGGAACTCTAGTGCAAATACAACAAGAAGTAAACCCCCTATATTAGAAACCCAAACTAGAGTTTTGAATGTAGATAGAGATACACCTGTAGCATTCTCACCTCTTGAAGGTCCAAATTCCCCTCCAAAACGCTGCACTCCCTCATGGTCTGGTTGTTTACTCATTCAATCACCTATCTATCATTGTAATCGCATCGGTCGGACATGCCAGTACACAAAGTCTGCAACCTGTACAAGGATCTCGAATGATTTTGGCTTTCCGATTACTAGGAACTTCAAGCAATGGGGACACCATGTCTTTGAAGTATAATTCAATCGCATCATCATCACAAACGATTGTACACTGGTCACAACCAATACACAGATTTTCCGTAACCCATGCTACAGTTCCTTCCCCGCCTTTTATCAAAGCACGCCTTTCTCCTTTTTGCCTAGCAAGAGATATCGCAATTCGCTCAGCTTCTGCTGAACGACGCTTTGCTAGGTCCTCGGAAGTAGTCATTCAGACACCTCCAGTGGGTGCTCACCTTCAAACCTCGCGACTGAAAGGTTCACCAATAAATCCCCAAGACAGTAGAATGCACCGACTAATAGGGGTGGATTCCAAGCGGTCAAACCAGTCCATGGCACTTCATTTGACCAAGTCCAATTTGCAAGATAAGTCCCCCATAATTCCATTAGTAATGCTGCCCAAACCATAGTTGCATAAAGCACAGGCTGAGGACCCCATTTGGTAAACGCAAGAACCAATAGAAGCAAGAAAAGTCCTGATGTATCTCCACCACTCCAAACGCCATATATCACAAGAGGTATGAAAGGAATAAGTGAATACATTGCCCGACGAACTGGCAAATAGGCTGAAACTCTTCGTCCAGCATCAAACAAAAACCAATGCCCCACTGGTACGAATAACGGCATAATACCACGTTGATATTCGTAAATTAACCATACTTCACTGAAGAATAATTCCATTGGTGTGGCGAAGGCTAAAACAGTTAACATCTCTATTCTTTCACGTCTTTCGGCTCGAATAAAAAGTCCAATAAAAAGTCCAATGCACCAGATATTAACTGGCCATTCGGCATACTCTGCACTGACGTAAAGCCCAATTCCAATTGAAAGAGCGTACAGTACTACTCTTTTCATGAAAATGACTCCATTAAGATTGCAATTCGATAGATACGCCTTCAGAACGCATCACTTCAATTACCAATTCAATTACTTCATCTGGTAAATCTTCGGGAGCATGAACTCCCGGTGGAAGCATTTCGGGTCGGTCAACCCATGCGATAGCACAACATGCAGTAACCAGCCCTGTTGTCCGTGCCATGCTTGAATCTCCATCACATCCATCATCTTCGATAATCCACTTCCTTTCATTCTCCCCTGAGGTGATATGAACTTCCATCCAGGTAAACTCTTCACGACTAGGGTCTAATTTCCAGGCATCGACTAATTCATCTGGATCCAGTTTGGTTTGTTGGTATCTCTGGATGTGCCCCGGCCATCTCACGGTGTATTCACCCATTTTTGTGGCAGGAATATTGAGTAATGAACGTAGGCCATCGGTAAGGAATGCTTCCATTTCCCTACCATTAGCATCAATTGAATGCAACTCAGACATTGCCGGAACTACACAGGATTCCCCATTCTCAATTATTCTAGCAGGTCTTGTGTATTCTGCTATCACATCATGAGGTGAAAAAGGTGCCATATAGGACCATTCATCGTCGGGTTGGCTTGGATTGCCACCTACCTTGATACTGACACTATCCAGATTATCAAACTCGCGATATGCAAGAGCCACCAGCATATTTGAGAGACCAGGCGCTATTCCCACATCCCACAAAATTGAACTATTTACATTCTGTAAATTGTCAGGAGTTGTTTCACTAAAGGACAAATCTACTATCCGTTGCCCAGTGTTTTTTAGGGACTCTGTTGCTTTATTTCCGAGGTGCCCAGGTAACATATTGATGATTAAATCTGCAGCGCTATGGTCTTGGTCTAACGCACTACCCAAATGGAAAACAGCCTCAGTCTCTTTTTCTTCGATATCAAATAAATGGACTTCGAAATTGGAATTGACTAGGCGCCGAGTGACAAAAAGTCCCACTAATCCTCCACCAAGACAATGAATTCGCATTAGATAATCTCCAATTGCTTCTGCGATTCAGCACCCATTGCCAGCATAGATAATTCGGCGACTAAGGCATGCCATCCATGGGCATGCTCACCATAGGTCACACCTACATCACTGTAAGAATGAAATTCAGCAGATGGTGAATTCAAATTCTCCATTTCCCCTTTCTTCGAATTGATTCGGTAAAACCAAGATGCTGCTTCACCATCAACCAAGTATACGACCGGTTCAACCGGTGCGCCTTCAAGAGTTTTCAGCATTGTTGGAACACCCTCTTGAATCAAGAAATTATCAACATCAGCACCACCTTTGGAATACATTAATCGTTTGAATTTACGATTTGAAAGTGTGAGAAGTTCATCACCGCTTGTGATTGCCATTATTCCTAAGCCATAGGTACCTCTATCATTTTTGATAAATGCGACCGGTTGTCTATCGATACCCAGTGAATCATAGCGCTCAGAAATCCTAGCCAAGAACTCATCAACCTCAGTTGCTAGGATTTTGCGACAAGTGTCCATTTCTAAGCACTTGTCTTCACTTACAAACCAATCTGTCAATAGATGCCATGGGTCAATGTCTAACATTTCTGCAATCTCGTTAACATAAGATTGCAAGCAGGCATAGTGCTCAGACTTTCTTCGCCTTTGCCAACCCATATGAGGAGGGGGTGAGACTTGATTTGTCTCAAGGCCGGGTAGCATTCCTTCAGTTAAGTCATTATTTAGCATAACCAAATCAGGCTTTTCATGTTCAATGAGCAATGACTCACCATCAACAATTACTTGATCTAAGATAAGAGGACCTGTGATTCCATCCAATGAACCATGGCTTTCTAGTTCAGGTGAACCCACTGTACATCTAAAACCAGCACCAATGATTAATCTCTTGATGGTTGCAATATTCTCGACATATCCGGGATTTCTGGTATGAGATTCAGGGTAAAGGTGAACCCATTTACATTCTGGATGCTTACGTAGAATATGCTCGCCCAATAATGATGAAATCCTAGCTTCATCATCCTTTGACACATTATTGAATCCGGCAGGGAAGTGGTTAGCATCAACAACAGCAACTTTCCAACCGCTATCGCGAATGTCAACACTTCCATAAATTGGAATAGGAACTTCTGAACGTTTTTGCTTCATCCATTCTGTTATCCGTTCTCTGTTATCTTCTAGGCGCTGCGCTAAATCATGAACAAAAGTCAAGAAACCACCTCCTCTAATAATGCTGAAACATCACCTGAACGTTTGCTCTTTCCGCCATCTAATATATGCATAGATTCAAACAACCCCAATCCAATAGTAATCTCTGGTTGTTTTATTAATGCATGTTCTAAGTCAGGATAGCGTTTTGCGATTTGTTCAACATATGGATTCAACTCTTCTAGTAATGAATCTATCATATGAGGCGATGTTGCTCTTCCTGCAGGCAATTTTGGTCTACGAATTATTTCTGTAGGAAGTGAAGTTAATTCTGCTGCTGAGCGCAATGCTGCTTTTTCTTCGAGTGAAGAAGGAAGACGCCAATCCATTGGTAATTTGCTAGATGCTTCGCGGTGTCGGCTTCCGAGGAATGGAACCCGTACTTCTAGGCCGTGAGCCATCGAATGGCGGTCTACTAATCGAAGTTGGAAATTTGAAAGTTGACCGTTTTCTAATTCAAACTGTAAAAGGTCCTGCAATGAATTTGTATGTGCATCTGCTGAGTGATTTTCGCTCCACCAAGAGTCGCCCTGAAGATTACTCAAATCACAATTCAAATCTTCTAGACGCTCACTGACAACAGTAGAATAGCCCTGTAAATCTCGGTATCTCGGGTAGCCAGCATGTAATTCGTCTGCACCCTGGCCACATAGACCAACTGTTACTGATTCTGCCATCTTAGCAAATAATGGTTGGAAGAATAATACCGTGACATCGAGATCTTCACCATGCCACGCTAAATCTGGTAATTTGGAATGGAAAGTATCGGGGTCAAGTATATGCTGATGATGTTCAAGGTCGAGACTCGAAGCAACTAATTCAGCAGCCTGCCAGTCCGGATTGTCTTCGCTTTCAGCCACAGTCCAACATGCTGGAACTGGCTGATGGGCGATTTCAGCTGCTTGTCGTGCAACTGCGCAAACAAGACTTGAATCCAATCCACCAGATAGTACAATGCCAACTGGTACATCAGCCATCAGCCTGTCACTCACACTCAATGTGAACGATTCGAGTAACCCTTCTGGGTCATTCCATTTATCTGCTGGTTCTACTTTCTGTACTTCGAATCGTGACATACTGGTCATTTTTGGTTTGTCATCAATTAACTCCCATACCTCAACTGTCCCTGGTCGTACTTGATGCACACCAGCAAATAATGTGGTTGCATCAAGTGGGTATTCCCATGCAATCCTTGCTTTCATGGCCAAATCATCTATCTCAGGAACATAGGCTTCATGAGCACGAAGTGCCTTTGCTTCAGAAGCAAATATCAGACAATCATCAACGATTGTTCTCATTAGAGGTTTGACACCTACTGGGTCACGTGCTAAGATTAATTGTTCATTAGACCAAAGGGCAAAAGCAAACATTCCATCCAACTTTGATACCCACTTAGCGTAATCATTCGCATTTCCTTTACCGTTATGTAGGGACAGAATGATTTCACTATCGCCATTTGTAGTATAATTGTATGAAGAATCTTTCAACCCAAGATAATTGTAAATCTCTCCATTTACTACTGCTACCTTTCCTGGGCCATGCAGTGGTTGCGCAGAGCCAGCCACGTCTAAGATTGCAAGCCGAGCATGGGCTAGGCCACAATTGTCATCGGCAAAGATTCCTTGACCATCTGGGCCTCGGTGTTTCATGAGGTCAATCATCCGTGACAATACCGCACGGTCGGGCTGACCAAGCATGCCGCCTATGCCACACATGACCAATCCTACAGTGCCCCATTCAAGAGCCCTTGCTTTTTGAAACCTTGATTCACCAAAGCGGGTAAACAAACATTGTAACCATCAGAATTACAAATGAAAGTAAAAATGTCACGATATAGGTGCTTTGAGGAGGGTCTTTTGATGGTTCTTCGTCACTCATTGCGTCTCACCTATTGGTTGGCGGGGCACAAAGCGACATTTCAACATAATGGTCTCAGAGCCATGGTAATATCACAATTATTGCTGATAATGGTATCAGCAGCATAGTTGCATTATCATCGATCCATCTTAGTCTCGGCCATTCAGCAGCAACGCATAATGGGGCCATTACAAAGGCTAACCAAATTGGTGTTTCAAAGACATACCAAGTTGCCAACCAGATGGTCATGACGAATCCCGTACCCATAATGAATACTGAACGCGGCTCTAACCCAATCCGACGGATTTCTCCTAGGAATGGGTCACCCAGAGATAGTGAAAGTATCAATGGCCACACTAATTCAGGATATTCTGCCAGAATCAAAAATGTTAGACCAACCGAAAAGGCGCCCCAGGCTAAGGCGCTGACTTGTTTGGATTCATAGTCGCGTTGACCAAATATTGTAATACCAAGTTTTAGTCGAACAGTTTCACTAATTACTAATGCAATTATCATTGCAGATACAAATTGTGATTCGGTAATTGAAGCATAATCGGAAATTGTTTCACCATATCCAAAATATAGGAATGGAAGTATTGACATTCCAACATGGAATCCCCTTCGGAATAGATGTCCATACATCCCTCCTACAGAATGTGCTACTGGGTCAGTAAGTTCAACTTGGTCACTCATCGAGTTTCCTCAGTGCTTCCTCGACACCTATCCCTTCTTCACACATGCGGTCAATAATAGCATCAAAGGCGGGATTTCGGATGAGAATATTCTCGTGCGCCATTAGTAATTGCTGTCGGGCTCTGGCTCGTCGAGAAGATGTTCTTTCTTCTAGCGAAAGAATCATTTCTGCTAATTCATCTAAACCTTCACCCTCAATCGCACTAGTGCGGATTATTGGCGGTGCATCATTTGTTAGTGTAAGCGAGATAGTTAGATCGTTTACTACCCTCTCCGCACCCTCTAAATCACTCTTGTTCACCACAATCAAGTCTGCTAATTCTAGTAGACCTGCTTTTTCAGCTTGAATACTATCTCCGCGTGCAGGACCTTCAACCACTATAATGCGAGTTGCAACTGCTGCACAACGCATTTCGGATTGCCCCGCGCCTACGGTTTCAATGATTACTAAATCGAATAAGTTAGCAAGTAAGTGGCTTGCAAGACCCTTGACTATAGAAGGCATTGAGCCACTTGAAGAACGAGTGGCAATGCTTCGAACATAGATAGATTCTGATTTGGAATCATCATCGAGAACACTAAGTCTAATCCTATCCCCTAACAATGCCCCACCACTCAAGGGAGAGGTCGGGTCTACCGCCAAAACTGCAACTTTGGTCTCAGGTGCTAGACGATGAAGTATTCCATCGATGAGACATGATTTACCAACTCCTGGAGGCCCGGTAATCGCAACGATCAATCCCTTGGTCTCTTCGACTTCCAACTCACCATTCTCGATAGCGGTGAGTTGACGCGCAAGTTGCATGCGATTCAATCAATCACCCCAATGCCAATCATCTTGAGAGCCGACTCCACAATCTCTTTGTGAAGCTGATTCAACAAACTCAAGAATTTCAGTCGAGGGAGTTCCTGGCCCAAATATGGCACGTACACCTGCTGCAAATAGCGGGCTGCGGTCATCTTCTGGAATAATTCCGCCTCCAAAGACCACCACATCGGTTAGTCCTGCTTCACGCAACAGATTACAGATTTTAGGAAATAGGTGGCTGTGTGCTCCAGAGAGTGAGGAAAGACCTACGAAACGTGCATCTTCATCCATGATGGTTCGAACTATTTGGTCAGGAGTCCTACGAAGGCCAGTATAGATGACCTCATGGCCTCCATCGCGTAAAGCCCTAGCGACAACCTTTGCACCACGGTCGTGCCCGTCAAGGCCAGGTTTTGCGATTACTATGCGTTGTCGCGCTCCCATACTCGACTGTGTGTAAGGGGGTCTATGAAGCGGTTGCGGTGTAAAAATGCACACGCAAGCAATAAGGAGGGGCTAAGGTTGTCACGGTTTGGCGAAAGGCATGATGGGTACCGACGAAAGACTACGTGACCTCCGAGCGCGCAAATCTCGTGTTGAAGCAGGTGGCGGCCAAGTTAGGGTTGATGCCCAGCACAAAAAGGGCAAAATGACTGCACGAGAACGCATAGATCTGCTTCTTGATGAAGGGTCATTCCAAGAGATTGGTGCTCTGGTTGAACATCGTTGCCGTGATTTTGACATGGACAAGAATGTCATCCCCGGTGATGGTGTTGTAACGGGCCATGGGACCGTTAATGGAAGAGAGATTTTCGCTTTTGCACAAGACTTTACTGTCTATGGAGGAAGTCTTGGAGAAATGCATGGACTCAAAATTTGCAAAGTACTGGATATGGCACTGAAAACTGGTAGACCTGTTGTTGGACTAAACGACAGCGGCGGTGCTAGAATCCAGGAAGGGGTTGCTAGCCTAGGATCATATGCTGAAATTTTCTTTAGAAATGTAAGAGCTAGTGGAGTCGTTCCTCAAATTAGTGTTATCATGGGACCATGTGCAGGAGGTGCAGTGTATTCACCTGCGATTACTGATTTCGTAATAATGGTAGACAAAACAGCCCATATGTTCATCACAGGTCCAGAGGTAATCAAGACGGTGACAAATGAAGAAGTTTCATTCGAAGACCTAGGTGGTGCTGGGACTCACGGTAGCAAGTCAGGAGTATCTCACTTTACAGCAGAGGGCGACCAAAGCGCTATTTATTT
>Ga0315334_10000848_pt1 | contig 18751 bp, 14 predicted proteins | sample M150034915metaG_FD_205555 | JGI IMG/M metagenome (GOLD analysis project Ga0315334, IMG submission 205555) | Ammonia-oxidizing marine archaeal communities from Monterey Bay, California, United States - M1 500m 34915 | ecosystem: Environmental > Aquatic > Marine > Intertidal zone | place: USA... | reverse complement strand
TCGCTAACGCACCAAAAGGCAATTCCATTGGGACTCGATATATCTTCACGAATACGTCCGACAAAGACGTCGTCGTGGTTTGAGTTGGTAAGCGGCATCGGGTATTGAGACTGATCTAAATTGTCGATGACAGTGATTCCGTCCTGGGCTTCGAATAAATCACGTGCTTCAGCAGCAGTTAGTTTCTTTTCGGTTTCGACTAAAATGCTTTCGCTGTGACAGTTGGTGACTGGCACTCTGACCGCGGTAGGGCAAACCACAATCGATTCGTCTTGAAATATTTTTTGAGTTTCCCAAACCATCTTCATCTCTTCGGAGGTATATCCCATGTGTGTTTCCGAACCGATTTGAGGGATCAGGTTGAAAGCGATTGGGTGGGAGAAAGTTTGGGGTTCGAACGGCGTTCCAGAAATCGCGGCCTGAGTCCCCTGCTCTAGTTCCCGCTGGCCAGCAGCACCAGCGCCACTCGTAGCTTGATAGGTGCTGACAATGACTCGTTTAATTCGAGCGGCAGCGTGTAGAGGTTGCATGGCAACTACCATCTGAGTGGTCGAACAATTGGGACTGGCGATAACGCCATTGTGGTCTGCAACCGCTTCCGGATTCACTTCCGGTACGATCAACGGCACATCGTCGTGCATGCGGTGATAACCGCTTTCGTCGACTACGACTGCGCCAGCCTGTTTAGCCCAAGGAACTAATTCAGCGGCTACTTCGTCTGGCGTACTCGCGATGATGAGGTCGATTCCAGCGAACGCTGTGGGGTCGAGTTCGACAACCGTATGGTCGATGCCCTTAAAGGAGATGGTCGTGCCAGCAGATCGTGCTGAAGCGATAAAGCGGATGTTTTTATAGGGGAAGTTACGTTCTTCTAGTAATTGACGAACAATGGTTCCAACAGCTCCGGTTGCGCCCACGAGGGCAATGTTTTCAAACACGACAACAAATCCTTAGTTTTACGTGATCTATCCACCAAGTAAATAAAAAGCTCTTCAAGCAATTGGTGGATTACTTGAAGAGCTTTTAAGTATGTTCGAGCATTGCCGTTTGGGCAACGGCTAATGCAATGCTATTTTTTTACGAGTTGAGATGGTGCTGTTAATAAGACGTTGAGGGAACTCACGTTGCCTGGCATCATTTGAATGGACTTGCGTTGGCGTTGAATTCCGGTGGTAGTGTTCCAAACGATTTCAATGTCGTACTGATAGGTATTGGCAGGATCAAGGTTGCTTGAGATGTACTCTCGACTAGTCCCCTTTGTACTGGTACGAAAGCCATTGATGGTTACTTGAGCATCGTGTGGAACTTGGAGGTGTAGCGTGGTGGACGTTGGGTTTACTTTAACTTCTGGTTGTGGAAGTTTGAAATCACCGTCTTCATCACCCTTACCTGGTTGTTCTAGTTTTGGCTCGTCGTCATTACCTGGTGCAGCGGGTTCGCCGTCGACGGACGGAGCAACGGGAGTTGGCGCAGTGGGTTGAATTGGTACTAGTCTCGATTCAACGCTTGCTTTGGGTTGGTTAATGTATTTGTTGGGAGCGGGTTTTACCTTCGATTTTGCGACTGTGGGTTTGGCGTCGGAAACGATAACCGGTGAGCTGTAGTAAACGCGTGAATAAATTCGTGGGGCGAGCAAGGGGCCAAACAATGGTGCTCTATAATATCGATAATTTGCGTGGTAATGCAAAGCTAACCGCGTTTCGAAAATGGCATTACGCAGAATTGGGCGATGATAAACGACGGTAGGTCCACAGCAGACAACTACACGTGAACAGCAAGGGTTAACAAGGACATTTCCAGCGTTCGTTTGAGAAGCTGTAAAAAGTATTACTATGACGATGGTGGCGAAAATAGATTGTCGCATGGTGGATGGCTCCGTAATACTTGTTTGGGCAATTGTCCTGAATCTGCTTCTGGATTTTCTGCAGCATCTAATGCTTTACCTATTTTAACACAGTGACGCAGCAGAAGCAATGGAATTGGGCATAGCAAACCGCGACTTAGCGCGGTTTGCTATGCCGGGTGCAAGATGCCAAGGTTGGTAATCGTAAGATTGGTCGATTAATATCGTACTACGTCGCCGGCGTCGTGGTCTGGGTAGACAACTTTAAGGGCAGCGGTTGCTTGTGAGGTGAGGAATTTAAGATCACTTTCCACCGCGATAAACTGCATCCCCTGCTCTGCCCTTTGCACTGCACTCACGGGGTCCATAGCGTGGATACCAGTAGGACAGCCTGTCTTTTTCCCGATTTGGATGACTTCTTGGATCGCTGCCTCGTGAGCTTCGGGAGTCGGAAAAGTCCCGTCTTCTTCCCGCATTTGGAAACGCAGGTCATTGGGACCAATGAAAATCGCATCGCACCCAGGCAGACTGTAGATTTCTTCCGCGTTTTCGATCCCTTCGGGGCTTTCTGTTTGCAGTACAACAAGGATTTCGTCGTTTCCTTGCAAGCGGTAATCGCCAACTTCAGCCGAAAAATTCATGGCACCACTGCCACCACCAACACTACGATTTCCTGTGGGAGGAAACTTTGCCGCCGCAATGGCCGTTTTTGCTTGTTCCACCGTATCGACCATAGGAACGACGATTCCCCAAGCACCCGCATCGAGGACGCGTTTAATATAGTGGTGACTGCCTTCTGGGACTCGAGCCAAGGGGACTCCGCCCGCATCCGCAATCGCGCCGAAAATGGATTCCGCCTGGGACCAATCAAAAGCCATATGTTCGATATCAAGTGTTAACCAGTCAAAGCCTAAACGCGCGATAACTCGAGTAGCGTGTAGATTACCTAAGGTGAGCCATGTCCCGAAAGAGGGTTGGCCGTTGCGTAGTTTGTTCTTAACGGGGTTTGTTCTCATCGCTAGTCCTTTTTGCTATCCGCACAAAGTAGTCGTGTTATGTATACTACTAGTCTTCCAGACAAGACTCATGTTCTCAAGTCCCTGACGGGTAATTTATATCAACCGCTAGTGGGTATGGAAGTAAGAGTTGTCGGAAGGGTCAAGTGCACGCTAGGTTTTGGTTTGCAGTAAACGAAGAATATGCGGAGGCAAGCAGTCGATGATCAGGAACTCGAATATTTCAAAGAGGCAAATCAATATTCTCGTGGGACAAATTAAGCTTTCCTACTTAGCTGCTCGATGGGGGAGTTGTGTGTTACTCGTCGCGTTGCAAATTTGTGTTGCGACAGCGAATGCACAGAGTCGAGATCCTTATGTTGTGCCGCGTCGAAAAATGGTGCAACAGGCGGTTGTTGGTTCAGGGATTACCAATGAACGCGTGATCGCCGCCATGGCTGCAACTCCGCGGCATGAGTTTGTGCCGGCTAACTTGCGGAATAAAGCGTACTTAGACATGTCGCTGCCAATAGGTGATCAACAGACGATTTCGGCACCATTTATCGTTTCGTTTATGACTGAAGCATTGGACCCGCAATCGACGGACAAGGTACTAGAAATCGGAACTGGCAGCGGTTACCAGGCAGCGGTGTTGTCACCTTTGGTCCAGCAGGTATTCACGATTGAAATCGTGGAATCGTTGGGAAACCGCGCGCGGGCAACATTGAAACGACTGAAATATGATAATGTATTGGCGCGAGTAGGTGATGGTTTCAAGGGTTGGCCTCGGTATGCACCATTTGACAAGATCATCGTCACTTGTTCTCCGGAGCGAGTGCCGCAACCATTGGTGGACCAATTACGTGAGGGCGGGTTGATGGTCATCCCGGTAGGCGAACGATACCAGCAGACGATGTATGTCTTGCGCAAGAAAAACGGCAAGATGCAAGCCGAGGCGTTACGGCCGACGCTGTTTGTTCCGATGACGGGTAACGCTGAAGATAATCGACAGGTTAAACCGGATCCACTCAAGCCAGCATTGTTTAACGGTGACTTTGAGCTCACTAAAGAAGACTACCCGTTTGTGATTGGTTGGTACTACCAGCGCAATGTTGAGCCAGTCGGTGATGACACAGCGGCGCAGGGAAAGCGGCATGCAATGTTTAGCAACGATAAGCTTGGCCGATCATCCCATATGCTACAAGGTTTCCCTATTGATGGTCGTGAAGTCGGTGTGTTGCGATTCACTGCTCAGGTAAAACTTCAAGATGTACGGCCGGGGAGTTCCCGTGACAAGGTGCCGTTGTTCTTGTTCGTGTTTTACGATGAAAATCGTAAAGAGGTTGGTACCGGTGTGGTGGGGCCTTATATCGGATCCCAACCGTGGAGTCCGACGCAGAAGTTAATTCGAGTGCCTGTACAATCGCGGGAAGCGATATTGCGAGTTGGATTGTTCGGGGGTATCGGCGAGTTTTCTATCGACGACGTGAAAATTCAAGCGGTCAAAAGGTAGACCACGAAATGAATTGTTGATAGGCGGCTATCGAGACAGGGTGACTTTGGCCCAGAAGGGGTTGAGTCGATCGCCGCGGGTGCGAACGTCTTCGAGCATGACTTCGAGATTGGGTACAATCGGTTCGTTTTGGGTTTTACCGGAAAGATTGAGCGACACGTTTTCTTGGAAATCAATGATGTCAGGATTGAGGTAGACGGTGATGATCTTCGCTGGTGATTTTACTCGGATGCGATTGTTGATTCCAATTTCTGCTTCGAGCAATGCATCACGGGCTTCTTTGCGTGGCCACTGTAGCGGTAATGTAATAAAGGTTGAGGGCATGCCGTCGAGTTCAACCCACCAGAAGAAATTATCCCAGGGCCTCATGGTCGTGCATTTGATGGTCTTCGGAGAAAAACTTCTGCGGTGTGTACGCATCCAATCAAACATGAAGTGAATATCGTCTTGGAAATGGTCATGGCCGCGGCCTTTGTATTCAACAATCATCGTGTCGTACCCAAACCTAGTGAGGTAGCGATTGAAATCTTGCATGTTTAATGCGACTCGATTTCCGTCCATTTCCCCTCCGACAAAATAGAACGAAATATGTTTTGCATTTTGCCAATACCGCCCGACATATTTGCCAGCGGTTGCTGCGATTGGCAGCACTCCCGCCCACAGGTCCGGATGGGCTAAGGCAATGTCCCAGACGGCGTCACCGCCAATAGAATGTCCGGAAAGAAATACGCGGTCGGTATCTATGGAGAATCGTTTAAATGAATTCTGAAGGGCGTACAGAACCTTGCCGTGTTCTTGAGCAGAGTATTCATATTTGTTTTGATATGGCTTCGTCCAAGCTGGGGCAATGACTATGTAACCGTGGCGAGATGCCTGTCCCAGCCTGAGGTCGGTTTGTTTGTTATAAGTCCCGGCCCACCAGTCGATCTGTTGCCTGGGGGAACCACCTGCGCCGTGCAAGCTCACGATGCACGGATATTTTCGGTATGGATCATAATCGGGTGGTAACTGTACGTGAAATGCAAACGGCGCACCTCCCGGACCAGCAATTTCAAATATGTGATGCAGCGGATCCTGCGGTTGATCAGGCTCATCATCTTTTAACGGTTCACCGTCTTCGGACTCTTTGGGTGGGTCGTTTGTTACGGTGGCGAGAGTCGGTTTCATTGCCGCGAGCAGTTTTGCAACGTTTGCGGGTGTGCTTCCTTCGAGTTCCTTCAGGCGTTCCAGTATTTTCTGTCGCTCCACAACATTGGTGCTTTGCAGATAATTCCGAACTTCATTGCGGACATCAAACAAGGAGATCGCGACAGCAAGGTTTTCAGTTACTTCGCCCTGCCCCATCAGCCACCCGCTAATTGCCAGGGCGAGGCGCGAATCTGGCCCGAGGTCGGTGTCGTCGGCGAGTCGATTGAAATCGGCCAAGCGAGCAATTGTGTTGATGTTTAACTGTCCACGGATTTCTTCTCGAATTGGCTGTATGCTTTGCCGTGTTGGTGCATCTTCAAGTTCTTCTAGCAGGCGATCAAAATCAAGCAGGATTTTATTGCGCATCGCCGCCTGATCGTCATAGTCTTTTAGCAGATCCCGAGCTCGTAGTAGTGTCTCAACTGCGACGCCTTCACTGGGAAAGTTCGATAACCATTTATAGACGCGGGCGTGTTGTCCAGCGGTTTGTCGGCTTTCAATTTCGGAGATCAAACGTTCTGCGAGTGCTTGGCGTAATTGCACAATCTGCTGTTTGAGATTGGCAAGTTCAGGGAATTGTTCAATGGCGGATTGCAGTTCGAACATAGCATCTTGGTAACGCTCGCACTGCATGTAGAGACGAACTATCTTTAATCGGTCGTCCGGATTGTTCATGTCGAGATGGTTTTTTAGAATACGGCCGAGAACGGATGTTGGCATGGAACTCGTGGCAATTCGCGTTTTCCAGATTATGGAATTGTTGGTGACGACACTTTCTAATGTTGCATATCGTGGATTAACTTCGGTCAAGCCTTGGACGATGTGTAGAGGCCCACGCGCCGATTGCATGCTGACGAGTCGTCTACCAAATTCGTCGAGGGGTGTAATATTGAGAATGGGGCCGACGGCGGCTAAACGCTTACCGATGGTGGCGACGCGTTGGTTGAGCGCGATTCGTTCGAGGTTCTCCGGCGGTGAGTTGACGAAATTGAGGACTTGATATTGGGAGAAAAATGTGCGACGCATACCGTCATCGGCAAAATGAACGAGCTTAGTGCCGACTTCTCCACCTGTATTGCTCGCTGCTAGTGGGGTTTCGCCAATTCCACCAATCTTCCCCGGGGAACCTTCAACTTGGACATTGTTCTTAAGCGTGTAAATCGCTGCTGGCAATGTGCTGATCATGGCGAGAGCAAGAGATGCGACAACAAACACCTTGCGCGGGTGAGAGCGGAAAATGCTTGTTTGTAATAGCGCGGTGGTTTGTTTCTTCATTAATAATCAGACTTGGTGAGCAGTTACGTTAGCTTTCATTTACATCGGATGTTATTATTTCAAAGTGTTGATATTATTATTGAGAACTCAGCATCATTTGACCACCTAGAATGGCAATAATGGTCATAACTCAAAACGGTTTCTGAACAAAATCCGTAGTTGCTAACAATCGCTAGTAAGCTTGACATCGCTGCCGGTTTGCTTAAAATGCCTAAGTTACGTAAATTAGGATTTGGTTAAATGTTACGTCGAATCATACTAGTATTAACTCTGATATTAATTTCCGCTGCCGCGACAAGTTTGGTTGCTCTGGGAGCGATATTTCTTGCTGGGGGGTTAAGTGACAACGGTGCGGCCGGATTATTTAAGACCATCGCGATTGCTGGTTTATTTGTCTCGGTAGTGGATTTGTGTTTATTAGTTCTTACAATGGCTATTAGTCACGTTGAGCGAGTCGCTGACGTTCCTGCTGAAAGCAAGCGGGATATAGAATAAGAACCTGACTCGCAGCGTGCCCTCCTGAGATACAATGGTCTCGACGATCTAAAGCATGTGAATTAACTGACGCAACACAAGTATTTGAATCACCGCAAACCAAGTAATAGACTCCATGATTCAATTCGAATGTCCACATTGTCGAGAATCATTAAAAGTCCCCGAGACTCGCGCAGACACTGAGGCTGTCTGTCCAGGGTGTCGCAAACCGGTACGGATTCCACCCCTCGTGAGCCAATCTAGTGGTGCGGAAAACATGCCGTCGGCTCCACCAGTCATTCAAGAATTTGAGCCAGCGGGTACGACTGTTACCGCAGCAGCCCCTGATGTCGTTAACGACTCGCTAGAGCCCGGTGCGGACGATACCGAAATAGTCAATGGATCCTCACCTGCTCCAGGCCAAGGCGATGGTGAACAAGTGTCTTCGCTGGAAAAAAACGAGGATTTGATTGAAGTTGGCGGCGGGCGAGTTGAGGTATCGAATAAGCACTTTGATGACCTTGAGCAACGAGTAACGCGAGTTCAGCAAGGCAAGAACCACTCCGACAAAATTCACCGGCACACGCGTGATCACGGGTTGGTTGGCGTGAGCCGTGCGACGATTTATATTTTTGTAGCTCTCATCGGTTGTGTGGCGGTTACCAGTTTTTGGATAGGAACGATGCTCGGCCCCGCTGAGGAATCAATTCTAAATTCTCCGGGTCTAGGTATGGGATTAGTACAATGTAAAGGACGAGTGACGTATCGCACTGTGGATGATCCAGAGGCTGTGGATTCTCAAGCATTGGTTTTCTTATTACCCGAAGAATCATTGCCGAGCGAAAAATTTTCGATTGCTGAACTTGTGCCAGGCGATAATGTGCCGGACACTTTGGCAACGATCGAAGAAATTCGGCGGCTCGGTGGTCAGTTTACCGTGACGGACGATGAGGGTAAATTCACCACGGACATAAACTTGGGGCGGTATTATTTGCTTGTTATTTCCGCTAATCAATCAGCGGACAAAAAACCACGACCTGAAGATGTCGCTACTCAAAAGCAACACTTGGCTGAACTAGGCATTTATTTTGAACTACCCGCTAAACTGCTTAACAATCACCGTTATCGTTGGTCACTCGAAGTCATAAACACGCAACGTGATATTCGTGTCTATTTCCGCTAAGCCGACAACCGTCACCAACCACAGCGAACTGTGGATAAGAGCATTATTCCGCGGTGGGAGCTGCTTTGCGAAGTACGACACCTGAGGCGAACCAGCCACCATCATCGGTGCGAACAAAGGTTCCCGAGGGGCCGAGGTATTTCTCGACAGCAGAAAATTCTGGCATTTTCGAGACGTCGATTTTCTCGACGGTTTTACCACCTTCGCTAGAACCCATCAGCCGCGATAGCAGTTTGCCCATCAGCGTTTGCGAGTGTTCGAGTTTACCGAGTCGGATCAGCTCGTAGTTAGGATGGTGTTTGTCATCCAAGCGAGTGAACATTCGCATACTCGTGCTGGCGGCGCCCATTTTATTCAGCTCAGTTTCTATTCGAACGTAGTCTTCTGCTGAGAGAAGATTTGCGTCGTCCTGCTGCTTGATGATGTCTTCGATAAAGTCCGCACTTGAGGCGATCAGAACGTGACCATCGGTTGACACAGTGATGGCCCACGTGCTGATAATTGGTTGTTCGCCAATGGCTCCTTCTTCCCCGGACTCTTCGTCGTCGCCGAGATCACCAAATCCTTCATCACCAAACGCTCCAAATCCGTCCTCACCGAACTCGATCTCTAATTCGATTTCAATATCAACGTCTTCTTCTTCATTGAGAATTTCCCAGATGCGTTGCCCTTGAAAAACTCGTTCGTGTTTATTGGGTTCCGCCGCCATGAATTTCGCGACCGCTTTTTCAACAGCTTCGGCATCCGTTACATTGATGATAGCCATCCATTGATTACTATCGACATCAATGGGTTCACGGTAGTCTGTTATCACAGACATTCGCCCAGCGAGGTAAGCAACGAATTCATCTCGGATATCGAGTTGAGGTCCGTTAACATCGTGGGCGATCCCCTTGAGGATTTCTTCGAAAAGGTCTTGGCCTTCGTCGGCATCAAGGTATTCGTTGACGAGCGTTTTTGCAAATTCGAATGCTTCTTTCATGTTCCAATTAATCGTCGAGTAGGTGCTGACGGTGTTAGGAATCCACGTTTGTGGTTTTTGGTTTTCGCTGTTGGGAAAATCGAGCATTCGCATGGCCAAAACGTATTTGTCAGATTCTTTAGCCGCGATGCGTGGATCGCGTTCAGTCCCAGCGTTTGCTGCTGTGGTTTCTTTAGCAATTTGTGCCGTAATTGCATCTGTTGCGCGGGGAGCTGACACCCATGTGTGATGACGGAATTCATGATTGCCCTCGGCAACGTGGATCCAGCCTCCGGCACCTTTTATGGCGTCGAACCCTTGGCCAGTCAGCAGTTCGTGAAAATTTTTGCCTTGTGGAGTTACTCCAGCCGCAGCTTGAATTGTTTTTGCATAACCTAATGGTTCGACAAACCAGCGGATTTGAGGTTCGGTATCAGCAGCCGCTTGTTGGCAATGTTCCATGGCCGATTGATAGGCGGCGATGGCAGCGACATTGTCATCGCCTGGGTTTTTAAATCGATTGAGGATATCCTGCATCACCGCACGATGATCGGTGCTGACGATATGCTCTTCATGAATGCGATAGTAAACCATGTAAGTTTTATCCGCATTTTGTTCGGGGGTGATTGTATACATTATGACATCATTATCATCGATCTTGATTTCAGAACGTTCAGCACCATCTTCGACCAGCTGTTTGCCGATTCGATCGACAAGCTCTTGCGCTTGTTCTACTGCTCCGGTGGCATCAACGATAACGGCTACTGCGTACGGCTGTGCTTCATCATTGGGAGCTAGCACTGCGGAAGCGGCTTCCCCTGCGCCCAGGTCTTCAAGTCCTTCAAAACTGATGCCAAGCCTCGCGTGTGTCTGATCAAAACGTGCTTGAAGTTGTCGCATGAGATCATCTGCAAATGGCTTCACGACAGGGTCGTTCAGTAGTTGGTAGATCTGCGTTTTTTCAAATCGTTGTTGTAGGTCATCCAAGCTTGGAATGGACACAAAAGCTTTGGTTGTGTTGGGTAATAACTGGTCGGCGGTGGGTGCAGCCGTGCAGGTAGAAGTAGATAAAGTAAAGACAGCTAGCAATGTTAACAGCTTCAAGCAGATCGATTTTGCCACGGTGCAGTTCCCTCAGGTTTCGCGGTTTTTGACGCTTCTTCTTTGACCTGCCCGCAAATTTGTATTGGCAGTCAGAAGAGTTAGTCGTGTACTGTAGTATTGTAGATAAAAAGTGTTAGCGTTTTCCAAACAAATGCTATTTCCCTAAATCCGTTTTGGGTTTTGAACACAAATGTTGCTTAAACCCACGTTGGTGTAAGTATTCTCGTAACAATTTATTTATGAGTGTCAGTACCAACGTGACAAAACAAACGCTATCGCACTTCTTTGTTATCGGTAAAAAGCGATTTAAAGGTGAGTGGTGGTCAGATGGTTTGTATCAATGAAATGCGAATCAATTGGAGGGGACGTGCGATAAATGATAAATACTGCGCAGCTTAACATTTCTGTGGCCGAGTTAGCTCAATATACCACTGAAAACGGACGGCAGTGGTTAAAACACGGTTCCTAGGGGATTGTTCAATGTTTGTCGGGATTTGGTTTTAGGGTTTTACCTGCAAACGAGGCCGCAACTAATGGAAAGTCGGTATGTCAACTTGGAGGTTACCAATTTTTAGCCATTATCTAATAGGGTGGCTGCGGCTCTGGCAGTTATAGGGAGCAAATTGGCATTTTACACCGGCGGAATAATCTGCCACGACTTGCAAACCCGCTAAAAACCTGACAGCCTCTGGCGTGTCCCCCTGCTAGATTTTATTTGCAGATAGCGCGATAATTCGCCTTATGAGCACCTATCATTTGGAAACGTTGGTTCACGATCCCATTCATGGGTATATTCCGTATGTCGACTTAGGTGAAGGTGCGGAGGTCTGTGAACGAGACATATTACACCACCCTTGGGTACAGCGTTTGCGGCACATTCATCAACTTCAATCAGCATGGTGGGTTTATCCCTCAGCAGAGCATTCTCGTTACCCGCATGTCATCGGAGTTATGCATCTAGCGAGTCGGTGGATTGAGCATCTCTATCCGAGTTTAAAGTCGGTATGCCCGGACGTTCCCAGTCGGGGATATATTGAAACGTTAATGCGGATGGCGGGCTTATTGCACGACGTAGGTCACGGCCCGTTTGGCCATTTCTTTGATGAACATTTTTTGCACCAGTTCTCGCTAACCCACGAGTCACTTGGTGCTCACATCATCCGTGACCAACTTGGTGACTTACTCTCCCAACTACGGAGTAATCCCAACAGTCGCTTAGCGGATGGCGAGCAATTGGATGTTGAACAAATTGCTTGGATCATTCAACGGCCAATAAATTCTGATGATGATCAACAACCGAAGTGGCTGATTCTGTTGCGAAGTTTACTCAGCGGTATTTACACAATCGACAATATGGATTTTGTGTTAAGAGATGCCTACATGACTGGATACAGTCAGCGTAGTTACGACATGGACCGCTTAATGCGATATACATTTTTCAGTAACGAAGGGCTAACTCTGCACGAGCGCGGTATCCCGGCCTTATTGCGTTTCACGGCGGCGCGAGCAGAGCTGTTTTGCAATATTTATTACCACCGCCGGGTGCGTGCGATTGATTTAGCATTGAGCGATGTTTTTGAGGACTCGATTACAGAACTATTTCCTGGTGATCCACAACAGCACATGCAACAATATTTGCACTTTACGGATTCATCACTATTAGCGGAGGTCGCAACATGGTCGGCCTCCACAGGATCTCAGCAATCCCTCGGTCGCCGCTGGGATCAAATATTGCATTGTCGTATTGCCTGGGAGATGGCCTGTCAGCAGACGTTCAGCTTTGGTGAAAGTGCAAGTGAAGGGAGTAGTATTTTCTGCGATGCTCGTTATGTAGAATCAAAACTGCGAGATGCATTACCCGCCGATTTACACGACATCGAATTACGGGTTGATATTGCACGTTACTTGAATCGACCACATACGCCAGGGGAGTCGATTCCACAAAACTATTATATTGATCCTGCGAGCGATTGTATTCGCCCGCTCGTCACACATCCACTGGTTGGTCAGCAGGTGGTTGTGCAGCGCATTTGTCGAGTATTTACAAAGGACATGCAATATCGGTCAGCGATAACGGAAGCCCTAGAAAAACTTACGGGCCAAGGTGCCGATGATTTAACGAATATGTAAGTCCATGATCGTGTATGGACAGGCGCGACGGGTCCTGCGGTAGCGGAGTTACGATTATTTCAACAAGAAGTATTGAGCAATATAGCGAGATACCAACTAGGAGAGAGCAACAATGTTTTTAGGATTTGGCGAAGTGATGATGCGGATTGCGCCCGCGGATAAATTGCGATTGAGGCAGGTATTACCGGGCCGAGTCGAAATTACATGGGGAGGTGGCGAGGCGAATGTTTGTGCGTCACTGGCAATGCTTGGTAATGAAGTGCGTTACGCAACCGCTTTGCCAGAAAACGCCTTGGCAGACAGTTTGGTTGCTTCATTACGCGGGCTAGGTGTTGACACATCAGCGATATTGGTGCGACCTGGTCGTCTAGGAGTGTACTATGTTGAGTGCGGTGCCAATCAGCGCGGCTCAACAGTCTTATACGACCGTGCTCATAGTAGCGTCTCTTTGGCGGCGGCTGCCGAGTACGATTTTGCCAGCATGCTAGAGGGGGTGCACTGGTTGCATGTATCAGGAATCACCCCGGCAATAAGTGCCGAGGCTTGTGAGGCCAACTTGGCTTTGCTACAGGCGGCTCGCACAGCGGGCGTTAAAATATCGTGTGATTTGAATTATCGTGGAAAACTTTGGAAGTGGCATACGGAAAAAGCTGGCAAGGAGTTAGCACGTGAATGTATGGCCGAGGTGTTGCCATTGGTCGACTTGGTGATTGGCAACGAAGAAGATGCCGCAGATGTCTTGGATATTCATCCAGTCGGTACAGATGTTGCGGCTGGTGAACTTAATATTGCGGGGTATGAAAATGTCGCTCGGCAGATTGTTCAGCGGTATGACAATGTGAGCCGAGTTGCGATTACATTGCGGGAAAGTATAACAGCAGATCACAACAACTGGGGGGCGATGTTGTTGGATGTTGCCGAAGACCAAGTCTGCTTTTCACCGCTCGACGATATGCAACAATACTCACCTTTTCGCGTTGGTCACATTGTTGATCGAGTGGGCGGAGGTGATTCATTCGCAGCTGGATTGTTACATGCTTTGCATAGCGACAAAGTCCAAGAAACACAACAAATCATTGACTTTGCCGTTGCGGCGAGCTGTTTGAAACACTCAATAAAAGGTGATTTCAATTACATTACTGAGGCGGAGGTGCTTGCTTTGGCTGGAGGAAATGCCAGCGGCAGGGTACAACGGTAGTATAGCAATGAAATTGGTTGTCCTCGTTTCATCGCGGCCCTATTTTGATATTTGGTTGCGGTTCATTAGATAGTTAATTTAGTCTTACCTTGTTGGAGCTAGGCATGGCGCACGATCGTTATGAAAATCCTTTAATTAGTCGTTACGCATCAGTGGAAATGGCTGAGTTGTTTAGTCCCCAGCGCAAGTTTTCAACTTGGCGGCGGATTTGGATCGCCTTAGCTCAGGCACAACAAGAGCTCGGGTTGGGTGTTACAACTGAGCAGATCGCTCAACTGCAGGAGCATGTGGACAGCATTGATTTTGACACGGCCCGCCAATACGAAAAAAAATTGCGTCATGACGTGATGGCTCATGTCCACGCCTACGGAGATGTCTGCCCAGACGCTCGGCCTATCATCCACCTTGGAGCCACAAGTTGCTTCGTAACCGATAATACAGATTTAATTATTTTGCGAGAGGCGCTGGTCGCAGTGCGATCTCGCTTGGCCGCTGTGATTGACCAACTAGGCACTTTCGCCGCTAAAACACAGAATTTGGCAACGCTAGGTTTCACTCACTTGCAGCCCGCTCAACCAACGACGGTTGGCAAACGAGCTTGTTTGTGGGCCTATGATCTAGCCTTGGATTTGCAGGAAGTGGTACACCGTATTGAACAAATGCAAGCGCGCAGCACCAAAGGCACCACCGGTACTCAGGCTAGCTTCTTGAAGTTGCTGGATGGCGATCATGGTAAGGTTAAAGCACTGGAATCGAGTGTGGCAGAAAAACTCGGATTTACGACAAGCTATGCAGTTACCGGTCAAACGTACTCCAGAAAAGTTGATTCGCAAATCTTAGACGTTTTATCCGGTATTGCACAAAGCTCTCACAAGGCGGCCACTGATTTTCGTTTGCTTGCCAACCGTAAAGAATTAGAAGAGCCATTTGAGAAAGATCAGATCGGATCATCTGCGATGGCTTATAAACGCAATCCGATGCGTAGTGAACGAATCTGTTCGTTAGCGCGGTTTGTCATGAGCTTGCAATCGAGTGCTGCCAATACGATGGCCACTCAATGGATGGAACGTACACTGGATGACAGTGCAAACCGGCGTTTGGTTTTACCACAAGCATTTTTGGCGATCGATGCAGTTTTGATTCTCTATCAAAACATCACATCTGGTCTAGTGACTTATCCGCAGGTTATCGCCAAAAACCTGCTGGCAGAGCTGCCATTTATGGCTACAGAAAACATTCTAATGGCTGCCGTTGCCGCTGGTGGTGACCGGCAAGATTTACACGAGCGAATTCGGCAGCACAGTTTGGCTGCGGCGGATCGCGTTAAGCAACAGGGCGCAGCAAATGATTTAATGAGTCGACTGGCTGCGGACGATGCTTTCGCTAGTGTTGATCTTGACGCTATGATGGATGCTTCGCAGTTTGTGGGGCGGGCGCCTGAGCAGGTCGCTGAATTCATCGAGGACATAGTCGGGCCGGTTCGAGCTGAATATGTCGATGGCGCCGTGGCAGCGGAAGTCAACGTATAGTTGGTTCTATATTAGATCTTGCTTACGTCGTTGGCGCCGAGGCAATCGACTACACTTTTTACAGATGCCCGAGATGATGAGTCGATGACCAGAGACGCGAAAGTTTTGATCTTGGGCAACTTGATTTCGAAGGGCGAATAATTCTTCGCTTTGAAACTCGAACAACGTATCACAACGCGTGCAGTGTAAATGATCATGTTGAGGGTAGCCATAATCATGCTCGTATACCGCTCGGCCGTCTAATTCAAAACGCCGTAGGAGTCCGGCATCGACGAATTCAATGAGCGAACGGTAAATCGTGGGTCGGCTTACGTATCCTTTTTCACCCTTTGAGGGCAATTGGTCAATTAGCATGTCGGCGTCAAAGTGGTCGTGACTGGCATAAATCGTATCTAATATATAGCGTCGTTGTTGGGTATTGCGCATACCGCGACTTTGCAAGTACTCCTCAAACCGCCGCTCGGGCGTCAAAGAAACTTCGACACTTTTTAAGGTGAATTCTGGCTTCATAGAACTTTAGTGCGACTAGCCAATTTCATCGAGTAAACGGTCGACGGCAATATTCATTTTTTCTTCAGTTTCATATGCCCCTGAATCAATTGCTTCACGAATTTGGTTAACGCGATCGATACGGATTTCGGGTAACTCGTGTATCTGACTGACCAAGTCGGCTGCTTGACTGGCAATTTCCGCTTCAGGTGATATTTCTACCTGATCGGTCGGATTGGTGATGGCCGTAGATTGAGTGGCTTTAGCTGATTCAACTCGATTCGTAGGGCTAACACCTTGCGAACCATGGATACCATTTACTTGCATTACAATTTCACTTTCGACTACTTTTACTGTGCATTTATGAGGGAACTCAAAGCTGAAAGAGTATAAAGAATCATAGCACATTAAGCAAGTTGAATCGAAGTGTCCTGTGACAAACTGCTAGAATCGCCGGTTTTTAGGGGTATTCGCAAGTAGTGAAAAAGTACCTATCTTACCGCATCGAATTAATTATCAACGAAATCTAAATCAAACTGAACTATTTCTTTTAATGTGCCGTTGAAAATAATAGAGGTGCAGAGGCAATCCCCTTCAGCAGACTTCGACCCGAGAGGGTTTACGGAGTCGAACCGCGAAAGGAGACGTGCGATGAATGATACAGAACTTAGAGTGGTACTGTATGAGGAATGTGGACTCGGTCGCATTACTGTCGAGATGGAGGAGTATTTCAACTTTAGTTTTGAAATGTCTGAAGCTCTCGAGAGGTTTGAACGCCGTTTTGCGTGTAAAGGTTCAACTGGAGCCGAGACACGAATGACCGCGCATGACCGCGAGAAATTGTAAGCCAGACTTTGGCGACTATTTTGAATCGAGCAACCAAGTGATGGCTGCCGAGCGGCTTGACGTTGGTGCTGCGTTTATCGTGACCGCATCTGCTGCTTTTTCGACTTGGTAAACTTGTACAACAATCTGTGGGATCTCTTTTTCTCCCGTGATCCAAGTTGTTTGAGGTGCTGCGACCGCTAGCATACCAGGCAGGTCATGGTATCGTGCTCCACCAGGCAAGAAGTTTGGCGACTGTAGATCTGTTACATTTGCAAACCGAAAACCGTTGGTGTTTGCGGCAAGACGATCAATGGCATTCCCAGCTTGGGCTCGAGCTGCAATTGCTAAGGGCCCTGTCTTGTCCAACGCAAACAAACAAACGCTAGTCGGTTGCCTGTCATGGTTTGTGATAAAGGAGACGGCCGTCAGGATGTCATGTACTCGCCGAGCAAATAAGCTGTAGTTGTACCCAAAGGTGTAGGCAGCGGCTTCTCGCGGGTTGGCGACGCTGCGAGTGCGGTGTGCCGTGGATTCATTTTCATTGAGCCACTCTGTTTGAAATAGCATATCTAACCCCACAACACAACAGCCTGCGTTGAGTAACGTTTGCACGTCGCTATGGGGGTTGCCGTTTTTGTCAAGCAAGCCGAATCTACCGTGGTCGGTTAGCCACAGTACGACCTGTTGATTCCAGCTGTCCGGATATAAAAACAAGATTGAATTGGCGCTGCCGTTTTTTGAATTGGATAGAATACCATCCATTTGCAGGTAGCCAGATTTTTGAGTTTTTTCTTGCTGGTTATAAGTAATGTCTACACTTGGAGGTAAAGATTTACCGAGCACGATATCAATACCGCCTCCGACAATTTCTTGGAACCGTTTAGTGTTACGACTGCGTTTGCTAAGCAATGCGTCGATTTGCTGTCGGTTTTGCTGTTCCCAATGGCGCATTACTTTCTTTTCCAAAGCAACACCACCTGTTGGGCGAGCATGCTCTGAATTAAACACGGTTAACTGCTCAGCACTCTGATACTTGTAATCTCGTTCTGGTGGTACTTTCGCAAAACCTAGTTCCAGATGTTGGTTAAACCATTGGTACATCGCCCGACGACAGACATAGTTGTAGTTGTGGGGGAAGTTAGTGTGAGCTTCCAGATGTAAATTCTCTGGCTTGCCGAGCAACGTGAATAGTTTCTGAAGTTCTGGATAGCCCTTGGTTTCCATTTCGACGGTCCAGTCATTGGCGGCGGTCAATCCGAGAGGCTTGGGGGCAAACAGAGCAGCGAAATCGATATTGCCTTGACCGACGCGGAGCAAACAAGCGTTTTCACAGGTGCAACCGCCTTGCATTGCGGTTGAAACCATGACAGCGGGCATGGAAACCTTGACTCGTGGGTCGATTGCCGAGAGGACAAACGTTTGTGTTCCGCCACCACTGGCGCCCGTCACCGCAATTCGCCGCTCGTCAACGTCGGGTAGCGTTAGTAGAAAATCGAGTGAACGGATTGAATCCCAAGTTTGCAGTCCCATAATGTTCTGCAGATGAGATTCCGCTTGCGGGCTGAAGAATCCCCAGTCCGTCGGGTGATTCATTTCTGGTCGTTGTGTGGCAAAGCGGTGTGCCAGTTCATAAGTGATCTGTTGGCTGTCAGCGTAGCCAATCATGTCGTAGGCGAAGACGATACAGCCAAGGCGTGCTAGATGGACGCAGCGTGCTTGAATTGGGTTGCGCCCACCTTGGCTAAATTTTTCCGCACCCGTGGCTAGTTGCGCTTTGAGCGTGTTCGCCGGAGCATCATAAAACCGACCCTGAGGCCAATGACCGTGGGGGCATAGCACGGCAGGGAATTTGGCGGTGCTTCCATCGGCTTGCAGCGGGCGGTATAGGCTACCAGTGACGTAGAATCCAGACATGCTTTGAAAGTAAACCTTTTCTAACGTATAGCCATCCATTTGTTGTTTGGAGTGAATGGTAGCTTGTAGCGGGGTTTTTGGGGGCATTGGCCAGAGACCTTGCGACACAAGTATTTGTCGTAGCACG
>Ga0315334_10000846_pt1 | contig 18773 bp, 14 predicted proteins | sample M150034915metaG_FD_205555 | JGI IMG/M metagenome (GOLD analysis project Ga0315334, IMG submission 205555) | Ammonia-oxidizing marine archaeal communities from Monterey Bay, California, United States - M1 500m 34915 | ecosystem: Environmental > Aquatic > Marine > Intertidal zone | place: USA... | reverse complement strand
CGGGGTCGTCCGGATTGGCATCGACAAGCGACTCGAAAAGCGCCATCGCCCCCATGAAATCGCCCTGTGTGATATGCTGGGCTGCGCTTGTCACCAAGTCCTCATCGCTCATTCCATCGCCTCGGTCTAGACTTGGTGGGCCCACCGTTATGAACGGTGCGGAAGGGGCGCTTACCTGCTGCTCTAATGCAGGACGCCCCAGGTGTGCTCTGCGTTGCCCATAATCCACTCGTAGTCGTCAATTGTCCTGAGGCCCTGCTCGTCGAGGATGGCGATTCTTTCCACCTCGAGCGGGTACTCATTGTAGGTCAGATGACTCACCATACCAGCTCGCGTTGGTTGGTCGAATGTCCAACGCGCCCGGCTGCACGCGCGGACGTCTAGGGATACCTGCGTGCGACCATTCCATATTCTGATTCTGAACTTCGGCAGTGCGTTGCCCTGCTCATCCCTCAGCGGCTCCTCACCATCTGGCTCTGAAACCTCGACCTCACAACGCTTGAAATTCTCAGTCCTACCTCGGTTCGCGTCGTGGAATATTCCAGTCCCTATGGCAGGAGTCCTGAGGAAATCTCGAAGACGCCACGGTCTGTCGTCCATCGAAGTCATCCCAGGGGTAGTGTGAGGCATGAACCAGTCGAGGTAGGAGCCGTCGTCAAAGTGCAGCATGCCCCAGAACCACGGGAACGAAGGGGCCTGTACAGAGACCTTCTGGAAGTAGGCAGTACCCTCAAACTCCTCGCCGTCCACCTTGAGGCTCAGTTTGGTGCCCTGTAGCCTCAGTATGTCATATCCCATATCGAAGCCGTAGACGTTGTTGCTGTATGTCAGGGTGCTCGGAGGGCCCCACCAAGGGGTGAGTTCGGCCTCAAACGATGTTGGCGCCCCCTCGGCTCGCGCCTCTGCATCGCTTGTGAGGCATAGCCAGAATCCCTTGTTGCCGGGCCGCATCCCGAGCGAGAAGTCTTCATCGAGAATCGGAACGATTGCACCCGTGCCCTCACCCGTGCCGTCATCCGGCCACAAGGGGTGCTTATCGTTGACCATAGCCATTCGGCACTCCTTGATCACAAGCGGCTCGAACATCCGCTTGCCATCGTACCACCACGCGCAAATCATCCCAGGAATTACGTGTCCGCCATCCTCGTCTATCGACATCCTCGAGCCCGGCTTCCACCAGTGCCCGCTGACCCGAATAGCAGGAGTTTCCTTGGTCGACCACAGGACCATTAATTGACGCGAACGGCCGGGGTTGTCCGGGTCCGGCACGAACATGATTACCCAGTACCACCACCACGACAGACGTGGAATTGGGGGCATCACATCGAGTCGCCACAGCAGCGACAGGTCTCCGACAAACTTCTCCATAGAGCGCATTATTTCTACCTCACATAATCTCTCGGTTCTTGAAACTGGCCTGACCTATCCCTACCATCGCGACGGTGATTAGTAACAGGACGGTAATGCTCACCAGAAGGGCTACCACTGGGCTCTGGGTGTCCAGAGTGTGCACCGGGGGCTGCCAGAAGAAGGGGAGTCCGGAGTCGATTCCGAAGGCCGAGGCGATTTGTGTGTACTGCAGGGTATCGGGCCAAGCGATTAGTACGATGGCGTCTATCAGTTGAAGCGCCCAGTGAGAAATCGACAACATCGGCACTGAGGCAGAGGGCAAGGTCATGGTGAACATCCCCATGATGAACTCCCAAATCCCGAGAATAATGCAGAAATAGACTCCGTACTTGGGCGCAATCAGGCCCAGTGTGTTATACAGCGCCCCATATGCAGCGAGCACTAAGACTGTGGCGAGTCCTATACCGAGCCACACCGGGAAATCTGAGAGTCTGATTAGACTGTCTCCAGGCCCTATCAGTGAGGTGACCAGCGCCATCAGCAAAACCAGCACGAGGATATAGGTACCCGCCAGCAGTAAGTACCCAAGCAGCCTGTAGATGATGAACTCGGCACGATGTATAGGCTTCGACAACAAGTAGTGCAAAGTGCCGTTCTCGGTCTCGTCCCTGACCAGCCCGAGAGCGAGGAACAGTGGTATGAAGATTCCAAGCATCATTACGAAGGCCATCTTGCCGGTGCCGATGATGAATGTCCTGTGAGATGATTCGCCGAGGTACTTGCTCTCCTCGGGATCCTCGTTAACATTGTAATCCGCACGGATCTCGACAATCTCGTCCCCGTCAGCGTCGAGTATCCAAATCACGTTGCAAGGAATGCCGTCGCGATTGTTGTCGTTCGGATTCGCCAAGCAGTCGCCGTCATCATCTACCTCGGTGCCAATCTCAGAGACGTCTTCGCCGTCCCATAGTATACCATCCTCGTCGATATACATCGAAGCAGGTTCCGGCTCCACATAGGACGCTAGCGTCATGTGGCCCCACTGCATGTAGGTATTCTCGGGAACACTCACCGATCCAGATGCCCTGAACTTGCCCGAGACTGAGTAGGATCCGTCGTCGTAGGTGCAGGCCTCGCCCCAGTCGAGCCACCAATCATCGAACGCATCGCCCTCTTGACAGGGGCGCGTCTGGCCCCAGTCGATGAGTCCGGACCACCTACTGCCAGTGTAGTCAAGGTCTACCCACTCGGCATCGAGATAGCCCTGCCCCTCCCATGTGTGATTTCCACTGTGAGATCTCAGATCGTCGTTCCAGTCTACCTCTCCCGTCATGACGTAGTATCCTGAGCCAGGATACTCCTGTCCATCCCAGTCACTGGTTCCGTACTTGTTCTCTTGCCCCTGAGGATATCCGTCGTTGTCCCAGTCAACCGAGTCGCCGTCATTGTCGACTGGTTCAAAATCGTCCCTGATAGCATCAACATAGAATGCCAGCAGCAGAGCCATGACGAGAGCGCCGACGATGAGGACGACCCAAGTGGATATGCGGTGTCTGAGCTGCCTAATTGTTAGTTCGGTAATGGCCCCGGCCTTGCGGTCTAGACGGGTCCAAACGGTCTCACTGAGCGCCCTGCCCTTGGCATCCATCAAGAATCGCCCCCTATCAGATACCCGAGCAGCGACTCAAGGTTGTCGTCGGGGTTCTCGATTGCCGAGACATCGGTCCCGGAATCCACAATAACGCGTGGCAGTATTGCATGAGCGGCCGATAGGTCGTTGGTCTGAATCTCTAGTTTCCCCTCCTCGGGGAAACGGACCCCATAAACCGGATCTTCGGAGATGAACTCTGAAGCGAGGTGCCGCGGATCGTCACAGGTAAGCAGGATGCGATGAGGGTGCTTGTCGAGAAGGGCTCTGATAGCATGCAAGTTACCAAGCGCTAGTAATCTGCCGTTGTGGAGTATGACAATCTGCTCGGTGATGCGCTCTATCTCCTCGAGGATGTGGCTCGAGATGATGACGGTCTTGCCCTGCGAGCCAAGCTCTCTGATTACGTTCATGATGCTTGTCCGAGCTATCGGGTCGCAGCCGTGCAGCGGCTCGTCGAGGATGATGAGATCGGGGTCGTGAACCAGTGCGTGGGCTATCTTCACGCGCTGCCTCATACCCTTGCTGTACTTTCCTAACTCCTTGTTCTGAACATCGGACAGACCTACGAAATCGAGCACATGCTCGGCTCTCGCCGTAGCCTCCTCTCGTGTCATCCCGTGCAGCCTCGCGAGGGTGGTGACGAAGTCAAGAGCGGTCATCCAGTCATACATCCTCTCAGACTCGCTGACATATCCGACTCGTCGGTAAGGAGCGGTGTTGGTCCACGGGTCGACACCGAATAGCCTGACACTGCCCTGGCTTGGCTTGAGTCGTCCCATCAGGAGCTTGAACAGGGTCGATTTACCGGCCCCATTGGGGCCGAGCACTCCGGTTACACCACCATCTATGGCCAATGACACGTCGTTGATTCCAATGACTTCTCCGTACCACTTCGAGGCCTGATCAACGAGAACGGCAGGTGTCTTGTCGCTCATTCCCTAGTCACCTCCAGAGAGCTGACACGTGCAACCAGAAGGGATATGCAGGCCGCGTTGATTATGATGATTGATACCAGCGAGAAGGCCAACGGATGATTGTAGTTGGAATCGATGCCTAGCAGCCACTGACCTATTTGGGCCAGACAGTCGTAAGGACTGAGGACGTAGAGTATCGAGGTGTCAAACTGGGTTTCGATTAGTGTCGCTAGCAGTTTGGTGCCGTAGATTACGCTGAGGAACGCGATTGCAGCGAAGAAGCGGCTCTGGCTGATACTTGAGAGTGCGAGGCCGATTGAGGTGTAGGTGATGACCACGAGGATTCCTGCAATTAGCCCACCAACGAACATCGGCAGAGTGTCGATGAGGTAGGCCCAGCCCTCACCGTTGAACACGATTGCAGAGGTGTAGTAGACGAAGTAGGACAACACGATGACGAAGCCCAGCACCACAGCAACGCTGAGATACTTCATCGCGGTGTAGTCAAGCCTCGTCACAGGACGCGAGAAGTAGATAGCGCTGGTGCCGTTCTTGCGGTCATCCGAGATCATCCCTCCCACTACCATAGCGGTCAGTAAAGGCCAACAGCACAAATTACGAGGGAAGTACCCGAGGACCTGCCCCCACAGGTTGTAACGGTTGATACCCCACATCCTCGAGAAAGTGTCTGCCATGAAACCGTCACCGGAGAGGGAGGCGAGGAACAGCATTAGCACTGGCAGTAGGGAGAACAGAAGTATGACGAAGATAGTTAGCCTGACCATCGGATGATAGTGCCGGTGCCCTGTGCTCCGAAACAGGCCGTAGACGTGGTGCCTGAAAATCGCGTAGTTCCTCGCCCATCTAGGACCCAGTTCGCCATCCCACGGCCGATAGGACTGCTCGAAGATAGTGCCCAGTTTGGCCTCCTTACTAGCGATGGTGGCCTTGGCTTCGTCGTCGCCATCGCCGGCACCGTAGGCCACCTCCATCCGAGTCTTGCCGCCCCCGATGTCTATGCCATCATCACTCATCGCGATCATCTCCTGTGTGCGCTGCTGTCATTAGATCGGAAGTGCTCCTGACTTCGGCACCGAGCCTTTCCATGATGAGTAGGAAGATATCTTCAAGGTCCGGCTCATACTCCTGCATCTGCCTGACTTGCACGTCGGCGGAAACGGCGGCTTCGAGGATATTTCTCGTGGTGTTATCATCGGCTCTATCCACTCGAAGCACCCTCCCAAGGCGTCGCACCACGAAGTCTCTGGACTCAAGTTCCTGCTGCATCCTACTAGCACCGCCCCACACGGATATCTCTATTTCGCGCTCAATCTGCCTAGCGAGATCTTCGATTCGGCGCTGCACTACGATTCTGCCGTTGTGAATCATCACTATCCTGTCGCAGACTTCCTGCACATCGTCCATCACGTGGCTGCTCATCAGAACGGAGCGGTTGCCCTCCGTGACCGTGCGGCGGAGAGTTTGTAGCATGAATTCGCGGGCCCGCTGGTCGAGTCCATTCGTGGGCTCATCGCATATCAGGACGTCGGGGTCGTGAACCAAGGCGCAGGCCAGTTTGGCGGCCTGCTTCATCCCGGTGCTGTAGGTCTCAATCTTTCTGTATCGCTGGTCCTTCAAGCCAACGTACTCGAGCACCTCGTGGGCTCTGCGTGTCGCGTGTGCTGGATTCATTCCCAATAACTCGCCGGCGTACCTGACCTGGTCGATCGCAGAAAGGTCGGGATCGAGTGCGTCGTACTCCGGCATGTAGCCGATGCGGGAGCGAATCTTGTCTCCCTCTGTCCTGATGTCGTAACCGAGGACGGTGCCATCACCCGAAGTAGTAGTAATCAGTCCGAGTAAGCACTTGAACAGGGTCGATTTGCCGGCTCCGTTCGGACCAAGAATACCGACCGCCCCTGGAGGGATCTCAAGATTGATGTCGTCCAGCGCGAGATGGGGGCCGTACATTTTGCGCAAATTGCGCGCCGTGATGACGGGGTTGCCATCCCATTCTTCGCCCATTTTTCAACCCCGACTCCCTTAAGGGAGTCGAACGACGCTAGTAAGTGTGCCACTTGAATTAATCCCCAACGGGACCAAGGGAGGAGTCTAATCGTCTCTCAGCGCCCCGTCGCGCACCCTGACTGCAATTCCCTTCTTGAAATGGGCCATTTCCCGTGCGGTTACCACAGCAGTGCCATGAGCAATTAGCCCACCGTTTCCGTCGACCACTAGGCAGGGCTGGCCCGGAGTCAGGTGAGAGTCTGCGCCGAGCACGTAGCCCTGCATCACATTGCGACCCCTTCCAACGAACGGAATGGCGTCATCGAGCAGCCAGACACGCGGCATCCCGGGGTGGTCTAAGCCGTCATCGGCTGGCTCGTCGAATCGACCGGGAGGGGTGGGGTTGAGAGCATTGAGGCGCTGGGCGCCGCCGAGGGCGAGGCTGATACCGCCATCGGACAGACGTGGCGAAAGGATGTGCTCATCCTCCAGCATTACGTTGACCATCCGATCTGTGCGAGAACGGCGGGAGCTCATGCCCTCAGTCAGACTGCAGCTGTCTCCCGGTGAGACTCCGCACAATACTGCGAGTTTGTCGACCACTGCGCATCGGTCGAGCCAATCCCTCACATCGCCGACGCGTTTTTCTTCGGGCATGACGCATTGCTCGAAGCGAACCAGAGGCAATTCGGCGAGACCTAGTTCGGCTAATCCTTCGGCGATATCCTCGTCTTCGTACGAATTCAACCAAACATCGTCGGGGCAATCAAGGTGACACCAGGGGGAGACATCCTCCAAGGTGAACGGGATAGGGCCGAGGGGAGTCGAGAGCATGATGATGCTCCTGGGCTCTTCGAGCAGTGCCGAGACCACTGCTCCGAGCGCGGAATCACGCCACGGCGGGGTTGTCCCTTCAATCAGCACAACCCTCTCAGGATCGGAGTCGGTGCCATCCCACCATGACCCAGGTAATCTCCATCGCATGGAGAGGAGGGCGTGTAAATGCAGGATGTGTGGCCTTGTCCCAATGTCGTCACTGAGTTTCTCACCGCCACTCCTCACAGGGTCTGTGGATGCCATGAGATTGAGGGCCGAGACGCCGACGGGACTGTCTGGAATTTCTTCTAGTTGCTCCAACACCCAAGTGAAGGCATCTCTGAGTTGCGGTGAGGAGTGACTGCGCCGTTCTGCAAGCTGCCAAATCGAGCCTCCGCGAATCGCCTCGCGGCAACGTGCCAACTCAGCCTGAGTAACCTCGAGGTTGTGGTGAGCAAGTAGGACCGAGCGTTTCTCGGAATCCATGTTGCGAACCTCCTCAGGAGTAAGGCCGAATAGGGCTGCGGAGTGAATCGGCCACTCATTGAGTTCTTTCAGTCTGACAGTGCCATGAGGAGACAAGATTCGATCGTCTCGAGCGAATATTGCGTAAGCCGCGCTGTCGAATAAGTCAGCACCTAGAGCGATAGCCAAAGGGAATAGCATCGGATGGCCGCAGCCGAACAGATGCACTGGGCGGTCGGGAGGAGTAGTCGATCTAACGGCGAGCAGAATCTGGAACAGCTCTCTGTAGCGCTGATTCTCCATCAAAGGGACGATGCCCCCTACAGGGTGGATAGTGAAGCCCCTGAACTCCCCCTCGGCTGAGCCCATCAGGTTGCCGGCTTTAGCTCTCAGATCTTCATACAGGCCCCCTTGGACTGGCCCATTTAGAAGCAAGGTGTCTCCTGCTGATTCGAGTGATTGCTTGGCCCTCAGGGCTGTTTCATCAACACATTCCTCGAGCTCTTCGCGGCTCATGTCAGGGCGTCCAAAAACATCGAGCATGGTGCCAATATCAACACCGATATCCCGCTGGAACTCTACTATCTCCGAGACTCCGACTTCGACATCGCCGTAGACATAGGACTGGAAGGTACCCGAATCAGTGACTATTACACCAGGGAAGTCGAGCATTGAGTGTACGCCTTCGTCCAGCGCCCTCTCTCTCAAGTCGTCGTGCTTCCAGATAACGTATGAATTAGTAATCAGAGCTTCGACACCGTACCTCTCCCACATCTCACGCGGTTCTATTGTCCGGAGATTAGGGTTAACGACTGGGAGCAGGGCGGGTGTATTCATCGAACCGTGTGCGGTGTGTAGCCGCCCTATCCTCGCAGCACCATCCCGAGCGATTACCTCGAATAGTCCGAGGTCTTGTTCTCGGCAAGGCTCGGGGTCGCTTCGCTTAGACACGGAACCGGTGCGAAGCACCGGGAGTCATCAAACCTCTCCTGCCCTACTGACAATCCTCAGGGTAGTCATACCACCGCTCAGCGATATCTCCACATCGTCTCCCGTATTGACTTCCATAGTGGGATCAGAGCCGAAACCGTGGGCATAGGGGACCCCCAGAAGAGAGGCTGCTGGCAAGGTAAGCGGGCATACGTCGCGGTTGACAATAGCAATAGGACCCTTGCCGGTGTAGATTAGCCCCATCAGTACAAAGGGTGCGACAGTAGAGCCCGAGCCTTTCGGGTAGATTAGCACGGTGCCCTCAATGGAATGCCCATTGAGAGGGTGGCCGGGTTCCTCGATGAATCCGGTGTCGGAGTTGACATAGCCAAGATAGGTGATTGGAACGTCGGTAACTAGGGCCTTTCCTGAGACTGTCCACTCGCTCTGACTGGGTATCCCACTCCCGCTATCCTCGTATTTACCACGACGTTGTGTCTTAGCGGATGGAATCGATTTGGCAGCCTCAGAGTCTAGCACTGGGCGCTCACCCACAACGAGAGTCGGATCGAATGCATGGGCGACGCACTGCTCGATAGGGGCGACACTGGTCGGCATCCGATTGAGTCCGCTAGTCAGGTAGTGCTCGGCCTTCAGAGAGTTGGTCAGTAAGTGGTTGTAACGCGAGCGGTTGTATGGTGTGACCTCGGGGCAGGTGTCGCGGAGTACGAGTGCTCCTGCCTCCTCTAGCACGTCGAGGGTGCCATCGGCTGAGATTAAGTCGTGATTGTGGCCGCTCATGAACACCCAAAGTCGTTGGTCGGGGATGACTTCTCCCAACTCCATCCTCGCCCTGACAGCAGCAGCAGCAGTGCGAGCCTCGCCGACGCTTGCCTGCGGACAGCCGATGACCACCAAATCGACCTGTCCTCGGGGAGAGAGTTCGCGGTAGCGCTCAGAAAGGTCATCTTCAGTGAAGGTCAACTCACCCTGATAGTGCTCCACGGCGGGCGCGTCAGCGGTGTGACCATCGGCCCATAGCAGTGGACATCCGTAGTTGGCAGCAGCCGAGGTGAGTGCTTTTCGCATCTCAAAGCTGGTCCACTCAGGGAGTCCGGTGATTCGTGGCATTGGGCCCCACGGCAGGTCCCATTCCGGTCTGATTTGCTTGCCAATCCAGTCCCCTAGAATGCTCCAATCAGTGGAGTCCGTCATGGCACACTCCACCCTCACTAGGATGTTAGGCATCCTGTTCTCTCTGAGGTGTAGGCCCCATCGGGGAGCCCATCCAGTCAGTGCGGTAGCCAAGGCGGAGAGGCCCGACTCCCTGTTGGTGACGAGTGAGGTGTAAGAGTTCGAGAAGCAGACTGCGTTGGACTCGGCCCACGAGCCGATACCTTCGTCCGCCTCGGTGCCCCGATCATAGGGAGTGCAAGACAGTATGGCATCTATCCCGAGCTCAGAGTAGGCGTGTACAATCTCGAACTGCTGCTCGAGGAAGTCAGGATAATCAATGCCCATCTCGTCCATCTTCTGGTGGTCGCACCCAGCAGAATTGAGAGTAGTAGGGATAGTTACCTTGCCCTCAGAGTCTCCTGACAGGTCGGCTAGGAAACGCCTGAGCCCATGCCCCCCTGTAATCACGCTCACGCCCGATACATGGGCATTCTCCACTTCGATGAAGTCCGAGGCTCCAGCTGTAGAAGCCAAATCAACGACTAATCGGGCCGCCTTCTGCTTGGTCGGGCCCATCGAGCCGGCGAGCATCGACTCAAGTTGCGAGGGTATTTCCACATCACTTGGTCATAGTATCGCTCCTTCAATGCGACGCAGGCTCGACCTCGGCTGGCAGACATTCAGCAGCATCCTGCTTCACGCAGGGGTGCGGAGACGAAAGAGACCCTGTCGACGTCCTTGGTATTCTTCAGCCTCTCAACGATATCATTGATAGAGCCGGCTTCGCCCCTGATTTGCATGGTGTCTACGCAAGTATGGCTCTCAGTCAAGCAGTTGTGATTATAGGAAGAGACCTGTATCGAATGAGAGTGTCTGATATCGAGGATCTTGCTCTCCACTCCGTGCTGGTAGAATATCACTAGTACTCCCTCAGTTACTGAATCTACGTCCATCGTACTCAGGTCGCCACCACGATTTATATCCGCGAAGTGCAGGCTGGCATCTCTGAGGAACATGCTTCTGTTTTTGTAGCCGGAATCCTCGATTATGGAGTCTAGTCTGTGTGCGAACTCCTTGTCTCCACTGAACGATATGACTCTGCTCATGGCAATGCTAGAATGAAGGAATTAATAATATTTTTTAAATATGTATTATCAATCCGCAATCTATGACAACAGCAGGCGCCCCGATCGAACTCGCAGCACTAACTCTGATTCTAGCCCTCGTCGGAGGTCTATTTCCTATATTCAGCAAAATCAAGGAGAATCCGGAGACTCTCAGAAGAATCACGGGTATTGCATCCGGGATTCTATTGGCCTCTGCCCTTCTCGTTGTAGTTCCAGAAGGTTTCGAGTTGGCCACGGAGGAACATGAAGAGGAAGAGGCCGGACATGAGAACGAGGGAGTTGGTAATCTGTTGATTGGAGGGGCCGTCTTAGCGGGCTTCCTAGTGATGCTGATTCTCGAAGGTTCAGGCATAGGTCATGCAGTCCACGAGGAGCATCATGACCACCATGACGAGCACGGGCACGAGCACGTTCATCACAGGAACTCCCCCTGGATTATCGTTCTGGGCCTATCTCTGCATTCTGCGGCCGATGGGTTGGCAATAGGGTCTGCCGCAGCAGGTACATCAGAGGCGGTCACCGCTTTGGTTGCACTAGCAGTTCTGATTCACAAGGTCCCGGCTGCTTTCAGCCTAGGTGTATTCTCGATGCACGAGAGAGAGGACAGGAACGACACCATCAGGGACATCGTGATGTTCTCACTGGCCACACCTGTGATGATAATAGTCTCATTCTACGCACTGCAAGGGTTGGATGGGCAACTTATCGCGCTCGCAATGCTGTTTGCGGCAGGCACCTTCCTGTACGTGGCTACGGTGGACACCTTGCCTGACATCCACAATCCAGAGACTGGTCGCGAGGCATTGAGAAACGTGCTCATCGGAGTAGTGGCAATAGTCCTAGTGTTGTATGGGGCCGAAGCTGCTGGACTAATCGAGCACGGGCACTAAGAATCAGAGTATCTACGAGACCTGTCCGAAAGTCTGAGCAGTCCATATCCCTATCCCGTAGGCTGCTATGGTGGCAACGATTCCCACTGCCATAGACGCCTCAAACCCCCATCCTCGCCTTAGAAGGAATGGTAGAATCAAGAAGAGTAGCATCGATGGTATTACTAGCCAAAGAATGCTCTCTGCGAAGTCGGCTACCTGTGCGGTGTCCTCCGTGTCATTGTACAACCATGTCATCGACATAATGCTTGCCAGAGGGAGTGAGATGACTAGTGCACCGAACACCGCTGATCTCTTCGCTATCTCGCTCGCTGTCACTATCACTGCCCCTGAGAAGAGACCTTTGCCTGCTAGGTTGAACCAGTCCATGACACCTGAAGCGAGAGTCAGCACTCAATCCTGCCGCCGTCAGGCATAGGCCACCGAACTAGAAGGACTACCAATAAATTGGGTTGAATAAATCAGGTTTTTCCATTCATCTTGAAAACTGGGATGGGATTCATTTTGTGGGAGTTTGCTTTGTGTAATCTATGATAGATTTGCAACACCTCTCTTTGCCTAGTCGACACATCTCCTGATGGATTTGCTATTTCTTTCATGGCCCACTCCAATTCATTGTAAGTGGCGCCGATTTGGTCCTCATCGGTCCTGCCATCGGCCCAAAGTCCGTCTGTTGGAGCAGCATCTTGGATTTTCTGAATTATACCTAGTGACTCTGCTAATGAATACACTTCAGATTTGTAAAGGTCAGCAATTGGAGATATGTCGACACCTCCATCGCCGTACTTGGTGAAGAAACCGACACCAAAGTCCTCTACCTTGTTCCCAGTTCCAACTACTATCCCATTGGTCAAACCTGCAAAATGATACAATGTTGTCATCCTTAGCCTAGCCTTAGCATTTGCCAGAGTAAGATCGGATTTATACTCCCCGACCTCATTATCTAAGGCAGTGAAAGTTTCGGAAAGATCAATAATATGACTTTCTACATTTTCCCAATTACTCCGCAACCAGTCAATATGCCGATTGGAGAGATTATACTGAGAGGTGTCTTGATGGATTGGCATGTTTAGAACGATGGTATTCAATCCAGTTTTTGCACAGAGAGTTGAGGTCACGGCAGAGTCGATACCTCCTGAAACTCCTACTATCAGGGAGGTGATTTGATTGTCCTGTGCATACTCCTTAATCCAATGAGCAATCTCCTTACTTAATTGGTCCCAATCTTGCATGAATCTTCCTCCAATTCAGTGGCACGCTTCTCCGTACTTCTTGAGTCTCCAGTAATTGTAGGGCCACGGAGTGAGGAAACCAACTATGAGCATGAATGGTATTGCAATAGGATTCATCCCTAGTTCTCCCGAGGTGAATAAAAGGTCGGTAATCTCCATCGCAATCTCCATCATGAGCATTGAGATGAACGACATTCCGAAAGCGGTAGAAAGGGCGTTGCGAAAGTCCATCTGGCCTCGCATCAGGATAGTGGTCTCCAGCATCACGCTAGTTGCAAGTCCGTTAATCAGAGGCAGTATTGCGTAGAAGTACCAGATTTTTGAAAATAATTCCAAATCAGCCGTGATTCCTGAGTAGGAATAGTAGGCGAGAGTTCCAAACTCTCCGATGGAGCAGCCAATTAGGCACCACTTGGTGTTGTTAGCAGATTGTTTCCAGATTTCGCGGTCGTTCCAGTCAAAATCAGGATTCGTTCCCTCTGCATTGTAGCCAGCACCGACTATGGCCTCAAGCATGGCTTCGCGTACAGTCCCCGAGTGCGAAACCACTGCTTGCCCGGTCTCGTGGGATACATCAGCGCTCAGAACTCCGTCCAGAGCCTCCAAGGAGTCTCTCACACGGCCAGAGCAGCCCGTGCAGGTCATCCCGCTGACTGCGATAGTTGACGTCTCAGACACGTTCAAGGCGTCCCGGCGGTCACTAATAAGTCTGCTAAATGATGAATTCGCCCTATGGGCGACCGGGGCATCTTCAATACAGCGCCGTAGGTCGCTGGGCCGATGGGCGTGCCCAAACCTGCCGGCGACCTCGACCCGGTCGCCCTAGAGAATGCCTTGATGGAAACCTGGAGTGAAGAGGGGACTTTCGAGGCGACTATCGAGGCGCGTCGAGGCGGCGCAAGCCCCTTCACCTTCCTCGAGGGACCTCCTACGGCAAACGGTATGCCGGGAATCCATCACGTCCTCTCGAGGCTGTTCAAGGACATGGTCTGTCGATGGAAGACCATGGAGGGGCATGTCGTTGAGCGCAAAGGAGGATGGGATACCCATGGACTTCCTGTTGAGATAGAGGTGCAAAAGAAACTCGATCTGATGTCGAATGAGGCTATCGAGGAGTACGGCATGGAGGCCTTCAACGACAAGTGCAAAGAAAGCGTCTGGACCTACGAAGAGGCATGGCGTGAGATGACTGAGAGGATGGGTTTCTGGGTAGACATGGATGACCCATACGTCACCCTGCACGACGAATACATCGAGTCGGCATGGTGGTCACTCAAGCAGATGTTCGACAAGGGCCTGTTGTTCCGTGGTCACAAGGTCCTGCCATACTGCCCTCAGACCGGCACTAGCTACTCCACTCATGAGGTGTCACTAGGTTACAAGGAGGTCTCCGAGCCGGCTGTCTACATCAAGTTCCGACTCATCGATGATGATGCCTCCATCCTCGCTTGGACGACGACCCCTTGGACCTTACCGGGCAACGTCGGTCTCGCTATCGGGCCGGATGTCACATACTGCCGCGTCCGAATCACCGAGTCACCATCTGGCTCTTGGAATGGGCGAGGGGGTGCTGAAGTCGGTGAGGAATTGATTCTAGCCAAAGACCTGCTCTCTGATGTACTGCGGCACCAAGTCGAGGTGGTTGAGGAATTTTCTGGCGCGACACTGATTGGCAAGGCCTACCGGGCCCTTTTCCCCGGCGCGATAGATAGAGGTGATTCTGAGAGTGCTTGGACCGTAGTTGAGGCGGACTTCGTCACCACCACAGACGGCACAGGAGTCGTTCACACAGCAGTGATGTACGGCGAGGAAGATTACAACCTAGGTATGCAAGTTGGTCTTCCAGCCCAGCACACCGTGGGGATTGACGGCAACTTCGTCTCCGGGACCCATCATCTGCTCGACGGGCGCTATGTCAAGGACTGCGATTCGGACATCATAGACTACCTCTCCGACGAGGGAATGCTGTACCGCGAGCATATCTACACTCACGACTACCCTCACTGCTGGCGTACTGACCACCCTCTGCTATACTACGCGATGGACAGTTGGTTCGTTCGCATGACCGAGGTTCGCGACGAGATACTGCAACACAACTCCGAGGTCGAATGGGCCCCGGAGTGGACCGGTAGCAAGCGAATGGGAGAATGGCTCTCGAACATCAAGGACTGGGCGATTAGTCGTGAACGCTACTGGGGCACACCTATCCCGGTGTGGATCTGCTCCGATTGCGGTCACGAGCACTGCATCGGTAGCATCGAGGAGATGACTTCGATGAAGACAGGCGACTCTCCTGTGCCTCCCGAGCTGCACCGGCCATACGTCGACGACGTCAAGCTGCACTGCCCCTCGGAAGGCTGCTCGGGTGAAATGGTGCGCGAGCCCTATGTCATGGACTGTTGGTTCGACTCGGGCTGCGCCTCGTTCGCGCAGTGGCACTACCCCTTCGAAAATGAAGATAAGTTCGCAGGTTCGTTCCCGGTGGACTACATCTGCGAGGCTGTCGACCAGACGCGTGGTTGGTTCTACTCTCTGCTAGCAGTCTCTACGGCGGTGTTCGGCAGCACCTGCTACCGCCGCTGCCTCTCACTCGGTCACATTCTCGACAAGGACGGTAAGAAAATGAGCAAGTCGAAGGGGAATGTCGTTAATCCTTGGGACCACTTCAACAAGGAGGGTTCGGACTCAATCCGCTGGTACATGACTACGCAGAGTGCGCCGTGGTCGCCAACCAACTTCGACCCGAATGGAGTCCGAGAGTCTTACGCCAAGATGTTTCTCACACTTTGGAACGTCTACCGCTTCCACGCCGACTACGCGGCTATGGACGGTTTCGATGCCGACGACAAGTCTGGCTACGTCGCTGTGACTGAGCGCAGCCCACTCGACCGTTGGGTGCTATCTAAGGCGAGTGCGATGGCAGATACTTACCACGAGCACTTCGAATCTTGGGACTTCCACAAGGCGGGGCGTGAACTCGAAGAGTTCGTCGTCAACGACCTCTCTAACTGGTACGTCCGTCGCTCTCGGCGTAGACTGTGGGATGAGGCCGACAGCAGCGACAAACGGGCTTGCCAACATACTCTGCATGAGGCGCTTTTGCTGGTCTGCAGATTGATGGCGCCCGTCTCTCCATTCATGCCCGACAGGATACACCGAGATCTTGCAGGATCGTCAGTCCACCTTGCAGACTGGCCGCTAGGCTCGGCGCTGGTCGAGCGTAGCTTGCCTCCACGCGACTACGGACTGGAGCAGCAGATGAAACTCGTGCGCGCACTCGCTGAGACGGGTAGGCGTGTCCGGGTCGAAGGGGGTCGCCGACAGAGGCTGCCGTGCCGCAACGGCTGGATTATCGGCGGCCCGGACCTCACTGACTTCCACGAGATTCTAGCAGAGGAATTGAATGTTGAGAACCTGATGACTGAAGCGGATCTCGACCGTTTCCAGAAGATTGTACTCGAACCAAACAGAAAGGCATTGGGCGCGAAGTGCAGGTCAGACCTGCCAGCGGTGCTTGCGAAGCTCGACACCGCCGACCCAGACTCACTGCTACTGGAGATCGAGGCCGGTATCGCCGCCCTCGCAGGTTACCAGATTACAATGAATGACATTGAGATACGTCGCACTGAGAAAGAGGGTTACTCGGCCGCCACCCTATCTGACGAAGACTTCGGGGACGTCTCTCTAGTGCTTGACATGGTCATCGATGAGGAGTTGATGTCGCGCGGGCTCGCGCGCGATGTGATACGTAGGATTCAATCGAAGCGCAAGGAACTCGACCTCGCAGTCGAGGAAAGTATCTCCTTGTCAGTCTGGATTGAAGGTGCGGAGATGGCCGACGAAGACTGGGTTCACGTGCAGAGTGAGACTCGGGCAGGTAGCGCCACCCTGAATGAGGGGTCGGCGACAAATGAGTCGGACTCATTCGAGGTCGATGGGATTGCGATAGTATTCTGCGTAGGCCGGTGATTAGGCCACTGTTGGACCGTATCTGACCGGGAGAAGCATCTCTACGCCAAACAGTGGGTCGGGATCAGTTGAGTCATGATATGCGATAAAGGCACCACCGTCGGGCAGGATTCCCATACTTGCGAAGTCGAACCTGATATCATTGCCTGCGCCGGAAGTCGAATCTAGATCACCGAGACCTAAGTATGTCCTCATGTCTGGAAACATACTCTCTGAATATTCCCTAACATGCCATGACAAGTCGATATCGGGACCGGCAGCACTCTGATAGCGGACATTTAGCACGAATAAATCGTGGACACCGTTAGTGTGGAATTCCCATTCCTCAATCTCAGTGGCCTCCGCAGATAGGTTGTAGGTCTGGTTCTGCCAACTCTCACCGCCATCCCATGACAGCATGTGAGTTAGGATAGTTCCGCCTGCAGTAACGCAGTGTAATGCAGTAGATGAGTCGAAAGCGCAGTACTGCGATGGAAGTGATGATCCATTCAAAGTGGTGCCCGTCCACCAATTTAGAGAAGTGTCTAGGTAAGCATCACTACCATCAATGAAGTAGTTAGGGAAGTAAAGTCCTCCAGATGGAACTGGGAAGGACCTCATTTCTTTGTGGGGCTTGGTGAAGTCCCACTCTGGACCGAGGGCTAACGGGTTCAGATCTACTTCCATAACATCTAGGCTATCATCTCTGTCAGGGAAACCAAAGTAATCGTAGTTCAGTCCATCAGTGGATATTTGACCTCCGATGTTCTGAACCTGATGCCAGAAGTTCGAAATGACTAGACTGGCCCATGGCCCGTTGCCATACAGGAAGCTGTTTATTGGGCCCACGACCTCAACCTGCCAGGACCTATCATAGAACGGCTCAGGAGTCCTATTGAAGCACCAACTCCACTCTTGGTCCTCCGCATCGTAGAAGAATGCGTAGAACTGGTCTGCACCACTTGTGCTAGGATAGGGGAACCATCCCATGGATATCAGATCCCCGTTCGTGGCTTGGACAATACTGCCCTCGCCAAGTCCTTCTTGGCCGGGAACAGTCGGCTTCCATTCACGGCAACCTAACTGAGAGAATATGGTCGGCAAGTATTCCTGCCAGGTGAGGCCTCTGTCCTCACTCCATGTAGGGTACTCGCCACCGAAGTTGAGGATCCAGCCCTCCTTTGTGGCGGCGAGGTAGTGCTCGCAGCAATTACCACCGTGCTCGTTCCCGTAGACCGTCCATGATGCGTTGCCCCAAGTGGTGTTTGAGAACGGGTCTGCAACTGTGAAATTGCGCGGATCCTCGTACGAGGAGGGAGGGGTAATGTATTGGTAGTCTGAATCCCAAGGCACGGTGCTATCTTCTACGGACTCTCCTCCTCCGAAGCACCCTGCGAATGCCATGCTGGCGACCATGATTGCTGCGAAGACTGTTCTCGACTTACTGCGCTCGGTCATGATGGACCCGCGATATGGCCGTATTTCGCACTTCGCACATGATGCGCTCTACACCACGAGGTGGTGAGGTTGAAAGCCTGAAGCGGGGCGTTAGTGGGCCATGCGCGTAACAGTCATGTCTGCAATCCTACTGATGTTGATGTCTGGCCTAGGTCCTGTAATGGTGGCATCTGCTCAGGCAGTGCCCACCGATGTGGTTTACATCAACGAAATCCTAGTCTCTCCGAACAACGAGGCCTACGGTGGCACTGACTGGAACGGCGATGGTTCGATGGGGACCTATAGCGACCAGTTCCTAGAGTTGCACAATCCTACTTCCAGCGCGGTAGACATCGGCGGCTGGTGGCTCGACGACATCGCAGATGGCGGCTCTCCTGCATGCAGTATCGGCTGGGGCACCGTCCTAGAAGCGGGTGCCTACGTCGTCTTCTACCGGTCGTGGACAGGAATCGAGTTCGATTTCTGGGACGGAGATACGATTCGTCTTATCGACGGCTCTGGAACCGAGATTAGCTCGGTCAGTTACGGGGGCGAGGACTCGGACTGGGATATTCCCTACGGATACGACTCCAGCGGCAACTGGGTCAAGTTGTCCGACGGTAGTCCGACCCCTGGAGTCGCCAACGACCAGGAGTGGGGCGGAGCCAACCACCTACAGGGCAACTGCTACCCTCCACAGGATCACGTCCACAGCGGAGAATATGTCCTCGAGGGGCGTGTGGTGACGATGGTCTCTGAGAGCGATGTCATCGAAGATGGTCGAGTACTGGTTCGCGACGGCATAATCGAAGCAGTTTGGAGTGCCTCAG
>Ga0315334_10000845_pt1 | contig 18775 bp, 13 predicted proteins | sample M150034915metaG_FD_205555 | JGI IMG/M metagenome (GOLD analysis project Ga0315334, IMG submission 205555) | Ammonia-oxidizing marine archaeal communities from Monterey Bay, California, United States - M1 500m 34915 | ecosystem: Environmental > Aquatic > Marine > Intertidal zone | place: USA... | reverse complement strand
TTTCTTCCGTGGTAAATCGTTGCGTTGCATTCGCCTCTTTGGGCGGTCTGAATTGTAGTTTAGCGGACTCCTGCCTTTCGCGAGAGTCCGTTTGGAAAGTTGCTTGAGGTCGACCGTTGTATTGGAGCTTTTTGGAAGCTTTTTCGACTGCGGTTTCGAAGTGCTCTGGTCCCAGTAGCATGAGCGCGGGTTGTTCGAGTTGTGCTTCGTCAGCAATGCGATCCAACATTCTGCGACCGCTCGCGCTGATGCCATGCGCACGACACAATTCGTGAAGAATCAAGTTGGGTGTGTTGCCAGCCATGGGTGTCTGGTCTTTGATCTTGAAACAGATCATGGCAATACCGACGACAATGAACGGAATCAACAGGAACCAAAGCCCTGGAATGCTCTGGCTCTCTGGCTTTTCGCGATAGGCAAGATTGAGATCTGAAACTCGGGTTTCAGCAAGCAGCACCTGAAATGAAAGAAGCATGTTTGTATCGCTCATGATCCGCCGTAGTTCGTTGTCGCCCCATACCGACAACAGCAGAAAGGCATCGACCAGTGGCAAAATTTTGTGTGCATCGAAGGTTTGAAGCGACGTGAATAGACGCTCTGCCGCCCAGAATTTTCGCCAATTTCAGAGTTGCTGAAGTCGCCCGCTGCCGGATTTCTTCAGTTTCTCCCGTTTCCGCCAAATTCACCAACATTGGAATGAACTTCGTAAGTTCCAGTGACTCCGCCGCCGCGATCGCAGTCACGGTATTGGATCCCCGATGTTTGGGAGCCTGCGAAACTGCACCCTCGAATCAGATTTTGCGGGTCCTTAGCAGCAGATGATCCGACGATCTGAGTTGTGGCCAACGCGCTAACAGTTTGGCTGGTACACGGTCTTCACGCCGCAGCATCAGAGTGCCTAAAGCTTGTTCCCGATTTTCCTGCAGGTCGCTGTCCAGACACGCCAACAGTACATCACATCCACGGCGGCTTCATTCCGCGTGCGACCAAGAATGGCGAAAGTAAGTTCCTGCCCCTGCATTCTTCTGGAGGTCTCTAGCGGTGGATGAGACGGTTGAGTTAGCGGTTTTGATATCAAGGAGGAAACCCGGAAATTTCCTCTTCAAGGTAAAACCAGCTATTTTCGAGCCAATGAGGGTGCCAATTGCCGAATCGTTCTTGCTCTTATTTGCAATCTTGCATGGGGGTCTGAAAAATCGGCAGTACCCCCCCTAACAAGAACAAACGAACCCCTCTGGAGCAAACTCCTGCGGGTTGTTTGGATATAGAACCGCAGGGGGGGTGTGCTGGGAAGGTCTGCTGATCTCTCTATACTGTTTAAATAAATCGATTTCTACCTGTCAGCCATCACCGAGCATCATGCGAGCCGCAAGCCAAATTCTCACTGAGTCCTTCTTGGATGTTCGAGCCAAACTGCTTGAAGTTGCTGCCACTTTGGACCGGATTGACCGCTCAGCTGATGAGGAAGAGTCTCTTTCACCAGCCGCGCAGGGTCAGCGTGAGCAAGTAGACGCAGCCATTCAGATTTTGCTTAGCCAAGGTCCCGATCGTGCGGAGCGATTGCAGAAATTATTCTCGCGCGATTACGATTCGAGTTGGCGGCAGGATATGAAACTTTAACCTTTGGACTGTGTCTCACCGGTAATGGCTCTTTCACTTTGACCGAAAACTGGACTTCCATGGACTATATCGACCCTCACATCCACATGGTTTCGAGGACGACTGACGACTACGCGACGCTCGCTCGGATGGGCTGTGTGGCGATGAGCGAACCCGCCTTTTGGGCTGGGTTTGATCGTCGAAGCGTGGATGGATTCCGGGACTATTTTCATCAACTCACTGATGTCGAGCCCAAGCGGGCAGCGCAGTTTGGAATCCAGCATTTCACCTGGCTCTGTATCAACGCAAAAGAGGCAGAGAATGTTTCGCTTTCACGAGATGTGATTGCGATGATTCCCGAGTTCATTGAGTGCCCGAACGTGCTGGGCATTGGTGAAATCGGATTGAACAAAAACACAAAGAACGAAGCCACCGTGTTCCTTGAGCATCTTGAGTTGGCGATCAAGTATGACCAGCAGATCCTCATACACACGCCTCATCTTGAAGACAAGTATCAAGGGACGAGGATGATCCTTGACATGCTGTGTGATGACTCAAGGATCGACCGCTCAAGAGTTCTCGTCGATCATGTCGAGGAACACACCATTGGCGAAGTACTCGATCGTGGGTTCTGGGCCGGGATGACGTTGTATCCCGTAACAAAGTGCACGCCGGACCGCGCCGCTGACATGATTGAAAGGTACAGTGGTGAGAGGTTGTTGGCTAATTCAGCAGGTGACTGGGGGCCGAGTAAACCAACCGCTGTACCCGATTTGATTTTCGAAATGCGTCGGAGGGGGCACGACGAATCATTGGCTCGTAAAGTGGTTTATGACAACCCGATCGAGTTCTTTTCGCAAAGTCGGAACTTCAGTTTTGTGCCACGCGACTCTGGTTCCGAATCAGATAGCTAAGTTGGTGTTCACGGAGTGTGGTCAAAAAATCTGGCCAGTGCGGCTTCGTCGGATAATGTCGTTTCGGAATGTTGATTTCGATGAACACTGCCGCCGCAGAGATCTTCTTCGCCGGGGTGGACAGTCGGATTGCCAGATGACCTTCGGTTGTGGCTCAATGGCCCAACCCTTGTCTGTCAATTGCCGATACGCGGTCTGATCTACTTCGTCAATCTGGTTTGGGGCAGTTGCCACGACAGGAATGTTGGAGGAAGCTATTGCACTTGTATTTCTCTAAGTTTGTTTTACTCCGAAGGGCAAAATCGAATGGCGAAACTCGCGCATCATGTTTACTTCACCCTCAAGGACCGTAGTGACGAGGCTGTCCAAAGTTTGTTGGATGCCTGCATGCAATACCTTGACAACCACGAAGGGCTCGTTGGATTTTCGATTGGCACGCGAGATCGAGATCTTGATCGAGAAGTAAATCAGGATTTCGATGTCTCGCTGCACTGTATTTTTTCCGATCGAGCGGCCCATGATCGCTATCAGACAGCGGAGCGACACCTGCAGTTCATCGAAGAAAACAAAGAGGGATGGAAAACCGTGAAAGTGCTCGATTCACTGCTTCACGAAGCCTGAGAATATCGTCGATTTGTATTGCCGCATGGCGTGTGTGAAGCGATTGGCACGGGCTGGTTTGTTGCCGCGTTGACTGGGATTTCACGACGGTTAAGAGACATGTCCCGATACCCCGTCAGGTCGGTGTATTCGACCGCAAAGATTGTGTTTGGGTGATGCGGTTGCTTTCGAACGGCATGAACGGTTCAGCTAGTCCGGAGCAACGACCGTGCATGGATTGCCCATGCGGAAAATGTGCAAGATTTCGCTAGGTTAATTCAAGACTGTCTTCGTTCAGCGGGTAAAATGACAGCCCTGTTTCCTGCCCCGCCCCACTTTTCTTCGATGGATCAGATGCCCGTTTTTTTTCCTGATCAATGGCTGCAAAATCGCTGTTTGTTTTTGGCTTGCATGATCGGGCTGGGGAGTCTTCATGCAGAGCCCTTGCGTTCAGAGTCGGTTCAGCGACGGGTTGATTTTATGGATCAGGTACAGCCATTGCTCAAGCGTCACTGCTACCGGTGCCATGGCGACAAAAAACAAGAGGGAGGTCTGCGGCTTAATAGAGCAACTGACGCCTTAGGCGAGGCTGATTCAGAGCAACCAGTCATCGTTCCCGGTCACGCGGATCAAAGTCTCTTGATTCGTCGAATCATGGATGCCGACGAGGGAGAATTGATGCCACTGGATGGCGAACCTTTGACTCAGCGAGATGTCGAGCTATTGCGTCGGTGGATCGAGCAAGGTGCTGAGTGGCCGCAGTCGGACTCAGACGGCAGGCACTGGGCCTACCAAAAAATCAATCGCCCCGAAATTCCGACAGCTGTCTCGCCAGAACAGGTGATCGATTACTTCCTGGATCGCAACTTGAAGTCACATGCTTTGCAGGCCAACTCACCGATGGACCGCGCATCAGCGATTCGTCGCGTCTCGCTGGCATTGATCGGTTTGCCGCCGACACCGCAGCAGGTAAAGGCTTTCCTGCAGGATAAGTCAAGTGACGCTTACCGCTTGTTCGTGGACAGGCTGTTGGCGAGTCCGAGGTATGGGGAACGTTGGGCCGTTCCATGGTTGGATCTGGCGCGTTACGCAGACAGCAACGGATTTCAAGCCGACCAGATTCGCGACAACTGGGCGTATCGCGATTGGGTGATTCGAGCTTTCAATCAGGACATGCCGTTTGATGAGTTTGTGGTTGATCAGTTGGCGGGTGATTTGCGAACCAATCCCACGATTGATCAACGGATCGCTACAGGTTTTCATCGCATGACAACCTGTAACGTGGAAGCCGGTGTTCATCCTGAAGCCAACCGTGTCAACCAGGTAGTGGATCGAGTCAATACAACGGCAACGGTCTTTTTGGGAACGACACTCGAATGCGCGCAGTGCCATGACCACAAGTACGATCCATTCTCTCAGAAGGATTACTATCGATTTTTTGCCTACTTCAATAACACACCTTTGGAGGTGAAGCAGACGTCTGGAGTGACATGGGACTTTTATGGTCCGAAGATGGATCTTCCCATGGCAGAAGCCGGTGCACTGAAGCGGGCCGGTTTGCAAAAAAAACTGCAGTCATTGAAGAAAGACCGTCAACAGGTTGTCGAAGCGGACGACCACCGTTTTGAAGATTGGTTGACACGCCTGAAAGAAAGTGAATTGGTAGTTTGGGATCCAGTGGTCCCCGCGCGATTCGAAACAACGGGTGGTGAGGACTTTGAAATTCAGACCGATGGGGCCGTGTTACTTACAGGCGATATTCCTGGAACGGTTGACCACACGTTCGTGTTGAAACCGACCACCAACGCCATCACGGCGATTCGGGTGGAGTTGCTGACCGATGATGCGATTCCTGGGAAAGGTCCCGGTCGGGGAGACGCGAAACGCCCCAATGTGATCCTCAGCGAACTGACCTGCGATGTCCTTCGAGACAAGGAAGCGGACAAGGTTGCGCTGTTGAAGGCGACGGCAGATTATTCGCAGCCCGGTTGGGAGGTTGCCAAGGCGATTGACGGGAATCGTAAGACAGGTTGGGCGATTGGAGGACAGTTTGGCAAGCCTCATTGGGCAACGTTTGTGTTTGTTGAACCATTGAAGTTGAACGCAGATTCACAGCAATTACGGGTGCGTTTGGGGCAGTATTTCGGTGCAGGCCGTGTTGCCGGAAAACCGCGTATTTCGATCAGTAACGAAGATTCAGATTTGCTCAATGTACCCGATGCTCTGCGGCGAATGGCTAGCAGAAAGAAACTGTCTGAACCGCAGCTGAAAAAGTTGCGTGACGAGTTCGAACGGAGTGCCCCGGAGCTTGCAAAGCTTGATCATTCGATTGCTGAAGTCGAAAAAGAATTAAAGGCAGTTGTACCCGACACAACGCTGGTGATGCAGGAAATGGAGAGTCCGCGGGAAACCTTCGTGATGATTCGTGGCGAGTATGAATCACTCGGCGAAGCGGTGGAAATGGGTACCCCCGAGTCACTGCCCCGAGACAATAGCATTGCCGCCACGGGTGATCGAATGGAACTGGCGCGATGGCTCACTTCAGCGGAAAATCCGCTGTTGGCCCGAGTGACGGTCAATCGTTGGTGGGCCCAGTTGTTCGGGGTGGGACTGGTGCCCAGTTTGGAAGACCTGGGGACGCAATCGGATGCCCCCAGTCATCCGCTGTTGCTCGACTGGTTGGCCAGTGAGTTGATCGAATCGGGTTGGTCGATGAAACATATCCACAAATTGATGGTTTCATCGGCAGTCTTTCAACGCTCGGCAAAGCTGACCGACGCGATGGTCGACATTGATCCAACGAATCGATATTTGGCACGCGGGCCACGTTTTCGATTGCCGGCAGAAACGATTCGCGATAACGCTCTGGCGGTCAGCGGGTTGCTGTCCGACAAAATGTATGGACCTCCGATCATGCCCTACCAGCCAGCGAACATCTGGCGAAGCGTTGGACGCAATCAGCCGAAATGGGTGGCAGCAGAAAACGAAGATCGCTTCCGTCGTGGTGCCTACGTCGTTTGGAAAAGGGCAGCACCCTACCCCAGTTTTGTCAACTTTGATGCACCTGACCGTGGCAGTTGTACCGTCAATCGCGGTCGCAGCAATACGCCGCTGCAGGCTTTGACACTGTTGAATGACCCGGCGTATGTCGAAATGGCATTGGCTTTCGCCGATCGTGTGATCAGTGAATCGCCATCAACCGATGACCGTTCGCGGATGCAGTATGCGGTGAATCTTGTGATTGCCAGAGACGCAGCCGACCATGAACTGCAAGTACTGTTGGGATTGCTTGCCAACGAAAGAAATGGATTAGCAGATCAACCTGAATTGGTCAAAGCTCGAACCAGTGTTGCAGTCGCCAGCATGAAGTTGCGATCCAAGGATCGGCAGGAATTGGCGGCGTGGTTCGCCGTGGCCAATGCCTTGCTGAATCTCGATGAAACCGTGAATCAATGAAATTGACCAAGCAATGAATGTTTTGCCAACGATGTTAGGTCGACGTGCCCTGTTCCAACGCACCGGCTTTGGGCTGGGGGCGTTCGCGCTGACACAATTGCTGCAGCAGGGATCAGGCGAGGGACCGGGCAGAGATAGCGCGTTGACGAACCGCGAGTCCCATTTTCCGGCTCAGGTCAAAAGCGTGATCTACTTGCACATGGTGGGGGCACCCAGCCATCTGGACCTGTTTGATTTGAAGCCGGAACTGCAACGCCGCAATGGTGAAGATTGTCCCAAAGAGTTGTTCGAGGCTGGCAAGTTTGCCTTTGTGCGGAACCTGCCGACGTTGCTGGGGACACCCGATGATGCCACGCATCGGTTCACTCGGTCAGGCGATTCGGGGCTGCCGATTTCCAATCTTTTGCCAAATCTGCAGACCGTTGCTGATGAATTGACGTTGATCAAGTCAATGCACACCAATGAATTCAACCATGGGCCAGCTCAGATGTTCATGCTGAGCGGGTTTGGGAGGTTTGGCCGGCCCAGCATTGGGTCGTGGGTGAATTACGGTCTCGGTTCAGAGAATGAAAATTTGCCTGGTTTCGTGGTGTTGATCACTGGAAATGTGCTGGGGGCCGGCAGTCCTGCTTGGGGCAGCGGTTTTCTTCCCAGTGTTCATCAGGGAGTCGAATTTCGTTCTCAGGGTGACCCGGTTCTCTTTTTATCCAACCCAAAAGGCGTTGAGCCAGTGTCACGCAAACGAATCATCGATGCGGTGAATTCGCTGAATCAATCGCAGTTGGCAGACGTCGGTGATCCGGAAATCGCGACCCGTATCAGCCAGTATGAATTGGCTTATCGCATGCAGACGGCCGTTCCCGAACTGATGGACATTTCCTCGGAATCCAAGTCAGTGCACGAGATGTACGGAACGCAGCCGGGAAAAACGAGTTTCGCGAATAATTGCCTGCTGGCTCGGCGTCTGGTCGAGCGTGGAGTTCGTTTTGTTCAGTTATTTGACCAGGGTTGGGACACACACAATTCGGTGTTTACGGGAGTCGCAAAAAAAGCCAAACAGGTGGACCAGCCGGTGGCAGCGCTGATTCGTGACTTGAGGCAGCGGGGCCTGCTGGATTCGACCTTGGTCGTATGGTCTTCCGAGTTTGGCAGGACGCCTTTTGCCCAGGGGGGCAACGGGGCTGCGAACGCCAAAAAGGCGGGGCGAGATCACCACAAGGATGCCTTCACCCTCTGGGTGGCGGGAGGCGGTACCAAAGGTGGAATCAGCTTTGGTGAAACGGATGATATTGGGTACACGATTGCCGAGAATCCCGTTCACGTTCACGATTTCAATGCGACGCTGCTGCATCTGATGGGCATGAATCACGAACGATTGACGTTTCGGTATCAGGGGCGTCAGTATCGATTGACCGATGTAGAAGGCAGGGTGGTTCGAGAGATTCTTGCTTAAGAACCGGTTGATCTCTGGTCACGATTGCTTCAGCAGGCGATCGACGATTCCCAGCATGTCGTGACTGACTTGCTGAGGACTCTGATCCGCGTCGATAACGGCGGTTGCCTGACTGCTCTGGGGAAGCTGTTTCAGGAAGGCCTGGCGGACTGCCTCCATGTACTGGACACCTCGGCGTTCCATGCGGTCTGCTTCGTTGCCAAGGCGTTCCATGGATCGGGCGGCGGGCATGTCCAGCAATAGCGTCAGGTCAGGTGTGAGGCCTCCGTTGGCCAGTCGTCCCATTTCCCACAAGGATTCTGCTGGCACGTCGCCTCCGACGCTCTGGTAGACCACGTTGGCTAGCAGGAATCGATCCGAGATAACTGTTTTTCCTGATTCCAGAGCAGGCCGCAGCACCGTTTCGACCATCTCGCAGCGACTCGCCATGAACAACATGGCCTCGGTGCGGCGATGTAGTTCCAGGTTGCTTTTTAGCAGTATTTCTCGCAGTTTCACGCCGATCTTTGTCGTGCCTGGATCGCGAACCAGCAACGGTTCGTGACCTTGATCGGCAAGATGATCCATCAGTCGAGAGATTTGAGTCGACTTGCCGACACCGTCAATTCCGTCAAGTGTGATGAAGGTAGCCCGGGTCATGGAAGCGATCGCATTTTGAGTGTGTCAGAGGTGGATGGCTGCGAGACTCAGCCGCGAAAATAGAATCCACGGCCGATGTTCAGTTCCCCTGCGGCGTCTGGCCTATGCCACCACGCTTGCTGAACTGATCAGGGCCGCCGACGATCGGCATGTGTTGGTAGTCTGTCACGAGCCACTGGTCTCCGCTTTTTTCCATCCGTAAGTCAAGTCTGCGCGGTACTTGGACATTTTGGATCACGCGATCTTTTTTTCCACTCACCCTGACTTTCACCACCAGTTCGATGTCGGCTTCAGGCGGGTAGGTGTCATTGATGACACGAATTTTTTGGATCTGTGTAACCTTGGCGACCGAAAATGTCCAGTTTTGTAATTCTGCGCGAGCCAAGGATTCCATGGCGGGACTGGCCAACGCTCGAACAGCGGACTCGTGGTCATTCTGCTCAACCGCATTCGCAAGTTGGTAAATCAAGCTTTCAATTTGTTCACGGTCTGTTTCCCAACGGCCCGCAATCACCCAGGCCAGAGGGATGATTGCCAAGCAGATCAGACCAGCAATCGCAGCGGGCTTGGCTCCGTTGCGCAGCCAAGCGAAGAGCAAACCAAAGCCCATCGCCCCTAGCATGAGCGAGACGATGAGCGGTTCTTCTGCAAGTAGAGTTGTCATGCGTGATCAGCTTTCGAACCATTGGCTGCCGGCGGATTAGGCTGGCGACAAAATCCCTTCAAAAGCTTGCATGAAGCATCACTTTTGCGGGAAAAGCGGGCCACCGTACAGGGCGGTGTCACCAAGCATCTCTTCGATTCTAAGCAGTTGATTGTACTTTGCCATCCGGTCGCTGCGGCTCGCGGAACCGGTTTTTATCTGCCCGGTAGACATGGCAACCGCCAAGTCTGCGATGGTCGAATCTTCGGTCTCGCCACTACGATGACTGGACACCGAGGTGTAGTTGTGGCGGGTCGCCAACTGAATGGAATCGATAGTTTCCGTCAGGGTACCGATCTGGTTGACTTTGATCAGGATGCTGTTGGCAATCCCTTCATCGATCCCTCGTTGCAGACGTTCGACGTTGGTAACGAACAGGTCGTCACCCACCAATTGGACCTTATCGCCGAGTTTGGTGGTGAGCTTTTTCCATGTGTCCCAGTCATCTTCGGCGCAGCCATCTTCAATGCTGCAGATCGGGTAGTTTGAGCACCAGTCGGCCAGGAAGTCGACCATTTCGTCGCCTGAGAGCTGTTTGCCATCGATTGAGTACTTGGCCGTCTCGGCATCGTAAAACTCGGTTGACGCGGCATCGATGGCAATCCAGATTTGTTCTCCTGCTTTGTAGCCGGCCTGATCGATCGCCTGCAGGATGACATCGAGAGCTTCCTGATTGCTTTTCAGGTCGGGTGCAAAGCCACCTTCGTCTCCAACGGATGTGTTGTAGCCCTTGCTGGAAAGAACTTTTTTGAGATGGTGGAAAACTTCGGTGCCAGCACGCAATGCGTCGCTGAAACGCTCGAAGCCGAGAGGCATGACCATGAATTCCTGCACGTCGACGGAGTTGTCGGCGTGTTCACCGCCGTTGATGATATTCATCATTGGGGCAGGTAGAAGTCGAGCACCGGCGCCACCGAGATATCGGTACAGAGGCTGTCCGGTTGCGTGGGCAGCCGCGTGAGCTGTCGCCAAAGAAACACTCAGGATGGCATTGGCTCCCAGTTCCTTCTTGTTGGGGGTGCCGTCGAGTTCGATCATCGCAGCATCCACGCCTGCCTGGTCGGTGGCGTCCATCCCTTGCAGGGCGTCTGCGATCTTTTCATTGACGTTGTTGACAGCGGTTTGGACGCCTTTGCCCATGTAAACCGTCTTGTCACCATCGCGAAGCTCCCAAGCCTCGTGGACACCGGTGCTGGCGCCGCTGGGAACCGCTGCTCGGCCGTGGCTCCCGTCGCTGAGCAAGACTTCCGCTTCCACTGTGGGATTACCTCGGCTATCAAGGATTTGACGGGCGTGAATGGCTTCGATCAGCGTCATGAGAACCTCTTCAATAAAAACGAATTGACGGTTGGTTACGTTGTGTTGTGGCCCGGCATTTTGTTCAATGCACCTTTCAATGGCTACCCGCCGACCGGTTTCCGGTGGATCATCCTGTCGGTCGGAGCCTTTGTGTTGCCATTTGTCCCGCTAAATGGTCTGTTTTGCTTAACCTTACACCCCTCCGCGGTAATAAATGTTCACAGGATTGGTCGAAGCGATCGGAAAAGTGTCGGCTGTTTCACAGCAGCCGCCCGGCCGCCGTTTCACGATCGAGGTAGGAGAGCTGGCCAAGGACGCCTCGATTGGGGATAGTATTTCGATCAATGGCTGCTGCCTGACCGTGATCTCACGAGCTGGTTCCACGCTTGAATTCGAGGCGGGTGAGGAGACGCTGTCGTGTACGAACCTCGGTGAGCTAAAGGTTGCGTCCAACGTCAATCTGGAGCGTTCGCTGGCGGTTGGTGATCGGCTTGGTGGGCACTACGTAACCGGTCATATTGAAGCGATCGGTGAACTGGTGGAGCGTCGGGATGATCCACCATGGGCCCATTTGCGTTTTCAAATGCCAGGCCGCTTGGCGTCGCAGGTTGCCGCAAAGGGAAGTATTGCGATTGATGGGATCAGTCTGACGGTGGTCGATGCCGATAAAGATTCTTTCTCCGTGGCGTTGATTCCGCATACATTAGATGTGACCACCCTCGGTCAAAGAAACGTTGGCGACGCAGTGAATCTTGAAACTGATCTACTTGCCAAATATGTAGAACGTTCGCTCGGTATGTCCGGCGAATCCTGAACTCGAATTCCTCTAACGGTCTGTTCGCTTGAACCAATCTCGCCAAACCGCAACGTATCTTTCCAAACGTCTTGCTGCAGCAGGGCTTCGTCCGGTGTCGCGATTTGGACAGAATTTTCTGATTGATTTGAATCTCGTTGACTTGATCGCCGACTCCGCTGGTCTGCGGAAAACGGACGTGGTGTTGGAAGTCGGAACGGGTATCGGCTCGCTCACCAGTCGTTTGTCGGATCAGGCGGGCGCGGTTCTGACTGTTGAGATTGATGCAAACCTGCACCAGATGGCCAGCGAGGAATTGGAAGGCAGGTCAAACGTTCGGCTCATTCATGGTGACGCTCTACGAAATAAAAACGCGTTGCGAGACGATCTTATGGGACAGATTCGTGATGCCATCACCCGGATTGGTGATGAGGCGAGGTTTCTGTTGGTTGCCAATCTTCCCTATAACGTGGCGACACCGATTATCAGTAACCTGCTGCTCGAGACACCGCCACCCGATGTAATGGTGGTCACGATTCAGAAAGAATTGGGCGATCGGATTGTGGCCAGCCCGGGTAACAAAGATTACGGCGCGTTGAGCGTTTGGATTCAGTCGATTTGCGATTGCGAGATTGTGCGAGTGCTGCCCCCGACCGTTTTCTGGCCGAGGCCCAAGGTTCATTCGGCCATTCTGCGGATTGATCTGGCGCCTGAACGACGCGCTGCTTTCGCCGACCTGAGTTATTTTCACCAGATGGTCCGATCGCTGTTTTTTCACCGCCGCAAGTTTCTTCGCAGCGTTGTGATCAGTGCGATGAAGGGCCGGATGGACAAAGCTGACGTCGATCAGGTGCTCGCTGAACTCGGACATGAGGGAAACGTGCGAGCGGAGCAACTGAGTGTTGAACAAATTCAGGGAGTCGCCGAAGCTTTACGGGTTGCTGAATCCAACGCAAAGCAGGCCTGACCAATCAGGGGCGGCTTGGGGGGCAGCTGCGGTTTCGAATGAGTCGAGTGTCTTGATTCGTTGCGAGCATGGCTGGTTGGGAACTGCCAGACGTGAGTGACCGCTGGCAGCGGAAACGATTCACAGCAACTTGCCGGAAATGTTTGGATTCCTGTATCCCCAAGGGAATCTTTTGATGCCTTCGATCCAATTTGCAAAGCAAACGATCCGCTGTAACTCGGGGGTAATTTGCGGAAGGTATTGACTGGGGTTACTCCACAAAATCGAGAAGTTCCCGGCAATTTATTGCCCGCTGCTTGTTTCACCATTGTCGAGCCAGGCTGTCGGCGGGGGTGTCTCAACTTGCCAGCTTCAGCGGTCTGGAACAGGGCGGAAACTGCCTGCCAGCAAAAACGGGGTGACTCGCTACTGGGGGGGCCAATGTGAACCAGACGGTGTGGCAGCGTTCTGCCAGCCAAGGAGTTGCTGTTTGAGGGGCAAGAAACGGCAGATTTGCAGGGAAATTCAGCGGTCGCAGTTATAATGGGGAACACGCGGGGCCGTTGTGGCGTCTGAAATTTAGAAGAAAGTTCTGCCGTCATCTTGTCTAAAAACCCTGTTTCTAAGCAATGTCGTGACGTTGTAGATCTTTTCTGTCCTGGTAAAGCGTAGGGGTAATGCGGGATTTGTTCGTCCTGACGCTTGTGCGTTGCCGAGGGAATTCCGATGACAGCTTGCTGCAAGCAGAACTTGATCCCAGTTGTCCACCATCCAATCTAAATTTTCTTGTCTCTTTCTGGCCAAATTTGAGACCGATCATGCATTTTTCGTCGAATTCATCCGAGTCACAGCCCCGTCGCCAACGTTTTCTGCGTGACCTTTGGGACAGTGTTCTGTGTCGTGATGCCAAGCAGGCAGATCCCAGCCGAAGTCAGCTGTTGCTCGAGCCATTGGAAAAACGTCAGATGCTGGCCGGCGACATGGAACTTTTGTTCACGGATCCGGGGCCAGTTGTCGATCTCGGAACCGATGCTCCGCAGGCCGCGGAAACGGCGTTGCAGGTCGCAGGTGTTGCTGAGGGCGAGCCAGCTGACGATCTCGTGCAGTTCGCGAAGGATCTGACGGCATCGGGGACCAAGTATTATGGAGCCGCGTGGTGTGGAGCGTGTACTCAGCAAAAGGAGTTGTTCGAGGACGGCGGCGATGATCTTCCCTTCGTTGAGGTAACCAACCCGAATCGCAGCCTGAACCAAATTGGTATCGATCATTCGATCACCAGCTTCCCGACTTGGATCTTTCCGGATGAAAGCCGGCAAGAAGGTGTGTTGAGTCTCGCGGATCTGAGCACGCGAAGTGGTGTCGCGATACCACAAAGTGAGAATCCGATTTTCGCGCCAATTTCAGATGCGACCGTCAATATCGGTGCTCCGTTGCATATCCCGGTGGATGCTTATTCGCCCACCGGTAGTCCGTTGACCGTCACGGTAACGGTTGACGATCCAAGTTTGCTTGAGGCTCAGGTGCTAAGCGGAAATCGATCAATTCGGATCGATATGGCAGGCTATGGCGACATGGTGGCGGAACTGTTCGAGCAGCGGGCCCCGAGGGCATCGGGACGCGTCATCGCACTGGCAGAGGACGATTTTTATAACGGCATTATTTTTCATCGCGTCATCGACAACTTCATGATTCAGGGGGGCGATCCAACAGGAACAGGGAGCGGTGGTTCAAGTTTGGGGACGTTTGATGATGAATTTCATGGGGACCTTTTGCACGTCGGTCCGAATATGATGTCCTTTGCCAAGTCCAGCGACGATACCAACAACTCGCAGTTCTTCATTACGGAAGTGTCGACCCGCTACCTGGACGGGAATCATTCGGTATTCGGTCAGTTGGTCGAAGGGTCTGCCGTCCGCGAAGCGATCAGCGAAACCAGCACAGGTGCGGGTGACCGTCCCGACGTGGATATCACGATGAGCACCGTTAGTGTTTTCGACGACACCGAAAATTCAGTCGTGATGCTCAAGCCAACGGGAACCGGCACGGGGTCGACCAATGTGATCTGGACAGTCACCGATCAAGAGGGGAACAGTTATTCCCAGACCACGGTGGTGACGGTTGGAAACGACACCGCCAACACGCAACCTTGGCTTGATCCGATCACCACGCCGCAATCGACCGATGTCAATACTGATGCACAGTTGCAGGTCAGCAGCACCGATGTGGAAGGGGATGACGTTACTTACTTTGCTCAGTCACTGTCTCCGGGATCCAGCGGGACTGTGTCCATGGATGGGGTTTCTGGTCTCTTGACGGTGGCACCAGCGACTGATTTCGTAGGTACGATTCAGGTTCAGGTCGGAGTCCGACCCGGGGCAGGCGTGGTCGGAAACTCCGGCAGCGACAGTGACACCCAGAGTGTTGCTTTTGTTTTTGAAAGCGAGGGAATTTTGGCTCCCACACTCGTGGACCTTGATGCCTCCAGTGATAGCGGAGCAAGCAGCAGTGACAGCGTGACCAATGAGGGCGCCATGTCGTTTCTGGTCGAAGGTGTTCAGAACGGGGCTACTGTTGAATTGGTCGACCAAACCAGCAACGCCGTCGTCGGGACTGCTGTCGCTTTGGGGTCGAGTGTGGTGATCACGACCAGTAACATTGCCGCTTTGGGGGACGGGACCTATGAGTTGGCTGCACGCCAGACAATGACTGGGCAAACGAGCACATTTTCGCCAACGCTCACGGTGGTTTACGACACGACTGAGCCGGCGGTCGTTTCGGGCACCGCCAATACACAGGCGAACGTAGGGTCGGCTTACTCCACTGATCTGATCAGTAGCGAGGAAGGTACCGGACTGGTTTATGCCCTGCTTAGTGGACCGGCAGGTGCCACCCTGGAAACCAGCACTGGAATCATCGATTGGATGCCGACCAGCGAACAGTTGGGTCCGCAAACCTTCAACTTGGAGTTAACTGATTTGGCGGGTAATGTCCGCTCGGACTCCTTCACGGTCGATGTGTCCCAGGCCCCGATTGCTGCAGTCAGAATCGACCTGACGGACCTGGAGGGTAACCCGATCACCGGAATTGCAGCGGGAGAAGAGTTTCTGATGAAGTTCTTTGCCTTGGATATCAGGCCCTTCATTGATATGGATGGTGTTTATGGAGGATTCGCTGATATCAGTTTTGATGAGACGCTGATCCGGCCATCACCGGGCAGTGCGATTGAGTTCGACGCCGCATTCTCGGTGACCCGAAAAGGGACATTTGAAACTGGTTTGATCAATGAATTGGGCGCGGTTTCGTCAGCCACCTCAGCCACCGGCCTTTCGGAAAGCCTGATTGCCACGGTGCGGATGGAAGCACTTGTCAGTGGCAACGTGAATATTATCAGCAGTCCTGCGGACGACGTTTCGAGCGAGTTCCTGCTGTTTGGTCTGGACAACACCCTACCCGCCTCGGCGATTGCCTACGGGAGCACAAGTCTTGCGATCGGGCAATCATTTACTCTAGTAGATGACAGTTACACGGTTGCCGAGGACTCGGGTGACACCGTGCTGGATGTTCTCAGCAACGACACTGTGAATGCTGGCGGCGGATCCTTGTCGCTCATCTCAGCCAGTCAGCCAACCTCGGGCGGTACCTCGACCGTTTCGGGTGGGGTTTTGACGTTTCGACCGGCAGATGATTTTGCTGGCCCCGTTGTTTTCACGTACCGCGTGAGCGATGCAGGGGGGGTTCAGCAGAATGCGACTGTGACCGTTGATGTAACGTCTGTCAACGATCCGCCCAGTGGAATCGACGATGCGGTCAGCGTCGACCAGAATTCATCCGATAACCTGTTGAATGTGCTCCAGAATGACAGTGACTTACCCGATACCGGTGAGACATTGACCATCACTTCGGTGGGTTCACTCAGCAATGGCGGTGTCGCCGTTGTTTCCAATGACGGGCTGTCGATTTCCTACACACCAGCGGCTGACTATGTCGGCGTCGAAACGTTGACTTACGTTGTCAGTGACGGTGAGTTGGATGATGTGGTCACTGTCACCGTAACGGTCCTGCCTGCCGACAATCCGCCAACCGCGGTCGATGATGGTTATGAAGTCGTTGAGGATGCAGCGACCGCAGATTTTGTGGTTCTGTCCAACGATCTGCGTGATATCGACAATCAGGAGTTCGTGCTCGATTCGATAGGTGTTCCCGATCAGGGAGGCCAGGCTGTGCTCAGTGCTGGCGGCACCCAACTTGCCTACACTCCAGCCCCCAATTTCAATGGCATTGAGCACGTTCCCTACACGATCCGTGACAGCGGAGGTGGTATTTCTGTGGGAACGGTTACCTTCACTGTCAGTGCTGAAAATGATGCACCGCCCGTGAGTGATCTTTCCGTCAATCTGAACCGGGCCTCAGAGGAAAGTCGAGTCTTCGATTTGAGCGATCTGCCCGCCAATGTCGACGAAGGTGAAACGCTGACGGTGTCGGTCGATAGCAATACCAACGCAGGCGGTTCGGTCTCTGTTGATCCCCTGACGCAGGGGATCCTATACACGCCGCCCACCACAGATTTTGTGGGGATGGATACCATTGACTATGTGGTCAGCGACGGAAGTGGGGTGAGCAGTGCGGGAACGATCACTGTGGAAGTCACCGATTTTCAACCGCGTACAATCACGCTCGCGATCGACACGACAGCGAAACAATTTCAAGTCGGCAGCATCATGCTCGTGGGAACCAATCTGCTCGGTCAAGAGGTCGAGACGACACCGGACTTAGATGCGGACATGCTTGCATTTGCAGATCTGATGCCGGGTAATTACACCATTATGATTCCTGCGATCCCGTTCCTACAGGGAGGCGAAAACGCCCAAGAAATAGCGGTCACAAGTCTTGCAGACGACGGCAGTATCACGGTTGATTCGGGTTTGGGCCAACTGAAAGCTAAGTACATCCTTCTCCAAGATTTCTTTGGATCAGCATCTAGTAATTCGATTTATGTTGCAGTGGAACCGGGAAAATCGAGTGTTTTGACGCTTGAACTCGCCGAAACAGATATTGAGGTCTCCAAGGTAGAATTAGACACTGACACTGACACTGTCACTGTCCATGCTTCCCGCCCTACCACCGATAGCCAAGGCTCTCCGATTACAGAGAATGTCGAAGCTACCGAACTTGCCTCTGATAATTTGAGTGTCGAATCACGTGGTTCTGTGGACGATTTGAGGTTGTTGAAGATTAACCTTGATACTTTAGGCTTCACCACCTCATCCAGTTCTAATGCCGAAGGTGAGGCACTGCCTGCTGGTGTTCCAGAGGGGGAACTCATTGAGCGTACTCTGCTCCAAACGCAGGGACACTTGACCGTCGGCGATCTTCAAGCCGAGGGTGAGTCCTCAGCAGCCCAAGCTGTCACTCGTGCCGATCTGTTTGTTCCTGCTACGCGGGATCAAAGTACTCGCTCTGACGTCGCTGTGCTTGCCACCGAGCAAGGTGACATCTGGCTCGGGGAGTCGATGATTAGTCCCGTTAGAGAATCGTCGGCAGACAATGATCAAGTCGTCGATTCGGTAATGCAGAACATCGCTGATGAGCTAACCATGGTTGGCTCGGCGGGTGAACAACTAGTAGAGCAAACGAGCGGTTTGGGAACGCTCGACGAAACCAATATTGATACTTTGTTGGGCAGTGATTTTTAACTTGGTTTCTTAACTCAAGCGATTCCACGTTACTGGCAATTGCTTCCTTGATGCGTCACCCACTGAAGGTTTGAACTCGCGTGGTTTGGACCTCGAAAAGAGACGGTGAAAACGTGTTTGGTGGGACCTTGAAGACACCGTTGATAGCTGGGTTCAGGGCAGAAATGGGGACTGGCTGGAGGTCGCGAGTCAATACCCCTTACAAAAACCCCCGAAAACGTTGGTTTTTTTGGCCAAAGCCGGGTTGCATGGATCGCGGCAGGGACATAACACTTTGGCCATAGGAATCACGGGCACACGTTAATCAGGCCCAATATGACCCAAACTCTCAATACTTAAAGGTTCTTCCCCATGGCAAAAGCTGCACTGAAGGCGCCAACAAAAACCCAGATTCTCGCCAATATCGCTGAAGCGACCGAGCTGTCCAAGAAGGACGTGGCAGCCGTTTTTGACGCACTGGCAGGCGAGATCGAGAAAGCGATCTGCAAGGGCGGTCCCGGACAGTTCGCAATTCCTGGCCTCTGCAAGATTGTTCTCAAGGACGTTCCTGCCAAGCCAAAGCGAAAGGGACGCAATCCTGCTGATGGCACCGAAATCTGGCTCAAACCAAAGCCAGCCAGCAAGAAATTGACCATCCGTCCTCTCAAAGGCCTCAAGGAGATGATCTAAGCCCATTTGGC
>Ga0315334_10000844_pt1 | contig 18780 bp, 25 predicted proteins | sample M150034915metaG_FD_205555 | JGI IMG/M metagenome (GOLD analysis project Ga0315334, IMG submission 205555) | Ammonia-oxidizing marine archaeal communities from Monterey Bay, California, United States - M1 500m 34915 | ecosystem: Environmental > Aquatic > Marine > Intertidal zone | place: USA... | reverse complement strand
TGTATTCAATAATCTCATGTATGATTAATTTTTTCCATGGTTCAACCGTAATTTCCATTACTAATCTCTATGTTAATCCAATTATAATCTTATTTTTTCTAAATTTTAGTTTTCTAAATAATTTTATAATAATAAATTAAATTTCTTTGATTTCAATTATTGTACCTAATACTGAATCCATTTTAATTATGGCTCTTTTTTTATCCCATCCAAGTGCAACATACCAATCTCCTGCATCATCATCATATTTTGTTTCTAATGTTTTAAGTTCCTCTGGCTTTGTGTCATATTTTTTAGCAATACCTGAAATTGCTAATGCAACTGCATCTTTTTCTTTTTCTAATCTCCTCTTCATTAATCCTATTCCTGGATTCATGTTTAATTTTGCAGTGTTTCATCTAATATAGTTAATTCTCAAATTTACGTATGATTTCCATTCTTATCCACTAGAAATATTACTACATTTCAAATAGTCTCTTTTTCATGTTACAATAAAATGAAATTAATTCAAAAATTTTCAAATTCTCCACTGTTACAATCTCCTCTCCTTGTTTCTCTTGTATCTATTTTAGCAGTAATTGGCCCTATTGTAATCGTTTCAGCAGGATTTTGGGATGCCATATCTCATATTCTTGAAGAACCTGAATTCTTTTGGAGTCCTTCTCATATGGTCGTGTACACTGGAGTCTTCATGACTAGTTTTGCTGCAGCTTTGGGATGTTTACTATTATTTAGAAAATCTGTACATGGATCACTAAAAACTGGAATTAAACTTGTGATTGCTGGTTCTATTATTCAAATGATTTCTGGATTTGCTGATTCATTATCTCATGATCTATTTGGTATTGATGGATTAATCTCTTGGTCTCATCAACCCCTTGAACTTGGCTTAGTTCTTGCATCCTTAGGTGGTGTGTTAATTATAAAAAATAGGGAACATACAAAATTAAAATCATTTCTTCCTTTTTCAATTGTTGCATTTTTGTTTTTTGCAACGTGGTTAATTTTTAATTTAGTTTTGATTTTTGGTCATACCATTCAGTGTATTCAAATCTATGTGATATTTTCATCTGGTTGCTCTATTTTGTAATTTTTAATTTTTAGATAAGAAATTAACATCACTATCAATGAACCTATTAATATCATTATTCCTGGAATTAACATTTCTAATGAATGAGTATTTCCAAATTCTATTTGTACATTAACTGATTTTTCTGAAATGTTTGATACTTTTATTGTGTATATTCCATTTTTGTCAAAATCAAAATATGCTACTGAAAATTTTGTATTAACTTTTTGTTCTTGTATGATATTCAAATTTGTATCTAAAATCTGAACAAAAATATTTTCATCTGTAAATTCTGGCATGTATATCTTATAATACCCAATATCTGTTCCTGTGAATTCTAATTTTGATTCCATAGATGTTGATTTTTCTAAAAATGCCTGATCATGACTTTTTTCTGTTTCATTAAATACTACTGAGGTCCAAACTATTCCAATAATTACTAGTACTATCCCTATTTTTAATACCGGTACTTTCATTTTATTATCTGACAAATTGTTTGATTAATAAAATAATCTAAAGGGCTCGGAGGGCTTCGATCCCTCGACCTAGCGGTTCGAAGCCGCTCGCACTATCCAGGCTGTGCAACGAGTCCAAACAATTAAGAATTTAACAGGCCTAAATATCTGTCTAGATACTTTGAAAGTTTCAAAAAAAGTTGTAGGTGTTGAATATGCTATTAGAGATATTGTTTTAGCTGCAAGAAAAGTTGAACAATCTGGTATGAAAGTTGATTATCTCAATATTGGTGATCCTGTTCAATTTGGTTTTCAGCCACCTGAAAATGTAAAACAAGCTTTGATCAATTCTATCAATAAAGGGAAAAATTACTATTCCTCATCTGAAGGTCTTTTAGAATTAAGAGAAGAAATTGCCAAAAAAGAAAATGCTAAGGGACTTTCTATTACTGCTGATGATATTTTAATCACAAATGGTGTTTCTGAGGGACTTGATATGGTGATATCTTCAATTGTAGAAGAAGGTGATGAAGTACTTTTACCTGGACCTTATTATCCTCCATATGCTTCGTATGTAAGATTACATGGTGGAATTCCTGTAGAATTTTCTGTAGACTTGAATAATTCTACACCTAACATTGATGATATTAAATCTAAAATCACATCCAAAACTGTTGCAATTTGTTTAATCAGTCCAAACAATCCCACAGGTGTTGTATTTAATGAAAATTCACTTAAAGAATTAGTTGACGTTGCAAACGAACATAATCTTTACATTATTTGTGATGAAATTTATGATCAAATAATTTTTGATGACAAATTTGTAGGCATTGGAAAGGTTGCTGGTGATTCACCTGTAATTATTCTAAATGGATTTTCTAAAGTTCATCTAATGTCTGGTTGGAGGATTGGTTATATTGCATTTAATCAATCCCCCCAACTTGAATCCTTACGAGAACATCTTCCTAAACTTGCTAGAGTAAGAATTGCTACTAATCTTCCAATACAATATGCTGCTTTAGAATCTCTTCGTGGACCTCAAAACTATATCAATGATTTTGTTTCTGAAATAAAAAAACATAGAGATTTGGTTGTAAAACGTCTTAATGAAATGCCTGGACTTTCTTGTCCAAATCCAAAAGGTGCATTTTATGCATTTCCAAAAATTGAAGATAATAGATTTGGTACTGATAAAGAATTTGTCACAAAATTATTGGAATCAAAAGGAGTACTAACTGTCCATGGTTCTGGATTTGGAGAATTATATGGTAGTGGACATTTTAGACTTGTTTATTTGCCTAGTCTTGAAATATTAGATTCTGCAATGAATAAAATCGAAGAATTTGTTAGTCAGTAATTCCAAACCGAAAATTTTTCTGGAATTATTTCTATTATACAGTCTGTATCGTCAAGCAGTTTTTTTGCAGATTTACTTTCTAATGTTTTAAAATATTTCAAGAGTATTTTTTTTGCAATTATTTTTGTTTTGGGCATTTCTAAAATAATTTTGGCTAGTCCTTTACCCATTACTCCATAAATGTCTGGAGAATTAACTCCTACATCTACACAAAATGACACATGATTATTTTTTTGCAAATTTTTTATTTTTTGACTATTGGTATCTGTTCCTATGTAGATTTTTTTCCCACTATATGCATACCATACAGGTGTAATGTGTGGAAATTCATTTTTATCAATAGTACATAATCGTAAAATTTTTTGTGTTTTTAGAAATTCATCTCTTTTGTTCATACTTTCTAAATCCTAACGCTATCATAAAAATCCCAAAGGCTAGCATTGTCGTTGAAACTTTTTCATTTGTTATCTCTCCATTAAATAAAAAATCTTCTACAAATTCTGGTCCCCATATCAATAACTGTTGAATTAAAACAATTGTTGCCATTATACAAAAAAGTAAACCAATTGCTGTAAACCAATTTCTACCTCGTCTTTGGTATTCATGACTCATGATAATTGAATTATCTTAGATGATTTTAATACCTGGATTTTTGATTTTGTTTCTTATCATTGCATTAAGTAACAATGGGGTACACATTTCTGCAAGATAGGATAATTCTATTGGTCCCAAGTAAATTGATCTTAATCCTTTGATTTCATCAATTAAACTATTTACAACTTGAACTGATTCATTATTATCTCCACAAACAAAAATGTCATAATCTAATGCTAGTGTGGGATTAACTAATTTTTTTTCAGAAATTACATGAAATGCTGATACAAGTTTTGATTTATCTTTCATATGATTCGATACCAGTTTGTATGAAAATGGTTTATCATCTTTAATTGAAACACATTCAAAACCAACATCTGTTTTTGTCATTGGCACAATTGGAGATACAACAACACAAGTATCTTTAATTTCAGATAAAATTCCAGAACATACTGAATCAATATTGTCATATGGAATTGATAAAATTAACACATCACTATCTTTTGCAACTGAAACATTATCATTTCCAGAAATACTTCCTTTAATGTCTCCAAAAGATTCTTTTGCAATGTTTGTATATTCTACAGCTGATTCTGATGCTCTAACTGCATCTCTTGAACCAATTATGACATCATGATTTTGTGACCATCTTAATGCAAAACCTTTTCCCATTCCACCTGTTCCGCCAATAATTCCAACTTTCATGATTAATTGCCTGAGAATGTTATTATTATCTCTATTTGAATTTTGATCAATTGGGTCAAATAATTTTTCTTAGACATGGTCAAGCAAAGAATAACACTGAGAGAATATTAGCTGGTAGGACACCGGGTGTTCCGTTAACTGACGTAGGAATTAAACAAGCTGAAGTAACTGCTGAATTACTAGAACACATGAATATTTCTGCAATTTATTCAAGTCCTATTCAAAGAGCACAACATACTGCTGAAATTGTTGGAAAACATAATTCTATTGATGTTACAATTGATGATCGTCTTATTGAACTTGATATGGGTAAATTTACTGGTGTTCCATATGATGAAATTTTTACTAGTCATGGAAATGTGTTTATGAAATTCTATAATGGAGAATTGGAAATTGCTCATAATGGTGTAGAAACTTTTACTGATGTTAAAAAAAGAGTTTTATCAATAGTTGATGATGTACTTGAAAAGCATCCTGATGAAAATGTTGCCTTAGTTACTCATATGGATCCGATCAAAGCAATGCTTTCAACTATAGTTGATTTGTCTCCTACCAATCTCTTTGAATTGATAATCGCTAATGCATCTCTTAATATTTTTAGAGAAAAAGATCGTAAATTTTCTCTTTCAGGAATTAATGTAATGCATCCTTCTAGATTCGATCATAATTGGTAATCAATAATCTGGAAAACCCTTAAATAGAATTTGTAGGCGACTTCATTCACACGCTATGAAGATGATCTTTGGATTTTTAATTGCAATGGCTGTATTGGTGTTGTTACCAGCTGCAGACTATGCATTTGCTGCAGGTGATGAACCTGGAGAATATCTTGATCGTAGAGTAGTAATTTGGAATTTATTTTACAAGTTGATGACTGTTGCATTTACTGTTGGAGCTGTAGTTTCAGGTACAATGATTTGGCAATGTTGGAGATTTAGAGAATCCCATCCAAAAGCAAAACCTACTGCCTATGAGGGCACTGACTGGTAGATATGTCTGGACATTCTAATTGGCCAGAATGGGTTTACATTGCAGTAGTTATTGCGTTAATGTGTTGGGTAGGTGCAGAAGCATGGGAAGCAGAAAGACTTGTTGAACATGTTCCTGAAAATGCTGAAACAATTATTGTAACGGGACAACAGTGGTTCTGGACATTTGAACATGAAGATGGAACAAAAGAAATTGGTGAACTCCATGTTGAAGTTGGTAAAGCATACAAGTTTGATATTATTTCAAAAGACGTTAATCATGCTTTTAACATTCACGACTATGTTGTTTTACTTGATGCAATTCCTGGTAGAGTTAACACTGTATGGTTTGCACCAGATAAAGTTGGTGAACATGATATTCAATGTAGAGAGTATTGTGGATTAATTCACTATAACATGAGAGGAACACTCTATGTTACGGAGCCAACATCATGAAAATCTTAACAACGCTTTTATCCCAAATTAAATTCGAGGAGAATGACTAATGGTACTCGAACTACAAAAACCACGACCTATTTGGCAAATTATGTTTTCAACCCATCACACTGATGTTGGTTTACTTTATCTGATTAGTTCTCTTACATTCTTATTCTTAGGTGGTGCATTAGCACTTGGAATTAGAGCTGAATTATTTTATCCAGGATCTCAAATTATTGCAGATTCAATGACATTTAATAGAATTTTTACTGTTCACGGAACAACACTGATTTTCTTATTCATTATTCCATTTGCATCAGCTGTTGGTAACTATTACGTTCCAATTATGGTTAGATACAAGGATATGGCATATCCAAAACTCAATGCAATTGCATTTTGGATGATTCCTCCTGCTGGTGTACTAATCTGGTTAGGATTTGCAGACTTTACATGGTATGCTACCCCTCCATATTCTATAATTAGTGCTCCAGGACCTGCAGCAGACATGTGGATCTTTGGACTAAAGATTCTAGGTATATCTTCTGTCTTAGGTGCGCTAAATTTTGTTGTTACAATTTTAAAATGTAAACATCCTGATATGTCAATTGGACAAGTCCCATTACTTGCTTGGTCTTTCTTATCATCATCATTAATCATAATGGTTGCAATTCCAACATTTGCAGCAGCATTGTTAATGCTATTAACTGATAGACTTGGTGCAAGTGGATTTTTCAATCCTGCAATGGGTGGTGATCCAATTGCATATGCACACTTGTTTTGGTTTACATTCCATCCTGAAGTCTATGTTTTGGTAATTCCTGCAATTGGTATGATGTATGAAATCATTCCAAGATTCTCAAGAAAACCAATTTACAGTTATAATTCTGGTATCTTTGCATTTGTTTTGTTATCTATTGTTGGCTTTTCATCATGGGCTCACCACATGTACGCAACCGGAATGTCTTTCACTGAAAAAACTGTATTTATGGTAGGAACTTTAGCTGCCGTTCCAGCATCTGCAATGCACGTGTTTAACTTTATTGCAACAATGTGGAATGCTAGAATTAAATTCGCAACACCAATGATGTGGGCTGTTGGAGGAATTGCATTATTCTTCTCTGCAGGTGCAGGCGGTGTTGCTAATGCTGCTATGCCGTTAGACTTTACGACACACGATACCTATTGGGTAGTTGGACACTTCCATCTATTTGTGATGGGTACTATTGCATTTGGTTCAATTGGATTCCTCTACTACATGTTCCCATATGTGACCGGTAGAATGTATCATGAACGATTAGGTCAACTTCACTTTGTAATGTCCTTTATTGGAACTGTCTTAGTATTCTTTACACAACACGTACTTGGCTTGTATGGAATGCCAAGAAGAGTTTTCGATTATCCACCAATTCCAGAATGGATTGCTATGAATCAAATAGCTTCAATAGGTGCAATGATTATTGGTATCAGTATGGCAATATTCTTAGCAAACATGATTTACAGTGCTGGCAAAGGAAAACTTGCAGACACAGACGATCCATTTAATCTTGGAGGCAAATATTACTATCCATTTGAGGCAAAGAACCCATCACATTAGGAGATAAATGAAATGAGTCAAGATAATTCCCAAACACTTTACAGAACAACTTCCTCTAGAGTTGGAAAGATGTTAGCTATAATGTTATGTATCTGCCTTGTTGGTGGAGTAATATTTTTTGGAATGTGGGATTTTTGGATTTCACAACCAGCACCAGTTGTCGCAATGATGGCAGGAGAAAAAACTCATGCAGGACCTGCACAAGCAACTGGACAAACCATTACACAAGATCTTCAATTTATTGAATCACCTGACTTTAGGACTTTAGCGTTTAATGCGTTACCTGGAGATGACGGGAATAATCCAACTATTAACATGAGTGTTGGTGATAAAGTTGTCTTTAATGTTGTAAATGATGGAGTTTCATTCCATGCATTTGGTGTTACACAAGATACTGAAGGTTTCTCTGGAGTTATTCCAGGTAGTGAAATTGCAGCACCAACAAATCCAATGAAACCAACTGAATCTGGTACTTCTGAATTTATTGCAGGTGAAGAAGGAACTTACTACTACATTTGTACAGTTCCGGGTCACAGAGACCAAGGAATGGTAGGAGAAATTATTGTATCTGCTTCAAGTGGACCAGCAGTCGCAGCACCACCAACTGGTGTATCTCATGAAATTGAATTTGATTTTATTGAATCCTCAGACTTTAGGACTTTAGCATTTAATGCATTACCTGGAGAAGAAGGACATAATCCTGATGTCACTGTAAATTCTGGTGATGAAGTAACTATTACTACAGTTAATGCTGGAATGTCATTTCATTCATTTGGAGTTGTTTCTGATCCTGATGACTTTAACAGTGTAATTTTTGATTCTGCAATTGCAGCAGCAACAAATCCATTAAAACCAGGTGAATCTGGTAGTACAACTTTCATTGCTGGTGCACCCGGAACTTACTACTACATTTGTACAGTTCCAGGTCATGCATTACAAGGAATGCAAGGTAGTTTCATAGTAGAATAATTTTGGCAATTCAATATCTTGCATTAGCTACTCTGATAGTTTTGTATTCGTTGATGTTTATTGGTGGATACATTTCTGCAGCTGGACTTGGATTAACTTGTCCTGAATGGCCAGAGTGTCCGAATGGATTTATGCCTTCAGCTGAATATTTTGTTGAATGGACTCATAGATTAGTTGCAGCAAGTGTAGGCGTTTTAGTTATTTCTACAATGGTTGCAAGTTTGATTAACAGAAATGCTGATTTGAAAATTAAAATCACAAGTTCAATAGCAACGGCGTTAGTTATTACACAAATTACTTTAGGTGCTCTAGTAATTGACTTAAAATTACATGCAGTTTTAGTGTCTGTTCATTTAGGTATTGGAATATTCCTATTTTCAATGGTACTTTTAACTACATTATTTGCATTCCGTATTGCAAAAATGCCAATAAAATCTAAGATTTAAATTTTTTTAACATTTTTGGTAAATAGATGTATCCCATTACCACGGCAAAAGTTAATGCACCTATTGTAATTGCAACGATAAATATTATTCCAAATGGACTTTGAGTTCCCATGTTGAAAGTATAGGTTAGCGTATTTTCTGTTCCATCCATATCATACAAGTCAATTAATACAATATGATTTCCTTGACTTCTCCAAATATAATCAAAATCCCAATGTCCTGTATCTATTGATGTTGGTGGAATTGTGTCTACTTGTTGATCATTATAAAAAATCCTAATTCCCATTGTAAAACTATCCACTTCTTCAAAATCTGCATCAGTCACTCTGATTAAAAATTGAGATGGTTCACCAATTTGTGGAAATTCAGGTGTTGTAGCAACTTGAACTCTATACCCTCCATAGAATTTTTCTGCAGAATTAAACATTGAATGAGCATATGCTGTATCTATGGCTGAGATAGATGAAAACAATATCAAAAAGATCAATAACGTTGATCGCACTTTATTCATTATATCACAATTATCTGTAGATGAATATATTGTAAATCACTTTTCTTTTAGAAAATCTTCACAACCTTTAAATCCTTATTGCCAAAAAAACAATTATTGACCCTTGTCACAGAATCAATTGATATCAAAACACCTGTAGATAGTGTCTTCACATATTTTGCAAGACCAGAACATGTTTCTGATCAAATCAAAAATGATATGGTTGGAATGACAGTAATTCCAATGGATATCAAAGAAGGAATGGGTGTTGGTACAACATTTAGAATTATCGGTGACTTTAGCGGTAAACGTTTAGAGTGGGATTGTGAAACAACTGAATTTGTCAGAAATGAGAAAATTGTTGCAAAACAATTCAAAGGTCCATTTAAGAGATGGCAAATCACAAATGCATTCAAATCATTAGGTGATAATCTCACAAGAATTACAATGTCCGTAGATTATGAAATGCCATTTGGTCCACTTGGAGCAATTTTGGATAAAGCAAAATTTGCAAAATCTGCTTCTAAAGGAATGGAAACTGCACTTTATAATGTTAAAGGACTACTAGAAGGAAATGGTTCAATTCCAGTATACATTACACTAGATGCATACCGAAAACTTCTTGCAGAAAAGAAAAAGATGAACAATGTCCCAGTTTCAACTGCACTTACAGCAATTTTAGAAAAGTACAGTGAAATGGAAGCTAAAGCACAAAATTAAATTTTCATTTATTTTAAAATCTTAAGATTAATAACAACTCTAGGCTTTTTTATTTTATTGGGTTTATGGCGCAGCCAGGTAGCGCACCGGACTCTTAATCCGGTTGTCGAGGGTCCGAATCCCTCTAGACCCGCTTTTAATTTTATAATTTTTAATCAAATAAAATTATGATTTTTTTAGTAAAGTAAATCTTGTATCATCTTGTCCATAATCTTCATGCAAGTCTACATCACTGACAAATTTTACTTCATAGTTTAACCACTTTTCTCCCATATTGCGAAACTTTTGATTCTCATCAATTCGTTTTTCAGTTTTTTCATACTTTTCACAATGCATAATCCATTTTTTTGATACTCTATACATTTCTGAAATTCCCTTTTCTAAAATATCATCATCTAGATAATTCATCAATCCATGTGTAAAAACAAAATCTATTGAGGAATCCTCAAATGGTAATTCAGTAATGTTTCCTTTTTGAAAATTTGCAAATGATAATTTTTCTTTTGCAATTTTTAATGCATGTTCATTTAGATCAATACCATGTAATTGAAATGAATCTGGAAATAATCTTAAATCAATTCCTGTCCCACAACCTATTTCTAAAATACTCTGTACAGTTGGTAAAGAACTGGCTAAATCTTTAACATATTTTGAAAATTCTTCATTATATCTTGATTCATTTTCATCAGCGTATTTGTTCCAAAATCCATCATTATATTGCATATTATTTTTCCATTAAAGCTGTATTTGTTATTATTTCTCTTTCCTAATGTTGACATTTACATGGAATAAGTTTTGTATCAAAAGTACAGTCATGTGGACCATCTGATTTTCCTTGTGTTGGAATATTTTTCATACAGTCTTCGTGACGTCCTTTTCTACAAAACCAACAAATTTCTGGTGTGTCGCCAGTTGCACATAAATCCATAATTTTTAATCTTTATTCTAGGTAAAAAAGTTCTTTGAAATTAAATAAATGTCAACCATGGCAAAAATCTTTCATCTTTACCAGTAACTACATCTGTAAATGATTTTTGTAATGCTTTAGTTACACTTCCCATTTTTCCATTCCCAATTTTTATTTTATCTACCTGTGTAACTGACTTTACTTCTGCAGCAGTACCTGTCATAAAAATTTCATCAGCACTATACAGATCATCTCTTTCTAAATCTCGTTCAATTACAAATCCACTGTTTTCTTCAATTATTTGAATAACACTATCTCTTGTAATTCCTTCTAACCCTCCTGCTGAAAGTGGTGGTGTTTGAATGATGTCATCTTTAATGATGAATATATTTTCTGCACTACCTTCTGCAACTTTTCCTTGTGAATTTAACATAATTGCTTCATCATATCCATTATCCAGTGCTTCCATTCTTGCAAGAGCTGCATTTGCATAGTTTGATGCTGCTTTTGCTTGCATTGGTTGAGATCTTGAATCAATTTTTATCCAACTTGAAACTTTACATTTTGATCCAGAAAATTTACCTGCTTTAGATTCTCCCATTTTCCATTCCCAACATGAAATTGACATATCTACTTTGTTTGTAGTAGGAGTTAACCCCATAGTTCCATAACCATAATATGCCAATGGTCTGATGTAAGCTTCTTCGAGTCCACTAGCTTTTACAGTTTTTAAAATAGCCTCTGAAATTTCTTTTTTAGTAAATTGCATTTTCATCGAATATAATTTTGCAGATTTGAATAATCTATCTACATGTTCTGGTAATCGAAATACTGCAGAACCATTTGGGGTATTGTAACATCTAATTCCTTCAAAAATTGATGTTGAATAGTGTAATGCATGGGTCAATACATGAACTTTAGCATCTTTGAATGGCACTAATTTTCCATTCATCCATATTTTACCCGTCTCTATCATAGGAAAAGAAAAAAACTCTGGTAATTTAAAGAATTATCTTTCAAATTATTTTATTTGGAAACTACATATCCAATAAAATACACATTACAACATGCAATGGACTTTGGGTTTTATTGGAATAATTCTTCTTATCGTAGGCTTAGTTGGTCAGGCATTTGAAATGAGAAAAATTCGTTTGTCAACTTATCAAGATGATGAAATAGCCTCTCCAAATCTTTTCATGAAAAAGAGTAATTTCAAATGGTATGTAATTATTGGAATTGGTATAATTTTCTGGTATGTGGCTGAACGTATTTGATCTATATGGATCAAAATCCTATACTAAAAATCTCTACGATATAGTATGTTTTGGATAACGTCGGACTAAATCTAGATAACGGTCCAAGAACGAACCCTATGGTATTTACTGGTGAAAACTCGTAACGCCATAGTTTCACTAAATAAAACTAATTTTTGAAATTTCTTCATGTACTGCTTTGATTGCTTTTTTTATGTTTTCTTCTGTATCTTCAACAACAATAATTATTCGTGAAGTTTCCTCTTGTGCATCCATATTCAAAATATTTAATCCAGATTCACCAATTTTTGCACTAGTTCTTGATGCAACTTGTTGAACTCTCCACATTTCATCTCCAATTAATGTAATTACTCCTCTGTTGTATGTAATTGTAGCAAGAGGATCGAATCCTAACAAATATTTTTCATTTCTTTTAACATAATCTCCATCTAAAAATAATATTCTAGATAATTCAACACCATCTTTTGTAAATGGTGATAAAATTATAAATTCACTATATCGTTTGTCTTTTTCTAATGATGTCAATAATTTTTGAATAGAATTTGTTTCAATTCTAAATATTGCACAGTTTTCTTTTCCTGTAACTATTTTTATTGGATGACCTTTTTGATAATCTAATTCTCTTTTTATTGTGGTTATTTTTTCTGGATTTTTTATATTTGTAATTTTAATTGGCATGTCTACTCCATGTTCTACAATTTCTTTTATTGCAATTGGATCTAATATTTTCATTCCAAACATTCCAGCAAGTCTTGCTTCATTATATGATAATTGAATTACTTCCTTTAATCCCACTTTTACAATTTTTGGATCCGCCGATACAACAGAACTATCTTTTTCAAAATCTATACTGGTCTCATATTTTTTATTAAACAATATTCCTATGTCTGCTGCAGTTCTATCTGAGCCTCCTCGTTCATAGGTTGTAGTAATACCCTCTATGGTTTTTCCAATAAATCCTCCTATTGTAACAACTTCATTATTTTCAACTAATTCTGAAATTTTTTCCATTTTGTTCTTTGATTCTGATACAAGAAAATTTGTAGATTCAATATTGTTATCTGTAATTATTGGCCAGTCATCAAATTTTACAGAATCTGTTTTTATCTGATTACTTCTTAGAATATGGTTCATTACATGAGACATCAAAATTTCTCCTGAAAATGCTAATGCCCTGGAACGTATTTCATCAATAAATTCTTTATTTTTAAGTGCATTATCTAGTGCTTTTTGTGCTTTTTGTAGATATTCATCAATAATATTTTCACAATTTTTTTTATTATCTTCACTAACTAATTGAAGAATTTGTCGATATGATTTTTTTACAATCTCTAATGATGGTGTAATTCCATTTTCAGCATTTTTTCCTTGTTCTAATATGACATCTGTCAATGATCGTTTTTTCCCATCATGTGTAGTTAATGGGGCTGAAAAAACAGCGATTACCTTGGAATCTTTTTTTAAACTATTGATTCTCTCAATTATTTGTGGTATTAAGACTCCATCTGGACCTATTGCACTTCCTCCAAATTTTGCAATTACCAAATTAGTCATTGTGTTATCTTAAAACCAAATTACCATCTAATAACTATTTGATTTTTCTTTCATTAATTTTTTAATAATTTCTGATGCAAATTTTGCACCATCTGTTTTTATTTCACTTCTTTTTTGTTCTAATTTTTCTAGAATTAATTCATACAGTCTATTAACATCTTCAAAAACAAATCCTTCTTTTTTTGCATTATCTTCTTGTTCAAAATGATCTTTTATTGGAATAAATATTCCAGGTGTACCATATGCTTTAGCCTCATCTATTGTTGATTTCCCTGCCAACGAAATTATCAAATTTGATGCAAAAATTAATTCATGTAGATTATTCACAAATCCTAAATTTTTTACATTTTCAAATTTTTTACTAACTGATGGCCCTGATACAACAATAATTTCAATATCTTGATTAATTCTTAAAATTGCTTCTATAGCTTTATCAATTAAAAATAAACCTGCATTAGTACCTCCTATTGAAATAATTATTGTTATTTTATTAAATGAAAACTTCTTTCTTAATTCTTCTCTTGAGATATTTATTTCTCTAACAATTGGTCCTACTTTTTTGATATTATCATAATCATCTCCTTTTTCAGGAATTATTACAGTATCACAGTTTTTTATAATATTCATCATTGATTTGTTCATTTTTTTTTCAATAAGTGATGCAAATCCTTTTGTGAATTTTGTTTCTAAAACATCAGTAATCAGTATGTTTGGAATTTTTAAATTCTGTGCAACAGTTAATGAAGCAAAATCTTCATCACTAATTACTAAATCTGTTCTATTCATTTTAAGAATTTTTTCTGATATATTTTTACAATTTTTATAATAATGAAAATAATCCCATAACCATTTTGTTTGATTTTTTAATATCCCTTCATTTACAATAAATGAAGGTGGATTATACACATCTTGTATTTTAAAATCTAATTTTTTTAAGATTTTTGCTGCTCCACTACCTGTTATGAAATTAATTGAAATATCGTGCAAATTTCTTGCTATTGCAATATCTCGAGTTACATGACCTAATCCAATTGGACTAGAAAAAAAATCACAAATATTCATAATTTTTATTATTTTTTATCAAATTTCTATATTTTCTCCTGTCTCAAAGTTTAAATGGATTTTAACGAGGTAGGTTTCAGTGGGCTCATAGTCTAGCTCGGTTATGACGTCGCCCTTACACGGCGAAGATCCGGTGTTCAAATCACCGTGGGCCCATTTTTATTCCTAATATTGTTCTCCTTATCAATAATATTCTATATTGCTATAAGTTAGGATTTCTGTTAAAAATTAGCAATGTCTTCTTTTACTTTTTTTAGTTTACAAAAAAAATTACTTGTTTTGGTTTTATCTTCAACATTAATTTCAATTTCAATTACCACTGTACTATTTCTTAATTTTGATAAAATTTCAATTTTTCAATTTCAGGAAAATATTGTATTAATTGGTATCTTTCTAATGGTCGCAATGAGTATTTTGACATATTTTTTGTCAAAACGTCTTTCTGGACCTATTTCACAACTTAGTGCTGCGACTCATCGAATTTCTCAAGGGGATTTTAGTGTTAGAACTAATATTAAATCACGTGATGAAATAGGTAACCTTTCTGAATCTTTTGATTATATGGTAACAAAACTACAAGAAGCAGAAATTACAATTAAACAAAAAGAAGAAGTAATTAAACAACAAGAAGATATTCTTTTGAAATTTTCTCAACATACTCAAAATGATTGTGTTGGAGTCATAGACATGAAAGATTCTACTAAGATTTCAGCTAAATTATCTGATGAAAATATTACAAAGTTATATGAAATTTTCCTAAATTTTATGGCTAAAATTGTTCGTAACTATAATGGAGAAGTAGTTAAAAATATTGGAGATGCCCTAATGTTTAGATTTCCAAATACAAATCTTAATGATGATTTAGTAATGAAAAATATTTTGGAATGTTGTTTAAACATGATTGAATCACGTGGAGAACTAAAAGAAAAACTTGCAGAAGAAAAAATGCCCGAATTAAATTATAAAATTAGTATTAGTTATGGATCTGTAAAAGTAGCTCAAAGTACTACATCTACCATTAGTGATATTTTTGGTCCAACTGTTAATAGATGCTTTAAAATAAATTCACTATGTCCAGAAAATAGTCTTATTATAGATGATAATTTGTATAAAACTCTAAAAAACTTTGATGAGTATAATATTTCACAATTATCTGAAACTGAAATAAATAAAAAATATGGATATACAATTTTCCAAGTTAAAAGAACGAATGGATTTTAAGATATTCACTTTATTTTTTAATAACTTTTACTCAAAATCACTAATTTCTAATAACTAATTTTACATTAACAAATTATTTGTTGTTAGTAAAATTAATTGTAATGTCAATTGAAATTTGCTAAATAACTATATGTCAGAAAAATTACTTTTATCATATCTTGAAAGCATCTGATTTATTTGTAAAATGCCTAGAAGCCGAAGGTGTAGAATACATTTTTGGTATTCCTGGTGAAGAAAATGCAGACATGATGATGTCTTTATTAAAATCAAAAATACAATTCATTACCACTCGACATGAACAATCTGCAGCATTTATGGCTGATGTGTATGGTAGACTAACTAAAAAAGTAGGCGTTTGTCTTGCAACCTTAGGTCCAGGAGCTACTAATCTAACAACTGGAATTGCAAATGCTAACATGGACAGATCCAAAGTTTTAGCAATCACGGGACAAACTAATGTAGATTCCCTACACAAAGAATCTCATCAAAATATGGATGTAATTACAATGTTTAAACCAATTACTAAATGGAATTGGTCTATTCGTAGTGCAGATACTATCCCTGAAGTAATTAGACATTCATTTAAAATCTCACTTGAAGAAAAAGTAGGCGCTACACACATTGAATTTCCTCAAGATATAGCAAAAACAACTTCAAACATTTTACCCCTTATCCCCACTGATACATTACGTTCTCCTGCAAACATGTTTTTGATAAAAAAAGCGGCACAACTTATTTTGAATGCAAAAAAACCTCTAATCCTTGTAGGTAATGGATGCGTTAGAGAAAATGCAACATTTTATGTAAGAAAATTAGTAGAGTTAACTGGAATTTGCTCAATGAATACATTTATGGCAAAAGGTGTAATTTCAGATAAATCCAAACATCATTTACAAACAATTGGAATTAAAGAAGCAGATCATGCGTTATTGGCCATGAAAGAAGCTGATTTGGTTATTGCAATTGGATATGATTTAGTAGAGTATAGTCCAAAATTTTGGAATCATGCATTAGATAAAAAAATTCTTCATATTGATTTTACCCCTGCTGAAATTGATACGTATTATCCTCCTGCTGTAGAAATTGTTGCAGATATTGAATTAACTATTGATCTGATTTTATCTGAATTAGAAAAAGAAAAAGAAAAAGATCCACATATTTCTTGTTTTCCAGCTCATGAAATACCCGAGTCATTTAAAAAAATAAAATCTGAAGTTACTCATAAAATTTCTAAATACAAAGATGATACATCATATCCAATAAAACCTGAAAAATTAATTACTTCTGTGAGAAAAATATTGGGTCATAGAGATATTATTTTGTCAGATGTTGGTGTTCATAAATTATGGATTTCAAAAATTTATGATACATATTTTCCCAATACGTGTATAATTCCAAATGGATTTTGTTCAATGGGTTTTTCATTACCTGGAGCAATTGCTGCACAAATTATACATCCTGAAAAAAATATTGTTGCAATGTGTGGTGATGGTTCATTTTTAATGAATGTACAAGAATTAGAAACTGCAGTTCGTTTGAAATTACCTGTAATTATTGTGATCTGGGTTGATGGTGAATATGGATTAATTGCATTAAAACAAAAAATGGAATTTGGACAAACAGGATTTACTACATTTGGTAATCCTGATTTTGTGAAATTAGCTGAAAGTTTTGGTGCTACTGGATTCAAAGTAAATTCTACAAAAGAATTTGAAAAAACATTTGAAAAAGCTACTCATATAACAAATGGTCCAGTAATTATTGCTGTAGATGTAGATTATTCAAGAAATAGTATTTTACTTAATGATGAGTATTGTGATTTACCTATCAAATAATAACATCTATGTTAATTTGTTTGAAAGTGTTAAACCCATTTGAGATTTGATTAATTTTTTTGAGTATTTTTTATCCATTCTAATTTTATTAGTTGTTTCTTTTTCACATATGATGCATGAATCATGAGTGTTGTTCATTACATGAAAATATGTCTTATATTGCCATTCATTACCGCTGAAAACCAATAGTATATATACTAATTTTATTTCTGTCATATTATGAGTACACAAACAGCAAAAACAACTCAAAATACAAATCAGTCAAACAATGTATTTGCAATCTATCAACAAAATGTACAAAAATGCTTTGAAAGTATCACAAAAAATACTCCACAGTATTTTCAAGCAACAACACATTTTCAAGAAGAATGTATGAAAGCTGCTCAAAAATCATTTGATGCTGCAATCACAATGCAACAAGAATTTGCACAAAAATCTGGACTATCTTCTGATGTTCCTGATGCTGCAAAATCTGTAATTGTTGATTTCAACAAACAAATTATTCAAGCCAGCTCAATTCAAAACCAAATTGTAAAAACTACTGTTGATACAACTACACAAAATGTAAAAGCATTCAATGACAATGTTTCCACATTTACTGATTTGAACAAAAACATTATCCAATCTTGGATAAGCGCATTCACTCCTACTAGAAACTAGGATATTTTTTTATTTTATTTTATTTATAAAATAGACTTTTTGCAGCTCTATCTATAATTTCATGATCTATGTTGTGCAAACTTTGTGCAATGATTGCTATTTCATCTTGGTTAACTGCATGATTTATCGTAAGGTATACTGTAAACATTGGAATGTACACCATTAGTTGCTGCATTTTTTCTCGCATGATGTGAATGTATGTTGTTTTTCCATAAGCATCATCAAAATGCTCTCGTCTGTTTCTCCTTGAACTGACTTGATAATAAAATAATACTCTGTCACGATCTGGATCATTTGGTGTGTTAGCTGTTGCAGCTTTGTCTAATGCCACATGTCCTTCTAAATCAATTAATCCTAAATGCTCAATTCCTGAATGGATTTCAAAAATATGTTCTGCTAATTCATTAATTTCTTTAGTTGTCATAAATTTATTTAATTTTACTAGTATAAAATTAATTGTAT
>Ga0315334_10000840_pt1 | contig 18804 bp, 13 predicted proteins | sample M150034915metaG_FD_205555 | JGI IMG/M metagenome (GOLD analysis project Ga0315334, IMG submission 205555) | Ammonia-oxidizing marine archaeal communities from Monterey Bay, California, United States - M1 500m 34915 | ecosystem: Environmental > Aquatic > Marine > Intertidal zone | place: USA... | reverse complement strand
ATTAGCCTGACGGTCGTTGCGGCTATCCTGACGATCATTGGTTATTCGCTGAACGATACCATCGTCGTGTTCGATCGAATCAGGGAAACAAAGGGCAAGGCCCGGACGCTGACAGGGGATATGATCAACACCAGCATCAACCAGACTCTAAGTCGAACATTGTTAACCTCGCTGACCACGCTGATCGTAGTTGTGTTGCTTTACTGGTTTGGTGGTGAAGGTATCCATGCTTTCGCCTTCGCGCTCGTAGTCGGCGTCATTGCCGGTACCTATAGTTCCATTTTCATAGCCAGCCCAATCCTGCTGTTCATGATTGAACGCAGTGATAAGGTAAAGCCAGCCTGACCCGTTGGCAGTCGAACGGGCTTGTCCGAAGTTATCTCAATTAAGCGTGTGCGCCGGGCACGCCTAAAGATCCGCCTGATTATTCGCCCCTTGCCCAAGGGGCATCGACTCAGATTCAAGTGTTCCTTGCCGGTCAACGGATGGTTCATTGATGATGAGCTTCGATCTCCCGTTGCCAATGATTTCCTGGAACTCAGCATCTTGAATACTCTGAATTCTGTCCTTGTGGCGTGCCTGCTAATCGTATTGCCATCCCTGCATATCGCGGCTCAAGAGCCAGTCGCCGGCAACGCGTACTCAGTTCCAATTGGCAGTTCTGCTGATTCGCAAACCAGACAATTGAAAGCAGACATCGAGTTTCTTGCCAGTGAAGACTTGCGTGGCAGAAGCGTTACCGATGACACGATCGATCAAGCCGCCGACTATATCGCCGGACGCATGAAATCCATCGGATTGGATACCGAACTTGTCGACGGTGGGCCATTGCAACCATTCTCTGTCAACTTGGGATCCAATCCCGGATCCGAGAAGAATAATCAACTGAAGCTTTCAAGCGATGACGATGCCTTCTCGCCGATCACAGCCAAACTGAACGATGGCTTGATGCCGCTGGCACTGGGCAGCAGCCATGCGGATGTCCAGACCGCCATCGCTTTCGCAGGCTATGGCATCACCGCTCCGAAACTGGACTATGACGACTACCAGGGCATCGACGCGGATGGAGCCACCGTCATCATCCTCCGCAAAGAACCTCAGGCGACTGACCCGGACAGTAAGTTTTCGGGCACCCAGAACACCCGTCACGCATTCTTTGCAACCAAGATTGAAAACGCAATCAAGCACGGAGCCGTCGCGGTTATCCTTGTCAACGATCCCGGTAGTGTTCAAGAAGCCATTAAGAATGTTCAACAAAGGATCAGCCAGGAGAAAACTCGCAAGACTCGATTGGTTGAGCAACTCGGAAAACTGCCAGCCGACGCAAAGAACAACCGCAAGTCGCTCAATGACAAGGTGGCAAACGCGGATCAGATGATCCACTCTCTCGGTGACAACCTCAAAAACGTCGAACAGGGCGTGCTTGGGATTGCTGCCGCAGGGGTTCGCAGGCCCAACGTTGACGCCATTCCGATTGCTTCGGTGTCGCGTGACTTGATCTCCGAGGTCCTCGTTGAAAGCACTGGCAAAACACTGGAAGCACTCGAGAAGAAGATCAATGAGACCGGCAGCCCACAGAGCCTGCCTTTAACCGATGTCACGTCGACTCTGAAGCTGGAACTCAAGCCATCCTTGGCACAGACCAGTAATGTCCTCGGGCTGATGCCGGGACGAGGCGAACTGGCCAGTCAAACTGTCGTCGTTGGTGCACACTATGATCATGTTGGCATGGGAGGCTATGGCTCATTGGCTCCTGGGACCGTCGCGATCCACAACGGAGCAGATGACAACGCCAGCGGTACGTCGGCAATGCTTGCAATCGCCAAGCAAATGAAAGAGCAACTTGCTGATGTCTCCTCGCATCGCCAGATCCTGTTCATGGGCTTCACTGCCGAAGAACGCGGTCTGCTGGGAAGCCAACATTACGTCAGGAATCCGGTGTTTCCGCTGGAAACAACCGTCGCGATGGTCAACTTGGACATGGTTGGACGCCTGCGCGACAACGAACTGACCGTCTACGGCACCGGATCGGCTGATACTCTTGATGGCCTGCTCGAAAAATCGAATGAACGTCAGCAATTTGATTTGTTCAAAGTGCCTTCGGGCTATGGCCCCAGTGATCATCAGTCGTTTTATACAGCTGGGGTTCCGGTCCTGTTCTTTTTCACGGGTCTCCACGACAATTATCACCGCCCAACCGACGATTTTGACAAAATCAATTTTGGTGGACTCACCCGGATAACCGATATAGTTTCTGAGGTGACGTACAAGCTGGCGATCGTGAAAGACCGTCCGAAATACGCTGAAACAGAGAATCGCGTTCGCGTTCGCCGTCAAATCACGGCGTACATGGGTGTTTCACTGGCAAACGACGAGAACTCGGTGGTGATTTCGGGAGTTGTGAAAGATGCTCCAGCTGTGCTTGCCGGACTAAAGGCGGGCGATCGATTGGAAAAACTCGGTGATAAGGCGGTCAAGAACTCACGCGAGGTGCTGGAATTCTTGCGGACACGTGCTCCAGGGCAGAAACTCCCGGTGCAAGTAAGCCGTGATGGTGAAACGATTTCAGTCACCGTCGAGTTGGCAGCCCGGCCTGAAGGCTGAGCCTCCAATTGACCCAATCTTTTTTCTGGCTGAACCCGCCGTTCAGCAATTTCAATCTTTACGCCTACACGAAGTGGTGACACAATCCGACTTGATTCGAATCTGCTTGGCCCAGAGTAAGCGAGTTGATGAGAAATGTCCGACCGTGGCGATGGACGCCGAAATTGGTTCGGAGGATGCGGTAGCATTCGAATAACAACGCACCCACAAAGCAAGGAGAGCTGACGTGCGATCTTTCGGCAAACCGGCCATCGTTTTGGCCATTGTTTCTATTTCTACACTGATGCCCGCATACGTGTCGGCACAAACGGGAAGCACAGCTGGTCATCGCGTTGCGGTGATTGACGTCGCTTACATTTTTAAGACACACCCCGGTATCCGGGCAGAGGTGGCAACCGTCGAACAGGACCTCAAGTCCTTCGATGCTACCTTGAAGACCAAGCAGACCGATCTGAAAGCTGCTGCTGAGCAGCTCAAGACGTTCAAAGTTGGGTCGGCTGAGTATTCTGCTCAGGAACAGCAGGTCGCGTTGATGGAGTCAAAGCTCCGTATTGACATGGCCAGCAAGCGTCGCCAGTTGGCTGAAACCGAAGCACAGATCTACTTCCAGAACTACAAACGCATCACTGATGGCGTGAAGTTCATGGCGAACCATTACAAAATCAACCTTGTGCTTCGCTACAACAGCGATCAAATGGATCTTGAAAAGCCTGACACCGTGATTCGAGGTGTCATGAAAAACATTGTCTACCATGATGAGGATCTCGACATGACCAAAGCGATCATGCAGTACCTCACTCAAGCGATGGAAAAGCAGGCAACTGCTCAGGACACCGGCGTCCAACGTAACTAACAGTTGGTGATTCTTTAAATCGTCACGCACCCGCGTGGCGATTGCGGTGATGGACGGTGGGCGTACACCATCGATATGCGACGATTGATCAAGGTTCCCGCACGGACGCAGGAACCACATGGCATGGAGGCCGAAGCGTGAAACCTTCACGCAATCAACACACGATCGCCGTCTCGTGCGAAATCCGTGGCAGAGGCTACTGGAGCGGGCGGGAAGTAGAGGTGATGATTCACCCTGCTCCTCTCGGCACTGGTGTCCGTCTGGTCCGATCGGATCTGCCGTCGCAACCTCATTGCGATGCCGTAGTCCGATACCGGCACGATGCAAACCTGAGAACCAACCTCGCTCAAGGCAAGGCAAAGTTCCAAATGGTCGAACACCTCATGGCTGCGGTTGCTGCACTTGAGATCGATAACTGTGTCTGTGAAATCAACGCCGAAGAGTTGCCCGCTCTGGACGGCAGCAGTTTGGGTTTCGTTGAACAGCTCAGCAGTGCTGGCCTGATTGTTCAGGCCGCCCCCATGAAGCAACTGGTCATTCGTGACCGATACCGCATCGGCACCATGGGAGGCTGGGTTGAAGCAACACCGGCTCATGCCGGTGAATCGTACTTCGAGTATCAGTTGAGTTTCGATGATGAGACGCCGATCGCACCGCAGGCATTCGGGATTGAACTCACGCCGGATCGTTTTATCCGCGAAATTGCCCCGGCACGAACATTTGTAACGAAGGCACAGGCAGATCAAATCCGGGCATCCGGCATGGCCTCGCATGTGACCAATCAGGATCTGTTGGTGATTGGCTATGACGGTCCCGTTGAAAACCAATATCGATTCAAGAATGAGTGTGCTCGACACAAGACACTTGATTTGATCGGTGACCTTGCGCTGGCCGGCGTAGAACTGATCGGAAGATTTACCTCTTTCCGCGGAGGTCACAATCTGAACGGAAAACTGGCACACCAGCTGGCCGAATTGGCCGCTCGGGAACCTGCAGAGACACACTCGACATTTCAGCAGCGTCGAAAAGCGAGCTAGCGTCCCTGGCGGAATTCTGAGATGAATACGGAATACACATGACCACGGAGCAAAAATGAGCACATCCATCGCTCAAACCGCTGTTGTTGACCCCAAAGCAAAAATCGGAACGAATGTGCGAATTGGTCACTTCTGTGTGATCGGTCCTGATGTTTCGATTGGGGACAACACGCGTATTGAGGATCATGTTGTTATCTCTGGCATATCGTCGCTCGGTGAAGACAATCACATTTTTCCTGGTTGCGTGATTGGTGGTCATCCGCAGGACACCAGTTATCAGGACAGCCCGACACGCGTCGAAATCGGTCACGGCAATACGTTGCGTGAATACTGCACCGTGAATCGGGGCACTGAGAAAGATGACGGCGTGACTCGGATTGGCGAAAACAACTTTCTGATGACTGGCACGCATGTCGCCCATGACTGCAAGCTGGGTGACCGGATTGTGATTGCAAACAATGGCATGCTGGGTGGGCACGTGCATATCGCCAATGACGTCACCATCGCAGGCGGCGTCGGTGTTCACCACTTCGCGTCCATCGGGCAACTCAGCTTCGTCAGCAGCATGAGTCGCGTGCTGCACGATGTGCCACCGTACATGATTGTTGATGGTCAGCCATCCAAGCCTCGTGCCGTCAATTCCATCGGGTTGAAGCGTCACGATTATCCGGAAGCGGATATCGCAGTCCTGACCAAAGCCTATCGGTTGTTGTACCGTTCACGCGTTGGCGTTGAGTCGGCACGGTCGGAACTGATGAATTGCGGTCCAATCCGGCCCGTACTAAAGCATTTGTTTGATTCCATTGACCATTCCAGCGACGGACGGCACGGCCGTGGTCGCGATCGACGAAGGAAAGCAGCGTGAGCGAATTACGGATCGCAGTTATTGGCGCCGGCCACCTTGGACGTATTCATGCCAAGCTGCTGGGACAGGTTGAGGGTGCGCGACTGGTCGCTGTCAGTGATCCATTTGAACCTGCTCGAAAGAACGCCGAGGAACTTTTCGCGGTTCCCACGCATGCTGATTACCGAGATTGTCTGCCCGATATCGACGCAGCCGTGGTCGCGGCTCCTACTGATATGCATGCTGATATCGCCGAGACACTAATGTCAGCCGGCAAGCATGTGTTTGCTGAAAAACCTTTGACGATCACACGAGATGATGGCAATCGCCTCGCTGCCCAGGCCGCAGCCAGTAAATTGACCCTGCAGGTGGGGCACGTTGAACGCTTCAATCCTGCCTTCACCGCATTGGAAAAATTGTCGGTGGATGTCAAGTACGTTGAGGCGGTAAGAGCCTCAAGCTTCCCCGGACGTTGTCTTGATGTCGGCGTTGTGATGGATCTGATGATTCACGATCTTGACCTGATCCTTTCGATGACTGATGCGAATGTCAAATCAGTCTCGGCAAGTGGATTGGCGATGATCAGTGATCATGAGGATCTTGCCGAAGCACGAATCGAATTTGAATGCGGAATGGTGGCGAATGTGAAAGCGTCACGCGTAAGCCACGAACCTGCTCGCAAAATGCAGGTGTTCGGCAGTAACGGGTTCGCCGAGATTGATTTTGGTGCGCCAGCACTTTCCGTGGTACGACCTTGCGAAAGTGTTGTAAACCGCAGCTTTGATCTCGCGACGGAAGTGGATAATCCACTCAATTACTCGGGCACCCTGTTCAGTGAACGTTTGCGATGTGAAACACTGGAACTCGAGCCAAGAAATGCAATCCTGGATGAGCTTCATGATTTTGTGATCAGCATTCAGACAGGAATCGCCCCAACGGTTGATGGAGTTGCTGGTGCTCGGGCGGTGGACCTTGCTCAACAGGTGATCGAATCAGTTGCAACGCGGGCTTGGTACCCCAATGCAACGACGGCAGAGATTGGTCCCCATGCGACCGTTCGTGAAAGGATCGAAGCAAGCAGTCGACGCATCCATCAGAATCGGCGTGCGGCTTAGATCGTCATTCGTGGAATCAGCGGAATCTGAGCCTCTGCAAGGGCATGAAAGGAGCGAGGATGCGTGTTTCCCCAGTGGAAGACGCTCGCGCGACAGTCATTGATCACAGACTCATTGACCGCAGACTCAGAGATCGCGACTCAGAGATCACGACTCTCCTTGAGGATGCCTGCCCTTGAGGATGATTTTTTCACGGTCCGCGTTGGCGTTGCCCGAAGGTGATTTGGCATGGTCAATCAAAACGGTTCCTTTTCCTGTCTTGCCCGGTTTACCGCGGGGAAATAGGTGTATCAGCCCCAGCGGTCAGTTTGCACGGCGAACGCCTTCTGAATCAGTCAGATCCGCCAGCAGGACGGTATTTTGACGGCGTCTGGCTGAGGTTCTTACTCGTCTGGGTGCGTGAACTTGTGCACAAGTTCGGATGATGTTTTTGGGGCACCTCATCAGGTTCACGTCCTTTGTCGGTTGATCGGTATTACGCGGTAGCGACGAAGACCATCAAAATCCACTAGACTACGCACAGCAGGCGAGGGATTGACCGTTGCCTGCCAGTTCCCCATTGAATCGACTTATTCCTCGCGAGATTGGATTCGCAAATATGACCGACGCCTCAGGTCAGATCGACCACGTCCTTACCGAAAATCGCTCGTTTCCTCCGCCAGCTGAATTCACGGAAAAAGCAGTTTTTTCGTCGACGGAGCAATACAAGCAGATGTACGACCGTGCGGTTCAAGACCGTGACGGTTTCTGGCGCGAGCAAGCCGAAGAACACTTGCATTGGTTCGAGCCATTTCAGGAAGTCTGCAAATGGGAAATGCCGAACGTTGAGTGGTTCAGTGGAGGAAAGACCAATGCCAGTTACAACTGTCTGGATCGTCACATTGAAGCGGGCCGCGGAGACAAAGCTGCCATCATCTGGGAAGGTGAACCCGGTGACACCCGCACCTTAACTTACTCGGATCTTCGCACCGAAGTCGCCAAGTGCGCTGCCGGCCTGAAGGAACTTGGAATCGTTCAGGGAGACGTGGTCAGCATCTACATGCCGATGACCCCCGAACTGGCCATTGCGATGCTGGCGTGCGCCAGGATCGGAGCTGTGCACTCGGTGATCTTTGCAGGTTTCAGCGCTGAGTCGATTGCCGACCGGAATAATGATGCTGGCGCTAAACTGGTGATCACTTCCGATGGACTGCATCGCCGCGGTAAGGTCTTGCCCCTGAAGGAAACCGTGGATGAGGCACTGAGCAAGTCGCCAACGGTAGAAAAATGCTTGGTACTCAAACGGATCGGTCAAGCCGATGTACCGATGACTGAGGGTCGCGATGTCTGGTGGCATGAGATCGTAGAAAAACAAACCGGCGATCTACCCGCTGAACCTCTCGATAGCGAAACGACCCTGTTCATCCTCTATACATCGGGAAGCACAGGAAAACCGAAGGGAATTCGCCACACAACTGCTGGCTACAACCTGTGGGTCAAGCGAACTTTTGAGTGGGTTTTTGACCATCGCGATGATGATATTTTCTGGTGTACTGCTGACTGCGGATGGATCACCGGACACAGTTATATCGTCTACGGCCCGCTCTCTGCCGGGGCAACCTGCCTGATGTACGAAGGTGCCCCCAACTATCCTGCCGAAAACAGGTTCTGGGAACTGGTCGAGAAATACAAGGTCAGCATTCTGTACACCGCGCCCACAGCAATCCGTGCCTTCATCAAGTGGGGTGATGAACACGTTGAGAAGCATGACCTTTCAAGCCTGAGACTGCTTGGTAGCGTCGGAGAAGGGATCAATCCTGAGGCGTGGATGTGGTACCACGAGAAAATTGGGAACGAAAAATGCCCTATCGTCGATACTTGGTGGCAAACGGAAACAGGTGGAATCATGATGAGTCCGTTGCCTGGAATCACCGCAACCAAGCCCGGTTCATGCACCACTCCGCTGCCCGGTATCGTGCCAAAAATTGTCGACGAAGCTGGAAATCTGGTGGAAGATAACCATGGCGGCATGTTGTGCATCAGCGATCCGTGGCCAGGCATGTTACGTGGCATCTATGGTGATGAAGAACGATTCGTCGAGCAGTATTGGTCTACTATCCCCGGGAATTATCTGACTGGCGACAATGCCCGGCAAGATGACGATGGGTACTACTGGATCATGGGACGCATCGACGACGTGATCAATGTTTCGGGACATCGGCTCAGCACAATTGAAGTGGAAAGCGCACTGGTGAGTCATCCAGCCGTCTGTGAAGCTGCTGTTGTGGGACGACCCGATGATCTCAAAGGACAGGCCATTGCAGCCTTTGTCACCATTCGGGACCGCGAGGCAGACGAAGAGCTTAGAAAAGAATTGCGGATGCATGTCCGTAAACAGATTGGAGCACTGGCACAGCCGGATGACGTTCGGTTCGCCGCTTCTTTGCCGAAGACGCGAAGTGGAAAAATCATGCGACGTCTGTTGCGTGACATTGCTTCTGGCCGTGAAGTTGCCGGTGATACATCAACGCTGGAAGACTTCTCGGTGTTGGCACAACTCAGTGAAGATGAGTAACCATGAAGGTGAGTAACCATGAAGATGAGTAACCATGAAGATGAGTAACCATGAAGATGAGTAACCATCCTCCACACTGAACCAACTTGCAAGCGATCATCGAGAGCCAAATACTCAGACGTTTGGCCAGCATGAAAAAACCGGCCGGCACTCGCAAAGAGTGACGGCCGGCTATGTTAGACGCTTCGACCAATCGGCGGCAAATGGAGCCGCTGGGAGAAACGCGTGAGCCTCGGCGTGCTACTGCACAAGCCTTTGATTGACTCAGGCGAACCCTGAAAATGATCCCTCTGCCGAAATACCTAGACCGAAGCAGGTGCGGGCATAATTCAATGACCCAGTCAAGTAATGCGCCAAAGACGCATCGCCTGATGCACTCTATCCATCGGATATTATCGACTGCTTCGTGAGTTAATCAATGGCAGGAACTGCGTCTGGCAAGAACGCCGAACGAATCAGATCGACGTCTCAAATTGAGATGTTGGTGGGTGATTGTTGGCCCTCGATTCGGCAGAGGCACTGCTTTGATCCTGGCGACCACAGCTTTGATCTTGGCGACCAAGGAACGCTCGTGGGACAGCGATGAACGGTGTGCCGCAGGAGCCGGGACAACCTCGAAGAAGATTGAATTGGAGTATGAAAACAGCAGCCAGCAGTATGCGTAAGACGTAGCGAAGCGGTTCTACTGAAAGCACTTTTCGGTTGCTGCTGCGTCGAACCTTTTGTGGGGGCTCGACGCAGGTGGCAGGTAATCGATTGAGCTTCGAAACTTACTTTGCGTCGGCTGCGGAATCAGGCAATTCCCGAATCGAGATATTGCGATATTCAACCGGATCGTTATGCCCAGCAAAGCCAAAGAAACCACGCTCACGATCTTTGCCAGGGTGCGGGCGACCTCCCATGAAATCAGTCACATCATTCAGGTCGGTATCGAGAATCACGGTGCCGTTGAGTTCAACCTTGATTTTGTTGCCGTCCACAGTGACCTCTTGGAAGTTCCACTCACCAGCATCGCGGAGGTAGCCTCGTTTCGCCGCCGCCATGCCGTAAGAGCTACCGTGGTACTGTCGCTTGTCAAGCTTCGCGTACTTGGGATGCTCGGAATCGAGCACTTGCAGTTCTGTCATCGCAGCATAGGCGGGATCGCCGTTTCCTGGTGAACGGATTGCCAAGCCGTTATTACCACCCGGTGGCAGACTAAACTCGAGGCGAACGACAAAGTTTCCGTATTCTTTGTCGGTCAACAACATGCCTCCTTTGCCTTTTTTGCAACGAATGGCGCCGTCGACGACTTCGTGATTATCAACACTTCCTTGCCAGCCTTCGAGTGTCTTGCCATCAAATAGAGGCTCAAAGCCGCTGTTGCCGTGTTCCTGCATGGCGGCATTGGCTTCTTCAGGCGACAACTCTTTGACCTTGAGGTTCCGCCAGCGAATTTCACCACCATGTGTTTGCAGTTGGATCGGGCCAGATCGAAACAAAGGTGATTTGCGGTCCCAGTAATTTTCCATGGTCGCATGGTCAACTACCTGCTTGCCATTGAGATGCACTGTGGTGCGGGCTCCTACCTGACGAATTTTGAATTGATTCCATTCGCCAAAGGGTTTATCCGCAAGTTCGGAAGGATCTTTGCCTGGGGCGCCACCGCTGTTGTTCCACAAACCACCGCTGCCGAGGTTGGAACCAATTTTAAACTTGCCTTGATCGGTGTAATCCCAAATCTGAACCTGAGGGGTACCCTTCAGATAAATGCCGCTGTCGGCTCGAGCGACTGTCCGATATTCCAGCATCAATTCGTAATCGGTGTAGTCCTTGTTGGTGGTCAGATAGGGACCGTTACCGTCGTTGATCAACTCACCGTTTGAAACACTCCAATGCTGGCTGGCCTCATCGTCCCATTTCTGCAACTGCTGGTTCCGGTCTTCATCCGACATTTCAGCCAATTTTATAGGGTTGAAATGAGGTCTTCCGTGCCAGCCATCCAACGATTTACCGTCAAAAATGGACTCGTAACCAGCGTCTGATTCGTCGGCTTTGAGCGGGCTCGCGAAAAGAAAGGCACAGCAGGCAATTTGGGTTAGCACAATTGGATTGTGAAAGGGTTTCAACATGAGTTTTACCAGGGCGGCAATGAGTGGGGGGGTAAAGAGTTTGTACGATTCTGATTGTAAACGATGAGCATGGGTTGGTGAGAATGGCTGGAGAGCTGTGAAGCTGCAAACCTGTTGTTTTGATTAATTTCCAGAAAAGGAACTATTTAACGACCCCGATGCCCCCTCAGCATTGACTATGGTGCGGCACTCTGTCACGCTTTTCCTTGAATCAGGAACCACCACAGTCTCTGGATCGATGGTTTGGACCGTTTTCTCACCATCCGGCAGAAGATTGCTAGAGACGAGTTGTCTCACTGGTGGTCGTTAGTAGGGTTAGTTTTGTGACGAATATTTATGTAGGTAACCTATCGTTTACCGCCAGTGACGAAGACTTGCGTTCGGCCTTTGAGCAGTTTGGAGAGGTTACGTCGATCAACATCATCATGGATCGGGAAACCGGTCGATCTCGCGGTTTCGCTTTTGTCGAAATGGCTGATGGTGAGAACGCAAAGGAAGCAATTGAAAACCTTGATGGTGCGGATATTTCCGGCCGCAATGTGACTGTCAATGAAGCACGGCCTCGAGCCCCTCGCGGCGGTGGCGGTGGCGGTGGCGGTGGCGGTGGCGGTGGCGGCTACGGCGGTGGCGGCGGCGGCGGTGGCGGTGGCTACGGCGGCGGCGGCGGCGGTCGAGGCGGCGATCGAGGAGGTCGCGGCGGTGATCGCGGCGGTGATCGCGGCGGTGATCGAGGCGGTCGGTACTAGGCCTGCGACGCAGTCAAGTTAAACATCTTAAAGGGGTTGGGTTTCATGTCCGATCCCTTTTTCCATGCGCTACTTTTAACTGCACAGCCAGAATTGAGTGCAGCATGACGTAATCTTCGAGACTGCCCGTTTGGCAATGCCCGTTAAGTAATGCCCGTTAAAACATTGGCTTGCACACTCGTGGTGACGGCTTGCACACTCGTGGTGACGCAAGGAGCGGCGGCAAGAAGAAATCGCTTGTGAATAGAAACACTTTCGCGGCAATAATCGTTGGCTTGCAAGACATATGGTGATTGTCATTTGTCAGGTTCCGATGCGGAAAGTGACGCCAGCAAACGAACGGTGAACGGTTTTCCCTTGCGAGTCTTTCAACTCGATTGGGCGATTTCACCGGTGTTCAATTACTTGGGCGACTACGAGTTTTCTTTCGCGTATTGGCGGACATCTGCTTCGAGTGCCTCCAGTCTCGATTCCAGTTTGGAATGTGCTTGGCCCAGATCTTGTTCTGATTCCTCGGCCGACAACCGAGTGAACACGTACAGCTTGATTTTTGGTTCGGTTCCACTGGGCCTTACTGCTACGTAATTTCCCTCTTCGGCAAGATCCATGATGATCAGGTCACCTGTGGGCCCCTCCATCGGTTCAGAATCACCGGATAACAACTCGGTTCGTGTCGCATTGCCGTAGTCTCTGATTTGTTTCAATGGAATCCCTGCCAGTTGCTGCGGCGGTGCCTCGCGGAATGTCTTCATCAAACGCTTCATGGCGGCCATTCCCTCACTGCCCTCCATGAATAGATTGATCAGCATCTCACGATGGCAGCCATGTTGCCGATGCAGATCGCTCAAGTAGTCATTCATTGAGACTCTCTGTTGCTTCAGTTCGGCTGCCAATTCGCTCATCAACATGCAGGCAACCGCACCATCTTTGTCTCGACAATACTGACCAACGAGATAGCCATGTGATTCCTCGGTTCCGAAGGCGAATTGATCTGGGCCTTCTTGATCGATGACCTCGGCGATGTACTTGAAACCAACCAGAAGATCACCGACACAACGCACGCCAAAGCTTTCGGCAATCCGCCGCGTCAATTCGGTGGTTACGAGTGTTTTGACAATGTAGTCATGCTCGCCCAACGTGCCCGCTTGGGCACGTTTGCTGAGGACGTACTGGGTCAGAATGGCGCCAATTTCGTTGCCATTGAACGTTCGCCACGGTCCCTTGGGATCAAGCGTTAACGGGGCCGCACATCCGATCCGGTCACAATCGGGATCGGTGGCCAGAATTAGATTTGCCGAGATTTCCTGTCCGTACTCGATTGGTTTGTCGAAAACCGCTTGATTCTCGGGATTGGAAACGTGCCCGGGAACATTCGGGAAATCACCACTGGGAGTTTCGTGTGGCCCATAGACATGCACATCAGTGAAACCATCACGCTTCAACAAGGGAACTACCGCGGCCGCACCGACTCCGTGCAGTGGTGAGTAAAGAATCCTCGCATCGCGGGCTCCGGCGAAACCACACGCCGCTGCGGCTTCGGTGTATGCCTTGTCAATTTCCTCGGTCACCGCTTCAATATGTCCGTCGGCCACAGCCTGTTCAAACGGCGTGACACGTATTTTCTGGCACGTCATGACACGATCAATAATCGCTTTGTCGTGTGGTGGCAGTACCTGTGCTCCACTGGACCAATAAACCTTGACGGCATTGTCGCTGGGTGGATTGTGGCTGGCGGTGACCATGATGCCACAAGCACAGTTCTTCTCTCTCACCGCGAATGACAGTTGCGGCGTCGCACGGTAGTCGTCCAGCAGATAAACCTTAAACCCAGCCGCGACCATGATTCCCGCACACAATTCGGTGAAGTGCCGCGATTTGTGGCGAGTGTCATAGGCAATGGCACATGACAAATCCTGCTTCCCTGCGCAGTAGTCCACCACATAGTCTGCAAGTCCCTGGGCACTTTCACCAATTGTTCGGTCATTGATGGCGTTCGAACCGATGGGGTACATGCGTCCTCGGCGTCCCCCGGTGCCGAAGGGAATGATGGTCCAAAAAGCATCATCCAAAGCCTGCCACAGTTCATCTTGAACATGCTCGACCACCTCTGCACGATATTCCGAGTATCTGTCCTCGGTGAGCCACGCTTTCACATTTAGGGCAGCAGTCTGGCTCAATCTGCCGGCTGAAACGGCAGATTCAACCGCGACGAGAGACTCTTGGACTTGTTCCAGATTGCTCATTTTCACCAACAGACAATGATTAAGAAGAAAAGTACGACGTGACCTCGTCAAAGCTTCCCTTTAGGATTCTATTTGCAGACGGTGGAAACTGGCAACGAGGGATAGAAAACAGAGAATACGATGAGTGAATTGATCATTAGCGTCAGCGGATTACGGGGAATCGTGGGTGAAACGCTGACGCCCGAGGTGGCATCCCGTTTCGTTGCAGCTTTCGCTTCGAAATTGCCGGCTGGTCCAATCATTGTGGGACGTGATGGTCGGAGCAGTGGTCCCATGTTGTCTCGTGCCATCACGGCCGCCTTGACCGCATGCGGTCGCGACTGCGTGGACGCCGACGTTGCTGCCACCCCAACGATCGGTGTTTTGGTGCGAGAACTGGGGGCTGCCGGAGCAGTGCAGATTTCTGCCAGTCACAACCCGCCCCCCTACAACGGCATCAAACTGTTTGGACCTACCGGACGCGTACTCGACGCAATAACCGGTGGGGCTATCCGGGACGCTTATTTTGACAGTCAGGCTGACTGGGCCGCTTTCGATCAGATTGGCAGCATTTCGGTGGCCCATGACCCTCACGAGCCCCATTTGCATAAAGTCCTTGCCACTGTCGATACGGCGGCCATTGTGACCGCTAAACATCGTGTGCTGCTCGACAGCAACCACGGGGCGGGCGGTCTACTTGGAAAACGACTTCTTCAAGCCCTGGGCTGTGATGTCGTTCTGGTGGGGGAAACCCCCGACGGACAGTTCGCACACGTGCCTGAACCGACAGCCGACAACCTGTCGGGGATTGCAGAATGGGTCCGACAGGAAAACTGCGCCGTGGGGTTCTGTCAGGACCCGGATGCCGATCGCCTGGCACTGGTGGACGGTGACGGACGCTATATCGGTGAAGAATACACACTTGCCCTATGTGTTCAGCGTGCGATGGCAGATCCCGCCACACGAGGCCCCATCGTGATCAACGGAGCGACCAGTGGAATGAGCGAAAGCTTGGCACAAACTGCCGGTGTGACCTCATTTCGGAGTGCCGTGGGGGAGGCCAATGTCGCCGACATGATGATTGCTGAAAAAGCAACTTATGGCGGTGAGGGGAACGGTGGTCCAATTGACCCCAGAGTGGGATATGTGCGGGACAGTTTCGTGGGGATGGCTCAGGTGCTTGACCTCATGACGGCCAGCGGAAAGTCACTGGCCGAACTTGCAGATGCTCTGCCAAAATTCCACATCGTCAAAGCCACGGCCAAGGTAACGGCTGATTTTTTACCAGCTCTGATTGAGGCCCTCACCCAGCAGCACCCCGATGCCGAAGCAAGCTCCGGCGATGGACTCCGCCTGGCATGGCCTGACAAGTGGCTGTTGGTGCGGGGTAGCAACACCGAACCGATCGTCAGATTGATCGCGGAAGCTCAAACAGAAGCAGAGGCACAAGCCCTTTGCGACGGCGCAGCGGCGCTGATCTGACTCGAGCATTTCAGCAACAACTCTCAGCAACCGCCTCGCTCAACGTTCGGAGGCATTCTACGGGATGAGTTCCTGCCGCGATTCCCCAAACACAGCTACCTCGTCGATCCGTCCTTCGAAATTCGATTGGTTGTCGCTTCGTCCGCCAATGAACCAGGACGAAATTTCCGTGTTCCCCTGATTGTCCAGCGTCACATCGATCTCCGGGACTGCGTTTTCGTTAAGGTAAACGCGGATCCGTTTTCCTTCTCTGGTCAGCACAAGGTGATTCCATTTCCAACGTGGGATTTCATTCTTGCCCACGACTGGTTCAGAGAGTCCCTGCTGAAAGATCAGGTGCCCTGGCGATGTTCCTGTTCCTCCGATTCCCAGGTGCAGACCGTTTTGACTGATTGCGTGGGGATGGTCACGCGACAGTAGCCAACCTGTTGTTTCCCTTGCATCATTCGGCATGCCGTTCCAGAAATCCATGACAAGTGTGTAAGTGTCGCCCAGTCCATCCAATCGCGTTCGCACACGTCCACCAGCAAAGTGAACGCAGCGATTGTCATGCCCATTGATCGTGTATTTGGGTTCATCGGGTCCCGGCAGAAAGAAACAGATGCCTGGCTCGTAAACACCATCGCGGTGATTGCCCGATTGATCGACTGCAGCAGATGCTTCCATTTCTGCAAAGCGGTAATAAGCCATCGGTTCTGCTGCGAGCAGTTGTTGAGCGGCTGGTCCCTGCGTCTCACTGGCTAATCGCCTCGGTTGCTGTGTGACCTGTTCCAGCAGGTTCAGCCCTGTGGCGACAATCCGGGGTTCAGCGGTGACCTCCAAGCCTGCTGAACGAGCGGCCCATGTGTTGTATCCTCCCAATAAATGTTGCTCGGGCGGCGGGATGTAGCCATCAGCTCCATTGGCCAGTTCGATGACCATTGTGTTGGGGAACGGGCTGTGGGCTTTCAGCTTCAGGCCTGTCAGCGCGTAGGTTTCGTTGGGGGTCGACGCGATTGCAATATCGCCAATGCGAATGGCTTGAACAACGATCTCGGTCGACTGCATTCGATCCAGCAAGACCTGTTCCCGCGCATACACCTCAAGCCGATCTTTGGGGGTATCAGACTCCATCGCGTCCACAATCCGTTGTGACCAGTCGAGCAATTGTCGATCGGGGACTCGATATTTCATTGGGATACGGGCTTCTGCCATCGCCAGGGTTGCGTTGTCCTGAAATTCGATGGAATCAAACACTTGCTTGGCGAGCTCCAGCAACCCCTGTGTGTAGCCTTCAATGGTTGGGTCTTCGCCGCTCTTCCATGTCATGTAATCACGTCGCCAGACATCCCCGCTGCAACCGTGCGACATGACTCCCACCATTTCAGAGTTGGGGTGTCGCTTTCGCACGTACTTCTGCAATCCATCACAAAACAGGCCGAAGTAGTCGGCGCTAATCGCGCGATCACTGAAGTAATGCATGGAAAAGTTGGCGAGTGCGGCGATCGGCGTCCCGTTTTTCGATTGAAAGACAATCATCGACAAGTCGGGATCTTCGGGGCCGGACTGCCCCGTTACGTCATCGGGGTTGGCTGCGGCGTGCATGTTGGCACGGACGGTGGGATTCCCAAACGGATCTTCGCCAAGCCGGTCGGGACGGCGGACCCATCGCCGCAGAGCGGTGAACTGGTCTGCTTTGGCGACGCCCCAACCTACCCGGGCGGGCTGTAGTTTCTTTTCAGCTTCCACCAATGCATCGACCAGCCGTTGGCGAAGAAACGGTACATATGTCGGGTCAGCATTTGTACCGAGGGCTCCGAAAGATGATGGAGCAGTATGTGTGTGGGTCGCCGAAATCAAAATTCGGTCGGCCTTGATTTTTGTTTTTACTGCAGCCCTGTACTTGGCATCGTCCAACAAAACTTTTGGGACCATGCAACTATCGACCACCACGATTCCAACTCGTTCGACGCCATCATCCAGCACGATCGCTCGAGCGTTCACTCGAGTCTTCACCGCGTCTGCTGAACGTGACAGCATGCCGCCGTTGACTAAAACCGGCAGTTGATCGGGGGTAATGTCAACCACCGCGGCGCCGACCTGAAATTCGGCTTGAACGGAAAACGGAGAAATCCAACCGATGGAGACCAGACAGATAGCGATACCGAGCGTTCTCATTGACAACGTACTCCAAGGCAGTGATGGCAGTTCATTCCATCAGGAAATCGGGCAAGTCCGAAATTGACGTGGGACAGTTCCCGCATTTAATACTTCGCGCCAACAGCCAGTCTAACCGATTCGCACAACCGCCTCATCCTGCAGTGTGTGCCCCGATTCAATGGTGAATCCGTGCCTCCCCAATCGACGCTCTGTCTTATAGTGCCTACAATCCGCCAGATCGAGTCACTATTCACTTCAAAACACCGTTCAAGCCCGTATGTCCAGCCGTCGCAGAGCCCGCGAAGTCGTACTTCAACTGTTGTACGAAGCGGACATGAATGACAGCAGAAATCCGGCTGAGGCACGAAAGTTCATCCGTTCAAGGATGCAAGGGCGGACCGCCTTGACAGACTTTGCAAGTGACTTGCTTCAGGGGACCCTCGAACATCGCGACGAAGTGGATCTACGGTTGGCTCAATTAGCGACACGCTGGTCGTTGTCCAGAATGCCGGTGGTCGATCGCAATATTCTGCGTCTCGGTGGCTATGAAATTTTGTTTGGCGAGACGCCAGACAGGGTTGCCGTGAACGAAGCGATTCTGCTGGCCAAGCGGTACGGCGACAAGAATAGTCAGCGTTTTGTGAACGGTATCCTTGATCGTCTGATGAACGCTCCTGCCGATGCAGAAGTCGATGCAGAAGTCGATGCTGCGGCATCAGAGTTTGCAGAACCGCCCAAGACAGATTCGTCGGGTGATGTCCCCGAATCGGATGACTGACGTTTGGCTCGGCGATAGCGACGAGTTTTAGCGAAGCTGGATCGGGCTGAATTGTGATGCCAGAGAGGCTAGGTCGCAGCGATAGTGGAAGGGCTGCTGTTTCCGAGTGGTCCGACGAAAAAAGCCGGCAACCTGAGGTTACCGGCTTTGATTGCTGCGATTAGCAAAGGCAAGTCATTTTGCAGAATCGTTCGCATCCGTTTCAGGGTCTTTGTTTGCAGGTTGATCTGTGGCTTCGGCGTCATCCTTCTCGGCGGGTGCGTCCGGTTTCTCGTCTGCCACCTGTGCGTCTTCTTTGACCGCAGTTGACTCGACCGCT
>Ga0315334_10000839_pt1 | contig 18809 bp, 14 predicted proteins | sample M150034915metaG_FD_205555 | JGI IMG/M metagenome (GOLD analysis project Ga0315334, IMG submission 205555) | Ammonia-oxidizing marine archaeal communities from Monterey Bay, California, United States - M1 500m 34915 | ecosystem: Environmental > Aquatic > Marine > Intertidal zone | place: USA... | reverse complement strand
GGTAATAAATTTATATTTTTTACTGCTGTTACAAATTTATAATATCCAAACACATCCAATTTTCTAAATGCAAGACCAATAACCGAAGTAAGAGCAGATTTATTTTTTATATTTAATTGTTGTTCTAATTGTTGTGGAATTTTAAGACCGTCTATAGGATCAAATAGATTAAATCCAACATTCACTAAATTTTTTCTAAATGAAGATAAATAATCTTCAACATTATTTAAACTGGAAACAACTTTAATGTTTCTAATTCTTTTTTCATATTTGGTTTCAAAGTCCTGAATGGCTTGTTTTAATTGAGTTGTAAACCTTCTTACTAAGCCTTCTTTTTCTTCTTGGTCTTGTGATTCCAATAGTATTTTTCTATCTTGGCCTCTTAAAAAAATGTCCGTTATTATTGGATTATTATTGTATAAAATCATTAAGTAATTTTCATCCAAACCAAATTCTAAAACTGCCGTTAAATTTTCATCTTCCGTTTTTCTAGAAATTTGATTTATTTGATCGACTGCAGACTTAAGAGCAAAACATTTAACATCTATAATTACTGCATTTAAACCACTTCTTTTTATTATAGATGTATAACTATTTATATCTGCAAGTTTTGATGCAACAAACAATATATCCATTGTGTTGTCTTTTTGATTTCTATTTATCACCTGGTGAAATATGGAGTAGTCATCTAAGTTATCAGTTAACTGAACTAAATTTTCCCATAAAGAATTTGAATCAATTGCTGTTTGTAATTCCTCATCTTTCATTAAAGGAGCAATTACAACTCTTATGATGGCGCTGGTAACAGGTATTGCAATTGCAGCGTTTGAAGTAACAATTTTTGATTTTTGAATTGCCAGAGACAATTCTTCGCCAACTTTATCTGCATTATCTAAAACTGATGTATCATTTGGTAAATTTAATGGGTGAACATATAATTTTTCTAATACCCACTGATTAGCTTTGTTACTAGTAATTTGCGCAAGTGCAATTTCTTTGTTTGATATATCTACTCCAAGTATTTCTTCGCCTTTTACAGATGATTTTCCTAATTTAGATTTAAAAAAGTTTTCAAATTTACTTTTAATTTTGTTCATGCCACCACCTGAAATTTTTGGTGATGCCGTTTTTTTTCCAAAACTTGGTTTGCTAAATTTAATATTTTTAAATTTATCAAGAATACTTGAGCTTGTTTTAGTTTCTTCTGGCTCTGAAACTACATTCTGAGTTACTGGAGCAGTTTCTAAATTTTGTTCTATTGTTGGTGCTACTTGTGCAGGTGGTGAAGTTGGTTCTGAAACTGGAGTTTGCTCAGCGACTGGTTCTGTTTGCTCTGGTGTAGTGGGTTGTTCTAAATTTTGTTGTTCTTTCTCTTTTTCTGCATGAACATCATCAAACCATTTTTCTAATATTGGTATAGCTTCTTCTATGTTTGGAGTTCCTGAAGATGAAATTTTCTGTTTCCCATCAATATAAAGTCTACCAACCCAATTTTTTGACTTTAACTCACCTTTATACTTATCTTGTCTTACATATACATGCAGTCTTCCGTCTTTCTTATGAATTACCTCGTGCTCTTTCTTTTCTTCAACTTTAGATTCGCTTTCAGATTGAATTTCTTCCTTATTTTCTAGATTATCCTGCGTAGGCTCACTATCAGTTGCTTCCTGCTCATTATTAGGAGTAGATTCTTCTTTTAGTTGATTTTCATCAACTTTATTTTCTTCTACTTTATCTATATTATCTTTATCTTCATCACTCATAATTTTATAAATTTTTTATTCTCTAACACAATATATACGAATCTCTAACACAATTTTTAAAAAAGTCTAACACATAATCACAGGTTGTGTGCTCATAATGGGTATAATTTTTATAAAGTTGTCTATTAGTCAATAAAATCAAGCCTTTTTTAATTTTTATAAAATATAATTTATTTTTAATCTTTTTTTCCTTTTTTATATAACTCTAACACAAATGATAAAAATTCTAACACAATATGATTATTTTTTATAAAATTGACTTGTGTTAGAGTTTATAAATAATTTAATTTTTCAAAAAAGTCAATAAAATAAGGATTTTTTGATTTTTTGATATTTAATTTATATTTTGTGTTAGAGTAATTTTTTTTTGTGTTAGAGAATAAAATTTTATTAAATTTATTTAGTAATTATAGAAATTCATGGTCATGGAAGTGAGTACAAATTAAAAATAACCTAGAGTTGAGAAAAAAAACAAAAAAAATTATAAAATTTACACTTTTTAGTAGAAATTTATCTAAAAATTTAATTTTTTAAATAATTAAACATTTTTCACAAACATCATCATTATAAAACCAATAATAAAGAAAATAGATACTGAAAGAAAACCAATACGCTGAGAATAAAGATAAGTTAATGTTCCAACCATTAATGGTCCAGCAAATGCAGTTATTCTTCCAGAGAAACTAAATAAACCAAAACCTTTTCCTAAATCGTTCGAACCTAACATGTTTGTCATCATTACTCGGCTAGCACTTTGTATGGAGCCAATAAAAAAAGAAATAACCATTACGTTGTAAAAAAATTGACTTTTGGTTTGAGCTATTAGAGAACCATAAAAAACTGTTAGTGTTAATACAGCAATACAAGTCAAAATAATTTTTTTAGAAGAAACTTTATCATTTAAATAACCACCAAGTAAAACTCCAACGAACGCAACGATGTTACCAGCAATTGCAACTTTTAATAATTCTCCTGGAGTAAATCCAAAAACACCGGAAGCATATACGCCTCCTCCAGCTATAAGTACAATTAGTGCATCGGAATAAATCATTCTTGCTAAAAGAAACTTACCTGTCGATGTAAACTTGTTTTTCCAAATTATTTCTAAAATATTTTTAAATACTGGTGTTGAGTCATTATTTTCTTCGTAAGATATTTTATTTTTAAAATAATAAATCATTGGTAAAGAAAAAATAAAAAACCAAAGAGCAACAACAAAAGGAATAAATCTAATATGTTCAAAATTATTTTTATCTAAACCAAAAGGAATAGTTTCGGGCAAAATAAAAATATATAAAGTTAATAATATTATTGGCACAGATCCAATATAACCTAAAGCAAAACCAAAAGCAGAAGTTTTTCCAATATCATTTTCATTTGAACATTTTTTTAATAATGAATTATAAAATATGGATCCAACTTCATAACAATAGTTTGATGTGAAAAAAATAATTAAAGTAAATAAAATATAATTTGAATTGGGTTTGGCAAACCAAAAGAAGCAGGTAGTCAAAATACACATTAAAGTAAATAATTGTAAAAAATTTATTTTCCCTTTTGGTTTCTTATCAGCTTGAGCTCCAAGGAATGGTCCTGTTAATGCAATTACAATTCCACAAATTCCGGCAGTCCATTGCCAGTAAGCAGCTCCTATTTGTGGATCGCCTACAATATGATTTGCAAAGTAAGCAGAAGTTATAAATGTTATTATAATCATAGTGTATGCTGAATTTCCTAAATCATATAATGCGTAAAACAATTTACTCATTATTTATCCCCCTAATTCAATTAAAGTTTGTAATGCTCCACTTTTTTTCCATTTCCTGATTACAGAACTTAGATCTAAAGTAGTTTGTGTAACAAAGTTTTTGTAGATTGTTTTATATTCTGATCCAAGTTTTATTCCATTAGTACTATGAAATGTTAGATAATTATGTTTGACTAATGCTAATACTTTCCTTCTGACTGTTTCTCTTGGTAGCTGAAGAACTTCCGCAATGCTGGCGAAAGTTAATTTTGAATTTCTAGTTGATTTTTTTTTTGTAATTTTCGACATTTGATCTTCAAGTTCTGAAAAGGTTTTTGCTCCCGATTTATTTGCTTCGTAAACCGAATGACTAACTACAACTTGTAAAATCACAAAAGATTCATAGTCCATTTTTAAATTTTCACGCACTCTCGTATATAAGGAAAGAATAAACATTATCCAGTGATAAAATCCCTGAGAAAAATTTGACTCTGGTAATCCTTTACTCTTTACAATTTCTTCAAAAGAAATAACTTTATCATCACCTATTGTGGTTTTTTCTGAACTCATCTTGGTTTTTTTTCTCCCTGTTTAAGGTAACTTACAGCCTAAAATAGGTACGATCAATCCTTTTTATTCATTTTAGGTTTTCTTTGCTTGTAAATGGATAAAAATTAATTTGGATTGCCTTTTATATCTGTATTGAGTTGTTGATAGATAATTACTGTGACTGTTTTAATATTTTTTATTACTCTATTAAAATCCCATCCTAAATTAACTGAATTACAATTTAAATCTGTATATTCATAGTATTCCGCACTGCCTAATGTTGGATCTATTTCTTCAGTAACAATATTTAAATCGTTAGTATTTTTTTCTAATGCAAAATTATATCTACAAACATTTGAAGTAGCCCAATAAAGAACACTACTTATAACTATTGCAAAAAAAAACATTACTTTAGTTAAACTCATATTTTTATTTTCCGTCTATGACAACAATTGTTAAATCATCTTTTTGTATTCTCCCTGACTTAACAATATCTTCAATGATTACTTTAAGTCGTTCATTGTTGGGAGTTGATTGATATTTTTTAATATAGTTTTGAAATCCCTCTGGTCCCAACATTTCACCTTTCGGATCTTTAATTTCAGTTATTCCATCTGTAAAAATATACATTGAACTTTGAGAAAATTTTAAAGTTGTCTCTTTGTATTTTATTTTTGACATAATGCCTAATGGAGGTCCTGCTTCAGTATAATTAGAAAATTTTTCATCGTTTGAATATATTAATGGTGGTTCATGTCCAGCATTGGAAAGTAAAATTTCTTTTTTGTTGCTATCATAAATTCCAACTAACATTGTTACAAACATGCCGCGTGCCGCTGTTTCGCAAATTTCTTTATTTAATAAATCTAAAAGATCTGCAGCAGAAAACATTGTTTTGCTCAAGCACCGATACAAACTTGATGCCTTAGACATTAAAAGAGAAGACTTAATTCCTTTGCCAGATACATCCGCAACTCCAAAACCGTATTTGCCATCTCCAAGATCAGAAAAATTATAAAAATCACCTGAAACTACTTTTGCTGGAATATTAATTCCAGAAATAGGAAAAGGAGCTTCTTTATTTTTAGATAATAAAGTTTTTTGAATATCTCCTACAATTTCTATTTCTTTTTGCATTATGTTTTTATCTATAAGTTCTTTAGCCATACGCGCATTTCTAATTGCAAGTGCTGCTGGCGTTGCAAGAGTTTCAAGAAGTTTTCTATCACTTTCTTCAAAAAGTTTATTGGTAGTTTTTTTATTTAGACAATGAATTACGCCTATACATTCATTTGCAGCAATAAGTGGTGCACATAAAACGGAATAAGTTGTAAAATTAGTTTTATTATCTAAATCAAAATAAAATTCTGCCATTTCTCTAACATCTTTTCTAACATCTCCAACTCTAATACATTTTTTTTGTAGTACAGCTTTGCCCATAACTCCTTGCGTCAAAGGTATTTCATATTCCTCTAAATAAGCTTGATGTTTTGATGCAATGCATTGGAAAACTTGTTTTTTTTCTTCGATTAAAAATACATTTGCTGCTTGTGCATTTATTCTTTTAATTATTACTTCGAGAGTATTTTGGAGTGTTTCATTTAAATCAAGGGTGGTTGCCAGGTCTTGGTTCATTTGAGTTATGAGTGCCAAATCTTTGGCGCTAGAGTCATCTTTTATTGGTTCGGGTTGTTTTGATTTAAAAAACATTTTTTATATTTTGCATATTTGATTTATTTTTGATATTTTTAACATGAATGGAAATTATAATACACACTCCAAATATTTATTTGCATCTTCAAGACGCAGTTATATTTGTACAGTTTTGTATCGATGGCATATTGCAGTTTGCATCTCAAATCAAAATATAAACAGTGGTTTATTTAGCAGCATTTATTTTTGGAAGCATATTTGGCAGTTTTTGTAATGTATGCATATACCGTCTTCCCTTAAGCAAAAGCATTGCTAAAGAAAGATCTTTTTGTCCATCTTGTAAAAGCCCTATAAATTGGTACGACAATATACCTTTGCTGTCATTTGTATTGCTTAAAAGCAAATGCAGAACATGTGGTAATAAAATAAATTTTCAATATTTTTTGGTAGAGTTGATTGCTGCTGTTAGTTTTTTATCAATCTACTTTATATTTGGAACATCAATAACAACTTTGCTTTTATTAATTTTAAGTGTTTTTTTTATTATTATTTTTTTTATAGATTTAAAACATTACATTATTCCTAATGAGTTAACCTTTCCTTTAATGGTTATAGGTTTTTTAAAATCTTTTGATCCAAATTTAAATAAAGCTATTTTCCCAAATTATATAAATTCTTTAATAGGGGGATTAATTGGTTACTTAATAATTTGGTTTATAATTTTTGTTTACAAAAAAATTAGAAATAAAGAAGGAATGGGACTTGGAGATGCAAAATTATTAGCTGTGGTAGGTTTTTGGTTTGGATGGTTAAGTATCCCTTTTACAATTTTTATTTCTTCGCTAGTAGCTCTAATATTTGTAATTCCTTCAGTTTTAAATAAATCTAGAAACATGGCTTCACAAATTCCATTTGGTCCTTATATAATTATTGGTAGTATAGTTTATGTTTCTTTTGCAAATGAAATAAAAAATATTTTGTTCTAATGGAAAAGTTTTTATTCTTTAATATCATTGTTTCCGCATTTAATGTTTTTATTATTGTTTATGCTTATTCGTTAAATTTTTTTCCAAAAAAATGGAGAAAGAAAGTAAATCAAGATACATTGGTTGGACTTGCTCTAATATTTTTTACAATGTTAACTATGTTTAGCTGGATTATATATTTTTATTTTAAAATCTTTATACCATTTGAACTGGTGTTGAGCTAAAGTTTAAAATATACTTTTAAAACCTAGATTGAAAGAATATGTTTCTTGTTTAGAGTTTGTTTTTTTAGCAGAAGCATCAAAGGCTAATTTAGTATTTGCTGCAAAAGAATAGTCTGCTGATAATGAAAATTTTCCATTAAAACCTTCTTGCGTTCCTCCATTGAAATTTTTTTTCGTTCCTTGGAATGTATACTTTTGGTTATTACCATCAACTATTGTTCTATATCCTAATGTTATTTCAGGATTAAATTGAAATTTATTGTCTGATAAATTTTTCCAACCATAAGTTATCTCACCCATTGTTTGGCCTAACATTCTATTTTTAAACTTTACATTGTCTGACTCTCTGTAACTTGAGAACCTTTCAAAATTTATATCTAAATTAGATTTTAAATATGAATTATTATTTATTTTTTTAGAAAACTGCTTGCCAAGAATTGAAGAAAATGAACTATTGTTATGAGTAAATGCATCTTTACCACTAGCAACAGTATTATTTAATCTAGTACGATCACCTTCATAATTATGATACCCTAAAATTGCTTTGATATTTCGATCTCCTAAAAATAAACCAACTTGATAAGTTACATCTTTAATGTTGTGGTTGAGTAAATCTATATTGTTGTTCATCAAATTAAATACTAAATGCCCATCAATTTTATTACTTGCAGTTGGAAAACCGAAAGCAACTCCGTTGGTGTTGCTGGCAAATTTATCCACAGATGCTTCTGTTTTTTTTCTTCTAGTGTAAGATTTTAATGGCAAAACAAAACTATCATCATTTTCCATTGCAACTTCTGCAAAATCATAAACATCATTAATGATATCTGTTCTTAAAACTCCTAATTCATCTGCGACTGATTGAAATAAAAGAGATACTCCTTGTGCATATCCGCCGCTATAAACTAAGTTTCCACATCCTGAATTATCATTAACGGTCCATGTACCTTCAACTTTAAAATAATAAGAAGAACAAAGATCTAAATTAAGCGTACTTCCTGATGGACTCTTGTCAGCTGCATCAATTGTACCAACTAAAAGAGTTCCGTCATATAAATTCACTGTACTATTGTCCCCCCACATCTGTATAGCTGCTCTTGTGCTATAGCTTGTATTTTGTACAATTATCTCTCCGTAGTTATTTAAAACAGATGCATCTCCTAATTCTACTGTGTCCCATTCTGCTGAAATTTTTCCCCAGTTATTAACCGTCATCTCATTACTTAGTGATCCTGACTTTTGAGATATTGCACCTGAGCCTTCAGCATAAATTAAGCCTCCTGCATAGTTATTGATAGTTGTATAGTTATCACTGTAACCTCTAAAAGCATATGCAGTAGAAGAGGCAGTTATAGTTCCATAGTTATCAAATTTAGTATAATCAGATGAGTGATATCGTATTGTCCATTGACCATCAGACTGGATAGTGCCTTCGTTGTATACATAAGCACCAATACCATCACCATTTTGATCTTCGTTGTTCGGAACGAAAATTGCTGATGTATTTTCTTGGTAAATTGTACCGTAGTTATATATTTTTACATCATAAGCTCCATCGGTAGGTCCAACTGCCTTTATTGTTATGTTTGTATTCCCATCCTCAGCATCTTGAGTACTTTTTATAGTGCCATAGTTCTTTAAAGTTCTATCGCTTCCTGTAATCTTTAAGCCCGGTGAAGTATCTATAATAGTAAGAGTAACACCAGTATTAACTGTATAGTCTTGAATGGTATCAGTACTAGTGTTTGTTTGAGACGAAGAAAGAGTCTCTGCAAATAAATTAGTAGGTAGTATAATTAAAATTAAACCAAAAATTATTGACTTAAAAAATGAGAAATAATCTTTAAGCATGGCATGCAATATATATATATTATCTAGTTGGAACTGTCTCGCCAGTTGCCACGACTTGTTGAAACCTCACCTTTTACAGAATCTGTTTGGTATAAAGTATCTTTATCTTTATCTGGTCCAGCGACGTTTGCAAATAGCTGATCAGCAAATACAACTATTTCTGATAATATACCTGATCTCACACCTTTACACGCAAATGGGTTTACGGTTGTTGCTTCTGTCTCTACGGCTTCTGCGTCAGTTGTATCTGAAATTGATGTTGTGGATGTGCCTTCTGATTCAACTAATAAACCTGAAACATTATTACCACATTCATCATCCGCAGCACAAATATAAGCATCTCCAATCTGGCACTTGTTTCCACCTTTTTCAGGTGGTTGGTAAACTGGAAAATATACAACACCTTTAAAAAGTTTAGGAGCACCTGTTATTTTTCTATATTGAATGTCTCCCGCAATATCTAAATTAATTCTCCAAGCTTTTTCCGTAGCATCAGGACAAGCTGAGCTGGAACCTTCTCCACTTTTTTGTACACAAAGATTAGTATCGTCAATTGATGTCGCTTCATTTGCTCCTAGATGTGCATATTTTATAAAATCTGGATCTCTACCACCGCCTGTTGAATATGGCTTAGGTATTTTTATATCCTGTAAATGTTTAAAATATGGAAAGTCTTCATCTTTAACTCCATACAAAATATTGTCCATATCGTTAGTTACTAATCCAAGATTTGCAAAGTCGCCTGTCCCACCAAACAACCATAGTTCCTTATCTGTTTGGCCTATTCCAGCATCCATACTAAAGTAACTATACCTTTGGTTGACTTTGTTTGCATTAAGTCTAGCTAAAGTTGTTTGGCTAAAATATTCTGCTCCATATTCATTTGAAGTAGTTAAATTAATTTTAGTAATTTTTCCTTCAAAATCATTAATATAAACCATTGCTCCTCTCCATGGAATTCCTGCAGCTGTGTCGGGAGTAATAACTACAGGGTTATTTGGTACTGAATTTCCAATATCACTTCCATTAGCTGTTGCTTGTTTAGTACCATCTTCTAGTGTTACTCCATCAGGATCGGTATCAACAATTCTAATTGGCCCACCGTTTAGTGGAACTAAATCAATACCTCCATCGGCTCCATCTACCGTCTTTACGGCTCCAAATATTTCTCCTTTTTTTTCTAAATCAACTAAATATACTCCTGAGCCATGACATGAATTTGCAGAACCTTTTCCACCTCCCATAATCGCAACATATCTGTCATAATATAAATCATTTCTTCTTGACAGTTCTGCAGAAGGTATTCTGGCTATTCTAGGAGTAGACCAAGTTTCTCCCAGTTGACTATAATCCCATTGATATGGAACTCCACTTTCTGAATGGCAAGAAAGTTTTACAGTAAAATTATCACTTTTAACTTCATTTGTATCACTACCACTAAAATTAAATGTTTTGTCTGCAGCAAACTTTATAATTAATCTACCATTTTCCATTTTTGCTGATTGATAATCAGTTTTTTTCAAATTTGAACCAACTAGCTCAAAAATTGTGAGTGTATCTTTATTTATATTTGATCCATCGGTTGTGGGTGCTGCCATATCGAATGTGAATGTACGACCTTTATAACAAGAGGCTGTTCCTCCTGTGCGATATACTCCTCCAGTCACTCCTGCGCTTGTATCGCTTTGACATGCAGCTATAGCATCTCTGGCTGTCGTAGTATCACTTTCAGATCCTCCATCTGTATCTTCGGCTTCTTTGTAATTCCTTTTTGCTTGTAGTGCTTCTAATGAGTCGCCCATTCCGGAAGATGGTGAGGAATACTCATGCTCTGTTACTTCACCAAGATTATTAGCAATTAACACTTTGCTATTCAATTTGTCATTAAAAATCGTGAACATATGCATTGGCCCTTTATCATTTTCAATTACGGGTTCTGTTACATCTAGCACAGAAAAACCTGCGCCCCCTCTTCCAAAAGGTATCATTAAAATAGTATGCCACCTTGGTGTATTTTCCCATTCTCCATCATCATTCAATCCTTTCATATAAACATCATGAACAATAGGAGATCCATCAACTCCATATATTGCATTGGTTCCTCCTTTTGAGGCGCTACCAGTATCAACTTTACCTAATAAAGTTGAATTCATAATTGTTGGAAGTATTCCAGCCATAAATGGAGGAATGAAAGCCCATTCCTCATAACCTGTCAGTGCGTCGAATGCATGTAGCAATCCGCTATTAGATCCTGCGTATATAATACGTTTTCTATCATTTTGTTGATATTTAAATTCGCTATTATAATTATTAATATGTCTCCAATACGACTCCTCATTTATATTAGTATAACTGGTGCTTGCATCCGGTACACCAATTTCAATTAATTGAGAATGATATACATCTCCCATCACATGATTTCTGGTTTTATCAATTGTGTCACAATCACCTTTGTAATTAAAATAATCATCTCCTCTCATGAAATTAATTAATCCCTTTACGTCATCATGCTCACCGCATATTGTTGTGGCTGAATGATAGTCTACTATCTCATGACCTAAACGTTGTAATTCAGTTTGAATTGCGTCGCTATTATCTTCGTTCCAATTATTCCAAGCATTCTCTTGTACACCAATATAAGATGTATTGTCTAATTCTTCGCCTACCGTCCAAATTCTTCTCTCATCTAACTTTGCTTTATTAGCTAGATTTAATCCTGCGTTCCAGTTAGGATTTCCATCTACATCTGTGTATTCTCCTTCTGGAGGAACTGTATGTATTACTTCCTTTTCTTTTGTAAGAGTTTTTCTTAAAATAGTACCTTCCCATTCACCATATTGAGCGTATTCGAATTGCGCTTGATAAAGTGATCCACCTTTTTCAACAGTTGCAGTAATTGAGGGTGCTGTAAAAGATAATCTTTCTGCAAGAATTTGTCTGATTTTTGCTTCTAGTTCTGTTTTTAATTTAGCTGGTGTTTCGGCGATTATTGTACTTTCACAATCTGCGTCGCCTGCCGCATCGCAACTTCCAGCTATTGCCATTAAATCGAAATTTGTCATACCTCTTGCGTTAATTCCATCACCATAAGCAACCACCAGAGTTTTAACTCCGCCATTCTCTAATTTTCTTAAATTTTCAACGTGTGTTTTAAATTCAGCATGGTTAGTCCAATTACCATCTCCAATAACAATTACATAGTTAAGCTGACAAGGAGAGTTTGTATCCCTTATTGTATTTCCATCGTTTATCAATGGATCTGTAAAATATCCTTCTGCCATCTGGCCAACTGCTTCTCCGTCAGTACCCCATTTTAAGCCTATGGCATCTATTATATTTAAAATTTCTTCATGACCATTGGGCCCTATACCTACCAGCACACAACCATCGGAATGACATATTTTTGATTGTCCATTAGGATGTTCTAAAATAGTTCCATCTGCGGCTGTTTCTTTCTCCCAACCACCATAATATTTGCAACCCACTCTTCTATGGCAATATTTTCCACCGAAAGGCCATGTGTTTTTGTAAAATCCATTTTCTTGTCCATGTCCAGCATTCCAGTGACCAAATCCAAAATGAGCACCTGTAGTTAAAGAAGCATCGTTCATTAATGTTTTAATAGCAAGTTTTGCTCCTTGCCATCTATTCTTAGGGTCTGAGCCCATTTCCATGAGCCAAGCCGTATCATCATTGGTGCCATCTAAAAGATCTTCATTTATTACATTTACTTGTCCGTTTGCATCTCCAGTTAAAACTCTGTTTGAAGTCACAAAAAGACCTCTTGGGTTTTTTGTAACAATATCAGCTGCTACCACTGAACCTGCTGCTGATCCTTTGTTTGAACTATTACTCCATCTGCCAGCTTCAGCTATAAAAGTACATGCTACAGTTCCTCCATTGTTACCTTCGCCAACATCTAGATCTATTTCAAATTTTTGTAACCTATCGCCACGTTTTGATACTATAAATATTATGTCATCGTCATCTCCTGATTTATCTGGAGAAATATCTATATTATCTATATAATATAATTGGTCAGCTCTATTTTTTCTCCAACAATGTCCAAGGGGTCTATTATTTTCACCAGCATCTACATCAGTTACTTTATAATTATTAGTGCCTGCCGCTTCCAGATTTAACCAGTATACATGGCCCCGATGAGTTGTATAAAATCTAGTCATATCACCGTTAACCGCTGTCCTCCAAGCATTACACGTTACGTGTCTTGAACTATTTCCTCCTATCACGGAAGTAACTAAATTTTTATCAGTCAGGTTATAAATTTGTATTTGGCATTCAAGCGCAGCGGTATATCCATGCAATATCAAATAACTTTTGTTATTGAAGTCTTTAACATCAATATTTTTAGTCCACTTTAAGTTATGTTTTATATAATATTTACATGATCCGTCGCTATCTACTCCTATTACTTTATCATTTCCCATAACAAACATAACATCTGTCATTGTGTTACCTGCATTGTCTTTAGCAAATTGTCCATGTTGAGCTTGGTATGGACTAGAAACTAAAGTATTAACGGACGTCATATCAGACTTAAATTGATCGTCATCACTATCATACCACATGCTGCAATTATCACTTACACCACCAGCCCATATTCCTCTATTTCCATTATATGTTCTGTCTATTTCACCATCTGTACCAAATCTTAATATCCCTCTTCTTCCCGAATGTTGAGTTAAATAATATCGTCCAGCAGAATCCATAGATATTCCCACGATCTCGTTTACTCTTGTTCCACCAATTCTTCTGCTCATACTTGCAGAACTATCTAACAAAATTAATATTTGGGCAGGTACATCACCTTCGCCAGACCCGGGTGGTAGTGGTTTTGCAGATATGTTTTGATTAAAACAAATTAAAATCAAAATTAATATAATTTTTTGAAAATATTTTTTCATTTTAGTAATTTAATTCTATTATTTCTTCTCCCTCAGTTTTATAAATATATTCTTCATTGGTAAAAAGAGCTGACTCTAATATATAGTCACCAGATTTTAATTTAGCATACAAAATAAAATTAGCTCCAGAAGGAACTTTTTTAACTCCTGTCCAATCCTCGGCTTCTACTTCTTTGTCAATATTTGCATACTTTCCATTTAAAAAATTATAAATAGGATTATCTGGCAATGACGGATCCATTTTACTAACATTTGATCCTTTAATTTCTATCCCTGTTATTAATTTATTATAAATGTATACATGCGAAGTACTATGTATTAATTCTGGATTTTGACAGTAAGTATCATTATTTAGGACAACACTAAAAATTGATTCCTCTTCATAACCTTCAAAATCAATATCAACTTCACCTATAATATTATATAAACTAGATACATCTGATCCAGGTTCAATATTAAATAAGTCACAAGCGATTACTTTATTTGTAAAAAATAATACAAATATAAATGTAAATAAAATTTTAATATTTTTTTTCATTTTTACCGATTATAAAAATTATATTAGTTTTGAAAAGGTGCATTATTGATGAAAAAACTATTATAGGCACATTAATTAAAAATAACCACTGATTCTAGTGGTATTAGTATTTGAATCTTGGAATTTAAAGCATCTGAAGCTCTCATAATTCCACACCCATAAACTTTATAGGCAACTCCTGACAATTGCTTAGTGGTTGAAGTTTTGGCTATACTTGAACCAGTTCCTTTATACTCCATACTTCCTAAAAAAACTGAAAAATATTCATAATAAAATCTTTTTATATAATTTTCTTCAGATTCAAATTTTTTTCCTGTTACATCTGTTTCTAGGCCATCAATAACTTCATCGGGCACTATTATTGGCGCAATTAATTTATAAAAACTTTGATCTGTTACATGTTGTGCAACTTTAAAATTTTGTCTTGTTACATTTCTAAAACTTTTAACGCATGCTGTATTATGATTGGCTACTAAATTATTTGAGTCAGTTGCGCCAACTTCTATATCATTTTCTGGTAATTTAGCATTTCCAATATCTCTAACTAGGTCACTACCACTTATTTTCCAGTGACCCATCATTGCATTTTTTAAGTTTTTCTCTCCTTCAAGCAATGCTGTTTCAGCAACATAAAATGCTTGTTGATACTGGTCACTAGAATTATTGTTTCTATGATCTCCAGCAGAAATAACTATTAAAGATCCTCCCATCAATGACATGGCAAGAAGAAGTACTATTGCTAAAATTAGAGCGAAACCTTTTTCATTTTTATTTTTCATAAATTATATTCCTCCAGCTATATTTCTAGTGTGTACAGTTACAACAACTGAATCTCTTAGATATTTATCGTCTGGAAATACTTGGCTTCTATTTAATCCTATTACCAATCTATCTGCGTCAACTTTATTAAAATAATCTTTATGAGATCTAAAAGTTAGCCTGATATCTACTGATCTAATATTGTATAAATCTATAGCTGAATCATCATCCGGTCTTGGCGCTGGTGTTATTATTCTACCATCTTGATTGAAAGGAATAAATTCCATATCGACAACATGATCTCTTATTTTTTCTCTGTCATAATGCCCGGGACATTGATCTGATGGTCCTTCTGACCATGCTCCTGGAGCCCCGGTGGTTTCTCCTATTTTTTGTATCCAACACTCTTGCTTTTTAAATATTGCATATCTTCTATCGGGTTTTCCTGATGCTGTTAATGCCGTAGTTCCTGATCTTGTTTCAGTAATAGGTTCTGCAAAATAAGTAATTCTATATCTTTTGTAGGGTTGTTCTAGATCAAGTTGATTATAGTCACCATAAACAATAATTATTTTATCGCAACACAAGTCACCAGGCTCTGGTGGAGTAGCATCTGGATCACCGGTATTCCATTTTGCTTCTGGAGTTTCTTTTGCCCCTAAATGATCTTTTATAATTATTAATGGATCATGACTTTCATTGAGTGAAATATTTTCATACTCATCTTTTACTGAATTATATGTTTTTCCAGTAATAAACGTTAAATAATCATTTACAGGAATTCCTTCTACATTTGTGCCTCGATAATATTTAAATCCTGCCATTCTTATATCTCTCATAAGCATTTCAACAATATCTCTACCTGCACTGCTTATTTTGGCTCGATCGGCTACTTGTGAATACGTTTTATTTACAATGTTATAAGTTGTATACATGGCAGCCATCATAACTGTGGAGATTACTACACTAATTAACATCTCTATAAGAGAGAATCCCACAATGTTTTTAAATTTATTTTTATTCATTATTTTTTTATTGTGTAGTCTGATTGAAAGTATAAAAACTTTCTTTTCTTTCCATTGTTTAAATTTATTTGAATTCTTCCAATGTACATTGCTTCATCATAAAAATAGTAATCGTGTGCTTCATCATCAGGAGGGACTGTGGCAATATCCGATGAGGCATTCGGAAAAGAATGGTTTAAGTTAAAATGATTAGTGGCATATCTGTAAGCGCCAGTAAAAGAATTTATATTATAAATTTTTACCTTTTTAAGATCTAATTTTCCTTTGCATGTTAAATATCTATCACCTCCAATTATTTCTTTCCATTTTTTTTCTTTATTTTCATATGCATTATATTTTTGATCTTGGTAAACATTCTTAACATCACCAACAACTTTTTTTGATTGCGTACATCCTCTGTCTCCATCTCCTTTTGAATTATAGCCATTTTCTCTTAGTTTTTCTGAAAATTTTGGATTATCAGCGGGATCAATCGTTACATCAACTTCTACATCATTTCCATCTTCGTCTTTTTTGGTTTCTTTTGCGCCATCTACAGGTGCAGCACTAACGCCAAAATGAGTATCTTTGTATCCAATAATATCTTCGGCTAGCATGGTAACTATATAATTTGCTTTGGTTCTTTCTCCCGAGGTATATATAGATGTTGCTGAATAGGTAACCATTTGAAGAACAGCAACAAAACCGATACCAACGATTGCAGTGGCTACAAGTCCTTCTAAAATTGATATACCAAGTATATTTTTAATAAATTTTTTTTTCATTCTATCTGTCAATAAATGTCTTTGATCTCGGATTCCATTGTTCTAATGAAATATCTCCAAATCTTGTCCATAAAACTCTATAAGCAAAATTTTTTTTTTCAGCATAAAGGTCTCCGTCGGGAAAACCACTAGTATCTATTTCGCAAGTTTCTCTTGAACAAACAAGAATTACTTCATCAGGACCGTCCAAATCTCCTTCGCCATAATAATATTTACCACCCTTTGAAAAACATATTGCTCCTTCAGATATGGTGCTGCCAACATCTAGCAATATCCTTCTGACTTCAGAATTATTACTGGCTCCACCCCAGTCATCCCAAAAACCTGCTGGATCCGGTTTCAATGTTTCATTTGATATGTTGCATTTTTCATAACCGGTTTCGTACCAATTGTCATCTCCTGAATCATTATTAATTAATGAAGTAAAATTATCAATCTTCATTCCTTTAGATATTACTTCTAAACCATCATCAGTTTCGTTAAAGTATACTTGGACATAAGCATAGAAACCTCTTTTTACTTGTGCATTAATTGAAGTTAATATTTCTTTTATTTGAACTGCTGCATTTCTTGCTTTTCTTTCTTTTTGCCATGCTGAAAAGTTAGGATATGCTGTTATAGAAAGTATTCCTATTATAGTTATGACTGTTACTAACTCTATAAGGTTAAAACCTTTAGTGTTCTTTTCCTGCGCTCGCATCTATCTTTCCTGCTTTTACAAGTTCTTCTAATGATTTAGTCATGGTAATCATACCATCTTTAACCGCAGTTTGCATGATGCTTGGAATTTGATGTATCTTTGACTCTCTTATTAAGTTTTGAATTGGAGCTGTACATTTCATTACTTCAAAAGCACCAACGCGGCCTTGGCCATCTTTTGTTTTTAATAATCTTTGAGTTACTACCATTTTTAAAGAAGTTGAAATCTGTGCACGTATTTGCGCCTGCTGCTCAGGAGGAAATACATCTATAATTCTATTTATTGTGCTTGGAGCTCCACTTGTGTGCAATGTTCCAAAAACAAGGTGTCCTGTCTCAGCTGCCGTTAATGCAAGTCCAACCGTTTCTAAATCTCTCATCTCTCCAACAAGTATAACATCTGGATCTTCCCTTAGCGCAGCTTTTAAAGCACTTGCAAAAGTTTTTGTTTGTTTTCCAACTTCTCTATGAGAAACAATACTCTTTATATCTTTGTGAATAAACTCTACAGGGTCTTCAACAGTAATTATGTTTGATGTTTTTGTTTTATTTATCTCATTAACTATTGCTGCAAGCGTTGTTGATTTTCCAGAACCAGTTGGTCCAGTAACTAAAACTAATCCTTTATGCATATCAATGATGTCATAAAGTACTTGGGGCAAATCAAATTGTGCCATTTCTGGCATTACAGTTTCTACTCTTCTAAGAACAGCAGCTGGACCAGCAATAGTTTTATAAAAATTTGCTCTAAATCTTAAACCACCTAATGTTACCGAAGAATCTAATTCGTGAGTTTCTTGAAATCTTTTCGTTTCTACTTCGTTACAATTCGTTGAAATAAGGTCCATAACATCCTGAGATTTAACTACTACTTCTTTGACTTTATATATTTCACCAGTTTGTCTATAGGCTAAAGGCGAGCCACTTCGGATATGAAAATCTGAAATTTTTTTATTATTTTTTGCTAATTCTTCTAATTTTTCAAACATTTTATTTTTTTATATAATAGACACTAAATAACAATGTATAAACGAAGAATTAACCCAAAATAGTTAACAAAATACCAATTTTTCTTTAAATATTGATTTTTTTTGACTTCTAAAAGCTAAGCAATCAATTGCCTGCTATATATTTTAGCACTCATTACAATAGCAAAGCCTATCATAGTTGCTAGCATTGATGAGCCTCCATAAGACATGATTGGTAAAGGAGAGCCAACAATTGGTAGCAGACCAAGAACCATTGCCATGTTTACTGTTATATAAACAAATATGGCGGAACCAAAACCATAACAAAAAAATTTTCCAAAAAAGCTTCTAGATAGTG
>Ga0315334_10000837_pt1 | contig 18819 bp, 15 predicted proteins | sample M150034915metaG_FD_205555 | JGI IMG/M metagenome (GOLD analysis project Ga0315334, IMG submission 205555) | Ammonia-oxidizing marine archaeal communities from Monterey Bay, California, United States - M1 500m 34915 | ecosystem: Environmental > Aquatic > Marine > Intertidal zone | place: USA... | reverse complement strand
AGGTCAGAAGGGTGACAAAGGTCAGAAAGGCCAGAAGGGCGCAACAGGCGCTCAAGGTAATCAAGGAGCACAAGGTTCGCAAGGCGCTAAAGGCGATAAAGGTCAGAAGGGAGAAAAAGGTCAGAAGGGTGACAAAGGTCAAAAAGGTCAGAAGGGTCAGAAAGGCGAGAAGGGCCAAAAGGGTCAGAAGGGTGAAAAAGGTCAAAAAGGCCAGAAGGGTGACAAAGGCCAGAAGGGAGAAAAAGGCCAGAAGGGTGACAAAGGTCAGAAGGGTCAGAAGGGTCAGAAAGGCCAGAAGGGTGAAAAAGGCCAGAAGGGAGAAAAAGGTCAGAAGGGTCAGAAGGGTGACAAAGGCCAAAAGGGTGAAAAAGGCGAGAAGGGCCAAAAGGGTCAAAAGGGTCAGAAGGGTCAAAAGGGAGAGAAAGGTCAGAAGGGCCAAAAGGGTGATAAGGGTCAAAAAGGACAGAAAGGAGAAGTAGGATATAGAGGAGGCACAACATATACCTTTGACACTACTACCGACGCTAGTCCAGACGCTGGGAGAGTACAATTTAACCATACCAACTTTGCCAATATAAATCAAGTCTACTTTGACGATGCAGATGCTAATGGTGTAGATATGCAGGATTGGTATGACACTTGGGACGCGACAAGCGGAACAACTAAGGGTCATGTAATATTTCAGTCCAGAGCTGCGGCAGATTCATCTTTCGCTGTGTTCTCGGTTAGCGCCATGGACGATACCACAGGAGAGTGGAAGGCTACTGTAACTCCTATTGACGCTTCTAGCGCAGGGCAACCATTTAGTGATGACGAAGTTATAGTTTTTCAGTTTGTTAGAGCGGGTGATAAAGGCCAAAAGGGACAAAAAGGTCAGAAGGGCGAAAAAGGTCAGAAGGGTGACAAGGGTCAGAAAGGCCAGAAAGGTGCAACAGGCGCTCAAGGTAATCAAGGAGCACAAGGTTCACAAGGCGCTAAAGGTGACAAAGGCCAGAAGGGCGAAAAAGGCGAGAAGGGAGAAAAAGGTCAGAAAGGTCAGAAGGGCCAGAAGGGCGAAAAAGGCCAGAAGGGTGACAAAGGTCAGAAGGGTCAGAAGGGCGACAAAGGCCAGAAGGGAGAAATAGGCCAGAAGGGAGAAAAAGGTCAGAAAGGTCAACAAGGTCAGAAGGGCGAAAAAGGCCAGAAGGGTGACAAAGGTCAGAAGGGCCAAAAGGGTCAGAAGGGTGAGAAGGGACAAAAGGGCGACAAAGGTCAGAAGGGCCAAAAAGGCGTCGAGGGTAATTTTGGCGGCGCTGCTTTTGAATTTGAACTTAGTGGTTCTAGTTCAGGAGATCCTACTTCAGGAAAATTCTACTTTAATGTAGGTAGCGGCAGCGCTACTAGCGCGACCAAGCTGGGGATAGATGATCTTCCGGCAGCTGGTCAAGATATATCAGCTTACTTGACTACTATCGATGATAGTACAAGCACAATTAAAGGTCACGTAAAGATAACCCAAAAAGGAGATCCTTCCAAGTTTCTATTATTTACTATAGCTAGTTCCACTGACAAGACTGGATGGTTTGAGGTAGTTGTTGCTCATGTATCTTCTTCGTCAGCCGGACCACTTTCAAACGGTGATGATTGTATATTAACTTTCGCAAGAACTGGTGACCAAGGAGACCAAGGATCTAAAGGTCAGAAGGGTCAAAAGGGAGAAAAAGGCGAGAAGGGTCAAAAGGGTGAAATAGGTGTCAAAGGACAGAAGGGTCAGAAAGGCCAGAAGGGAGAAAAAGGCCAGAAGGGCGACAAAGGCCAGAAAGGTCAAAAGGGTGCAACGGGCGCTCAAGGTAATCAAGGCGCTCAAGGCGCTCAAGGTTCGCAAGGTGCCAAAGGTGATAAAGGCCAGAAGGGAGAAAAAGGCGAAAAGGGTCAAAAAGGCCAGAAAGGCGACAAAGGCCAGAAGGGAGAAAAAGGCCAGAAGGGTCAAAAGGGAGAAAAAGGCCAGAAGGGGGACAAAGGTCAGAAGGGTCAAAAAGGCCAGAAGGGAGAAAAAGGTCAGAAGGGCGACAAAGGCCAGAAAGGTCAAAAGGGCGCAACAGGTAATCAAGGTGCTCAAGGCGCTCAAGGTTCGCAAGGCGCTAAAGGCGATAAAGGTCAGAAGGGAGAAAAAGGTCAAATAGGCGTCAAAGGACAGAAGGGTCAGAAAGGCCAGAAGGGAGAAAAAGGTCAGAAGGGTGACAAAGGTCAGAAAGGCCAGAAGGGCGCAACAGGCGCTCAAGGTAATCAAGGAGCACAAGGTTCGCAAGGCGCTAAAGGCGATAAAGGTCAGAAGGGAGAAAAAGGCCAGAAGGGTGACAAAGGTCAAAAAGGTCAGAAGGGCCAGAAAGGCGAGAAGGGCCAGAAGGGCCAGAAGGGCGACAAAGGCCAGAAGGGCCAGAAGGGTGCAACAGGTAGCCAAGGTAATCAAGGCGCTAAAGGAGATAAAGGCCAGAAGGGTCAGAAGGGAGAAAAAGGTCAGAAGGGAGAAAAAGGTCAGAAGGGTCAGAAGGGTGCAACAGGCGCTCAAGGTAATCAAGGCGCTCAAGGTTCACAAGGCGCTAAAGGCGACAAAGGTCAGAAGGGTCAGAAGGGTGCAACAGGCGACAAAGGTCAGAAGGGTCAGAAGGGTGACAAAGGCCAGAAGGGCCAAAAGGGTCAGAAGGGAGAAAAAGGTCAGAAGGGTGACAAAGGTCAGAAGGGTCAGAAAGGTTTACAAGGTAACTTTGGCGGTGCAGCTTTTCAGTTCACTTACGACAACTCTACAACAATGGCAGAACCGGGAGATGGAGACTTCCGATTAAATAATAATGGAGGAAATCAAAAAACTTCAAATGCGGCTGTTATAGATTATAAAGATGTAAATGGTGATAACATTAGACTCTTCCTGAAAGCTATCGACGATTCAACTTCGACAATAGCTGGGCACATGAAGATTACTGATTGGGATGAGCCCGATAAGTTCTTAATGTTTACCATTACTTCGGCTTCAGAAAATGGAGGAGATTCCGACGGTTTCATTAGTCTTGTTATTTCTGGGGTTGACGGATCTGCTGTGAGCCCATTTACGCATGGCGATAGCTGTGTTTTAACTTTCGCTAGAACTGGTGACCAAGGTGACCAAGGAACTAAAGGACAAAAGGGCCAGAAGGGTGACAAAGGCCAGAAGGGTGAAAAAGGCCAGAAGGGTGACAAAGGTCAAAAGGGTCAGAAGGGCCAAAAGGGAGAGAAAGGTCAGAAGGGTGACAAAGGCCAGAAAGGTCAAAAGGGTGCAACGGGCGCTCAAGGCAATCAAGGCGCTCAAGGCGCTCAAGGTTCGCAAGGCGCTAAGGGCGACAAAGGCCAGAAGGGAGAAAAGGGTCAAAAAGGCGAGAAGGGCCAGAAGGGCCAGAAGGGCGACAAAGGCCAGAAGGGCCAGAAGGGCGACAAAGGCCAGAAGGGCCAGAAGGGTGCAACAGGTAGCCAAGGTAATCAAGGCGCTAAAGGAGATAAAGGCCAGAAGGGTCAAAAGGGTGAAATAGGTGTCAAAGGACAGAAGGGAGAAAAAGGCGAAAAGGGTCAGAAAGGCCAGAAGGGTCAGAAAGGCCAGAAGGGAGAAAAAGGTCAGAAGGGTGACAAGGGCCAGAAAGGTCAAAAGGGCACAACGGGCGACAAAGGTCAGAAGGGTCAGAAGGGTGCAACAGGCGACAAAGGCCAGAAGGGTCAGAAGGGTGCAACAGGCGCTCAAGGTAATCAAGGCGCTCAAGGCGCTCAAGGTTCGCAGGGTGCTAAGGGCGATAAAGGAGCTCCTGCATCGATAGCCAACGACTCTAATAATAGAGTCATAACGGCCGACGGAGATGGATCTGTTACCGCAGAAACTAACTTAACTTTTGATGGCTCTACGCTAACAGTAGCTGGACATCTCGCAGCCACCACTAAATCTTTCTTAATAGATCATCCGACTAAAGAGAACAAGCAGTTGAGATACGCTTCCTTGGAAGGCCCAGAGCACGCAGTATATGTTCGCGGCCGGTCTCAAGAAGATGTTGTTGAATTGCCAGACTATTGGAGCGGATTAGTAGATAAGAATTCAATTACAGTTACCTTAACGCCAATAGGGAGCCATCAAGACTTGTATGTAAGTAGAGTAGAAAATAACAAAGTATATATTTCTTCTGGAGATGAAGAAACAACTTCTCTGATAGAGAAAGATTATTTCTATGTAATATACGCCGAAAGAATAGATGTCGACAAACTCCAAGTTGAAATAGGGTAATGAAAGAAGTAGTCTCCTATGATAAAGACGGCGTAAAACTCGTAGAGATAATCTATGAAGGAGAAGAGCTGATCGCAAGCGACGAAACCAAAGCTGCGCGGCTAAACGTTTGCAATTCTTGTTCTTTTAAAAATGATGACGTTTGTAATTCATGTGGATGTCTTTTAGTGGTTATAACTTCTTTCACTGACAACGTATGTCCGGAGGGTAAATGGTAATGGGCAATTTTTATGGAAGAAAAATTCATAAAGTCACAGCGTCAGATATAGATTCGCTGAACCGTACCAACACGACAGTACTAAGCTCTGGAAACGACAGCAACGGCACATATCATGCTAAAATACAGTGGGACACAGGCGGATGTGGAGGCGCATCTGGGGGCTTTAATGTTAAGATAAACAATCTTGTTGATGGTTGGCGGTGGAATTATATTACAATGAAATGGTCAATACCTGCCGGTAGTTCAATATCTTGTTGGAACTGGAATTCAAGTAGTGATTATGGGTCGGCAGGTTTAAATGGTTTGTTGGCCTACAATGGAACGACAGCGCATAGAGGCAGGGAGTGGACTACGGTTGACAAGGTTTTTAAAGGGCAAGACTGTTTTGATGCTGCTCAAGCCGCTGGGTACAGCGCCGTACAAATGAGTCGGTGCGACAATCAATACGATTATAATGTTTTTCATACTGGTTTTAATCATGACACCGGATTAGAAAAACAATTTTACATGTTAAGAAGAAGAAGTACTAGCACCGACCCAGCAGGGCCGTCTCATAGTAGAAGTTGCAATGCTACAGGCGCAAGTGCGTGGGGTATGGTATCTGATATAATAGTTTTTAGATTATAAGATTATGACATCTGGAGGACCAAGAATAACTAGAGATAACTTAGTGTTGTGCTTAGACGCGCATGACGCGAAGAGCTATCCGGGACAACCCGTTACAAATCTCTGTTATTCTGGTTCTGGTTTATATCAATATTTAGCCCAAAGTTATGATTGGGATAATAGCGGGGCCGCGACTCGAGATAGAGATGTCAGAAATATACGTAAGCCCAAAGCCGCAAACAATCCTCTATTTAATGAACGATATATAAGAATTTGCAGCTGTGTGTGTACTACGGCAGGTAGTCAGCATTTTGGAATGGGGTATACCACCAGTGTTAGCGCCTCAACTCAATATATGGTTTCAATGTATTACAGGCAAAATAAATCAGGTATTGGTAGCCCATACATAAGAGGAGTGACTTCAAACGCTAACCATGGAAGTTTAAAATGGGTAGGAAGAGATGGCAAGCAAGATATTTCTGGATCTGGTAATTGGCCGGTTAACGAATGGATTAGATTAAAATGTTACGCAACAACTGCTTCCAACGAAACCGGTTTATATATTAGTAATTATATAGGCGGTACCATCGGTGATAAAATTTGGAGCTTTGGCCCACAAATAGAAACAGGGTCAAAATTTTCTCCTTTAGTTAGGCAGACTCGCAGTACGACAGACGCTTGGAAAGATAGAAGCGGTAATGGTAATCATGGTGATTTTGCAGGAGGAGTAGACACAGGAGTTTCACACCGCAGAAAAGGGCATGTTATAGAACCCAAATCAAATGCTTATCTAGATTTTGATGGTAGCGATGATTATGTAACTATACCTGATAGTACTGACTGGTCGTTTGGTACGGGGAACTTCGCTATAGACTGGTGGATGAAACTGGATACTATCTCACAGACAAGTTACGCTGGTTATATTGCTACATTTGTGGATCATTGGACAAATGGAAATTGGATAATCATGAATTCTACACATGGGGATAATGTTAGATTATACTTGAAAGATGGAGAAGGTGACGAAGGGGGACTAAGTGCATTTCCTCGGTTAGGGGATACTAACTGGCATCACTTATGTCTGACACGAGTAGGTAATACTGGTTATTTATATATAGATACAGTTCAAGAAGCAACAGGAGATTTAACGAATAAGGGTCTTGTCTCTGATGATTCAAATCCTTTGACAATTGGTAGGGGTGGAGGTGTTTATTCAAATATTAAGGTGGGGAGCGTTAGGATATATAAAGGGTCTTCCCTGTCAGTAGCTCAAATAAAAGCAAACTTTAAAGCCCAAAGAGGGAGGTACGGAGTCTAATGAAGGCAAAAGTATATTTAAGTCATAACTGCGAAGAGCATAGAAAATATTTAGGATTAACTCCAGATGAAGCATGTTGCAATCATCAAGAAATGGTTGGCGACTACGAAGTAGAACTACTTGATACAGAAAATAAAAAAATAGATTTTGTGGTACCGCCTTCAGGAATGGACGGTATAAACGCTACCATAACAGAGTGGAGAGAAAAATATGGAGCAATTGAAATGGAGTATATAAAGTAATGGCATTTCATAACAATCCAAGAATAGTTACCGAAGGCTTACAATTATGTTTGGATGCACATGACGCCAAATCCTATCCGGGAAGTGGTACTACGTGGTATGATCTTAGCGGGAACGATTATGACGCCACTTTGGGAAGTAGCGTTACTTATTCTTCGACTGTATTTAAGGGATCTTTTCAGACTTTGAATAGTGCATCAAACAGCAACCAGACAATTATATCGAGTTCTTTTGGAAAAGTATATTGGAATGCTTTCACATTTGAAATATGGTTTTCGAACGATGGCTCACAAGGAGGAGATGCTAGCGGTTTCGGTTTTGACAATGGCGGTGTTACTTCATACGGAGCACGTTATAACACTACGATACAAAATTGGGTAAACGGAACCTTACACACTACTACGGCTGCCGTCACTAGCTCGTCGGCACCCACTCAGTTGATATATACCGGCAATGGGGCTGTGTTTACGTCTTACATAAACGCCTCCCAAGCTGATACCGATACTACTGGCGCTACAAATGCTGGTCCTCAAATGTCTTCTTATGTGATGAACAGCCATGGCGATACATCTTCTAATAACGGCTGGAATGGCCGTTACTGTATATGTAGATTTTATTCTAGAGTTTTGTCACAGGCCGAAATCAATCAAAACTTTTATGCTCATAAAGGAAGATTTGGATTATAAGGATATGGATAGATACGAAAATAGAAGATGGTTGTTTTTAAATAGCGGCGACATGTCGGAGGTCAACTTCGGTCAGGTTCTGCAAACCAACGCCGATACTTGTCGCTATTCATTAGATGGAGAAAAGGCTTTTATAAAATACGAAACAACAACGTACCCAATAGATATTAATGCCGAAAATGTAGACTCAGAAGGTAATACATATAACCTCCAATATGAACAAGTAGGGACAGAAACAGACGAGGCTGGTAATGAAACGCCGTTGTATAGTAATAACGTTATTGGTTCTGGTTTGGCTTTCAATTCTGGAGAAGTCGTTGGGGAACCTGATATTCTCAATAAAGCTTTGACTATTTCAGGCAAAAAAGAATTTTCTCATTCAGAAACCTTATCAATACTAGCGGGCTCGGATTGGAGTACCCCTATAGAGTAAAATTAGTGTAATAATTCAAGTAAGATGGCCAAAGACGTAAAAATCACACCAGCAGCAGGCAAGGTAGAATTTCAGGATAGTTCTTCCAATTTTGCCTATATAAGTGGTGATGCCACTGGAAGCGAAGGGAGATTAACGCTCGGAATGCCCGCTTCTGGCGTTCAGATTCTTGATAATGACGTATCTGATAGTGTTTTTAGTGTTTTTGGCAGTGAGGGGACTCTTTTTAACGTAAGTGATGATTTATCAGACAGTTTAATGTCTGTCAATGATGCGGCGGGCTTGCCGGTCTTTGAAGTTTTTGCAGATGATGTAGTAATAGCGGGAGAATATAACCAAAACGACCTTGTAGTATCCGGAAATAACGTCGGCGTGGGAACTCCGGTTCCAGACACGAAGCTTCATGTGGCTGGTAAAATAAAAGTAGCGACTCTAGATACTGACGCTACTTTAACTGATTTTGTTGTAGTAGATGGTGCTGGGGAAATGCACAAAAGAACCAGTGGCGCTAAAGGTGCTCAAGGTAGTCAAGGTGCTCAAGGTTCGCAAGGAGCTCAAGGAGCTAAAGGTCAGAAGGGCCAGAAAGGTGCAACGGGTGCTCAAGGTGCTCAAGGCGCACAAGGTGCCAAAGGACAAAAAGGACAAACAGGTGCTCAAGGTGCTCAAGGTGCTCAAGGTGGAGGAGGCGCAACAGGTGCTCAAGGCGCTAAAGGCGCAACAGGTGCTCAAGGCGCACAAGGTGCTCAAGGCGCTAAAGGTCAGAAAGGCCAAAAAGGTGCAACGGGTGCTCAAGGTGCACAAGGTGCGCAAGGCGCTAAAGGAGATAAAGGTCAGAAAGGCCAGAAAGGCCAGAAAGGTCAGAAGGGCGAAAAAGGTCAGAAGGGCGAAAAAGGTCAGAAAGGCCAAAAGGGCGCAACAGGCGCTCAAGGTAATCAAGGAGCACAAGGAGCACAAGGTTCGCAAGGCGCTAAAGGCGATAAAGGTCAGAAAGGCCAAAAAGGCGCAACAGGTGCTCAAGGTGCTCAAGGAGCACAAGGCGCTAAAGGTGACCAAGGAATCAAGGGCGCAACAGGTGCTCAAGGTGCACAAGGTGGAACAGGCGCAACAGGTGCTCAAGGTGCTCAAGGTGCTAAAGGTCAGAAAGGTGCAACAGGTGCTCAAGGTGCTCAAGGTGGAGGAGGCGCAACAGGTGCTCAAGGCGCTCAAGGCGCTCAAGGCGCTAAAGGCGCAACAGGTGCTCAAGGCGCACAAGGTGCTCAAGGCGCTAAAGGTCAGAAAGGTGCAACGGGTGCTCAAGGTGCTCAAGGCGCTCAAGGCGCACAAGGTGCCAAAGGTCAGAAAGGTCAAAAAGGCGCAACGGGTGCTCAAGGTGCTCAAGGTAATCAAGGAGCACAAGGTTCGCAAGGAGCTAAAGGCGACAAAGGCCAGAAAGGTCAGAAGGGAATTGAAGGTAAGGGAAATAATATAACATGGATTGTTACTGGTAGCACTGCTGTAATTTCAGATGATAATCGTGATATTCGTAGATCTAGCGGTGGCAACAGCTGGAACTTGGGAGTTGGTTCGGTTGAAAAGTGGGTTAGCGCTAGTGGTTCAATAGGTGCGACGCTTAGTTGGAAAGCCGACACTACTAGCTCTAGTGCGATGATCGGGTTTACTGAAAACACTCCAAGTAGCAGCGGTTCCTATAGCGACATTGACCATGCTTTTTATCAGGCCGGTAGTGCTAGATACATATACGAAAACGGAAGCAACGTATACGCTTCAGGAAGCTTTGCGGACGGCGATCAATTTGACATTACATATGATGGATATAACGTCACGTATCGTCACAATGGCACTGTTTTGAGGACGGTTGCTAAGGGTAACTACACTTTTTATATAGACTCCTCTCTTCATACTAACACTAACACATTTAAAGACATCACTTTCAGTCTTCATGGTGCCAAAGGACAAAAAGGCCAGAAGGGCGCTCAAGGTGCGCAAGGTGCGCAAGGTAATCAAGGCGCACAAGGTGCACAAGGTTCACAAGGTGCCAAAGGTCAGAAAGGCGCAACAGGCGCGCAAGGAGCACAAGGTGCTCAAGGTGCCAAAGGACAAAAAGGACAAACAGGTGCTCAAGGCGCTCAAGGTGCTCAAGGTGGAGGAGGCGCAACAGGTGCTCAAGGCGCTAAAGGCGCAACAGGTGCTCAAGGCGCACAAGGTGCTCAAGGTGCCAAAGGTCAGAAAGGCGCAACAGGTGCGCAAGGAGCACAAGGTGCTCAAGGCGCTAAAGGTCAGAAAGGTCAGACAGGTGCAACGGGTGCTCAAGGTGCTCAAGGTGCTCAAGGTTCTCAAGGTGCAGGAGGCGGAGTAGGCGCTAAAGGTCAGAAAGGCGCAACGGGTGCTCAAGGTGCTCAAGGTAATCAAGGAGCACAAGGTGCACAAGGTGCCAAAGGTCAGAAAGGTGCAACGGGCGCTCAAGGTGCTCAAGGTGCTCAAGGTGCTCAAGGTAATCAAGGAGCAGGAGGCGGCGCAGGCGCTAAAGGTCAGAAAGGTGCAACGGGCGCTCAAGGTGCTCAAGGTGCTCAAGGCGCTGGAGGCGGAGCAGGTCCTCAGGGCGCTAAAGGTGCTGCAGGTGGTACAGGCCCTCAAGGTGCACAAGGTGCTCAAGGCGCAGGAGGCGGAGCAGGTCCTCAGGGCGCTAAAGGCCAAAAAGGCGCAACAGGCAGCTCAGGTGGTTCAGGTCCGCAAGGTTCCAAAGGTCAAAAAGGCACAACAGGTAGCTCAGGTGGTTCAGGTCCGCAAGGTTCCAAAGGCCAGAAAGGCGCTACGGGTTCGAGTGGCGGATCATCTTGGACAAACACTGTGCCTTCTCCTTACTATATTGATTTTTATACTTCTAGTCCATATAATCCGAGTACTAATTACGGAAGGATATACGGCTCGGGCTATGCTACTTTGCCTTATTGGAAAAGTTATTCCTCTTCGTATACCATGTACGTTTACTCTGACGAGAGGCTAAAAGAAAACGTTTCCGCAATCGATAAGTCCGCAGCGTCAGCGTGGGTCAAGGGCACTCCTGTATACAATTTCACATTTAGAGAAGATTCTGGTGGAGTAGATTGCGTAGAGCTTTATGGAGAAGGGTACTCGAAATACATACCCAGAATTGGATTCTTGGCTCACGAAGTAATAGAAAATATAACTGTTGATGGAAAAAGTCCAAACAACTTAGCGGGGGGAGAAAGGAACGCTGTTGATGAGGAAGGAAAAGTCCTTGGCCAACAGGTTGACGAAGGACGAATGGTGCCGATATTGTGGGCCGCTTTGCAAGACGTCATAGACAGAACAGAAACTTTAGAGACGAAAGTAGCAGCATTAGAGAGTTAAAAAAATGTTAATAATAGACATAGCTGATGAAATATATAGGGAATTAGGATCTCCTACGGACCTGTCCCTTCCCGCGGTAACTTACTGGGTCAGAGCGAACGTTGGAGCCCTAAACAACAGAATCTCTACCAGCTTTTACGTAGACGAAACCACTCTGGAAATAAAGCAGTACGAGAAGAACGACTCTAATACAGAAGCTATCGGGATAGATGAAGCGGCCATTTTGAAAAAGATGTATATGGTTCATTATTACGACGGCCAACTTAGAAAAAATTTGACAACGATAGGAACCGACACTGTAATATCCGTTACAGATGATGGATCAAGCGTTACTAAGGTTAACAGAAATGAAGTCAATAGAGTAATTTCTCAAATTAAAAAACAAGAAACGATGGAGCTAAACGATTTAATAAACGGATATAAGTCTTCTTACTCTAGACCGATCCAAGTGGCGGGAAGGGATACCGCCGAAATAGGTGTGGACATTTCATCATCGAGAATAGGTTAAATTTATGGCGAGTTTACTTTCAACTTCAGAGAGAGCAAACTTAACGAGTATATTTACAGATATATTTGATACGTTCAAAAGAACTGTTACTATACATAAAGAGCCAAAAAAAATTATAACGACGATCAACGAAAGCGCACTATTTGGTTATAATGATTCGTCCAATATAATCAATTATAGTTATGAGTCGGTTTCTTCAACCTTCGACGCTACGGTCAGATATGTTGAGGCCGCTAGAGATGATTATTTCGCAAAGGACTTGAACTCATATATAGAAGGGACGCTTGTAAGGATAAAAGTTCAAAAGACCGCTAGAGACTATATTGAAAGTGGAAGGACGGAAAAGATTACCTTCGATAGTAAAAACTTCAAGGTTGTAGGAAACGATACAGTCAAGACGTTTCTTGATTCTACTTTTTATGTTTATTACCTGAAGGAGGCGTAATGAGGGTAAAAAAAATAAATCGCGCAAGCATTACTAAAAAAGTCCTAGCTTCCAAAGGTGGAATACGAAAAGCCAGAGAGAAGACGAAAGCCATATTCGAAAACGCGAAAGAGGCGTATATGGATGAGTTTGAAAAACACAAAATAACACAAGAGTTAGAAGCTGGACCAAACGCCTCTAATGCTTCTGGAACATTAGGTGGGTATGGAAATTTGTTTTCTTTTATGGGATTTTCTTCCGGTTCGGAAAACCCAATATCAAAGTTGAGGAGGATATTGGAGAACGGATTTGAATTTAAAAAAGAATCTCGCAGCAACAAAGCCAGCGGAATAAGAAAGTTTCATTTTTCTTTTCCGGATAAGGACTATCTTGAGAGCAAAACTAGCCTAAGTTTAAAGTTTGAAACAGGAAGAAATTGGGTTATAGCCTTAGAGAGGGGAATTTCTGGATTTAGCAATTATATGCACAAAAGGTTTCCTGCGGGAAGGTCTGGTATGGGTTTGCAAATAGGAAGAACAATATCTAAGGGCAGGACAAGGTCCTCATATTCACCTACGCCATACAGAACTCTTTTCGAGCAAAGATTCACAAAAGAAATTAATAAACGGATTTCTAGAGGTAAAATTAAGTAATGAAAGTCCAATTCGAGAATTCTTTAATGAGCAGCTTTTTGTTATATGTAGACAATAAAGTGCTCAAAAAAGGCTCTGCTTATACGAATCATAGTGGCTATTTTTATCCAGTAACAAACTCTTTCAGGGACTATGACGTAGTAGCTTCCCCGTTCAAACAGTTTGTTTATGATACCAGCGTGACCGGAGCGACGGTAATGTCTGGGATTTATTACGATACTTCAACCCCAACAAGCACTACTTTCGATGGTAGAGCTCACAATCAATATAAATTTATAAAAGTAGGGACCAGCGGGTTTCAATCCATAAGCCACCACGAAGGCTCAGTATATTTCGATACTGGAAATTTCATAACTAACGGTAGCTACAGAGTAAGCGGAGAATACTCGGTGAAAGATTTCAACACCTATATTACCCAAGAAAATGAAGAAGATCTGCTTTTCGAGACCAAATACTACCTGAAGCCCAAAACAAACCAAACAGTGACTGGACTTGCTCCAGACGCAGAGCCTTATCCGGCTATTTTCTTGAAGTCTATAGGAAGCGTAAATGAACCATTCGCGTTTGGAGGCCTAGACAATACCATTGTGACAGCCAGAGCCGTCATTTTGTCTGATTCGGCTTATAAGCTGGATGCTGTGTGCTCTATTTTAAGGGATACTGCTAGAGACTATGTGCCCTTAATGACTTCTGAGGAGTTGCCATTTATGGCTCATGGAGCCTTGACTGGGCTAGAATATAACTACGATACGCTAAAAGCCAATAAAGTAACCAATAATAGCGGGATTTATATATCCAGAGTGAATGTGTCGAAGAATGTAGCAAAGCAGAGCGACATGAAAAACGTAAATACCAACGTGTTTACTGCATTTGTTGATTTTGAATTTGAGCATCCTAGATACCCTAGAACATCCACTGCTCCCCAATAAAAAACTTCTCATTTCTCAAAAAAAAATGTAAATAACAATACATCGAGGATTTAACAAATGGCTAGAAACAGAGTAATTTATCAGAGTGAAGCGTTGTTTGTGGGACCGGACGCAACAAGCGGCCATTATGCTGTTCCATTGACGGTCGCCGTTCAGAGACATGGCGTATCAAATGCCCAAGGAGTAATAAACTTAACAACCAGTAAGACAAATACGTCTACTGACTTGGCTCCGGCTGGAACAACAGTCAAGCTGTCTGGGATTTATACCCATTCACTTCCTTCGATCTCAAATGGTGAGGCGTTCTTGGGAGCTAACAAGCTAAGATATTCGTCAATTAACGCAAATTTTGGTGAGGTGGCAGCTAATACGGTGGATGGTATGGCGGCTCATAATGGAGGCACCAGAATAACAAATAGGATTTTCCCAGCTTCTGGTTCTGCGCTTATTGCTCAGACAGATGGAGCTACTGGTATTGCCGTTATGCTTCCTGAGCCTTTAACAAGTATTCCGCTTACTGGCTATAGTGGAGCGGCTGGATTAGGCGATATGACTTTGGGTTCTGGTTTTACCGGTTATATTCCAGTTACAAACCGCGTTAGTCAGCTGATGAGAGTTCAAAGCGCTAACTACGGATTTGACATTGGGAGAACCGATGTTAATCAATTTGGTAATCTAGCTGCAATTGATAGAATTATTCTCGAGCAACCTACTGTTAATCTTGACTTTAGCTACTTGCTGACTTCTGGTGAGAACGAGAAGAAGCTTGGGTTTGGCATCGGAGGAGAAGAGTCCGCAGTAGGAAACTTCTTGAGCGGCATTGGAGACTCTAGAAATTATTGGGTTTATGTTGCTGACGAAGGTAACGACGCTAACGACGCAAATACAGCTATACATGGTAGAGCTAAGTCGATCGGTATCGGAAATGCGTTTTTGACTTCTTATACAGCAGAGGGATCTGTTGGGGATTTCCCGACTGCCTCTCTTAATGCGGAAGCTCTTAATATGCGATTCTTTGCGAAGAACAGTGGTCAGTCCCCCGCTGTTGAGCCAGTAAACGGAACAAACTGGAGCGGATCGTTCCAGCTTCCTGCTCCCGCTAAGTGGAATCAGAATTCTAGTGAAATTACGGCTTTGCGTCCGGGAGATGTCACGATGAACATCAGCGGAACTAAGGGCATGACTGTTACTGATCTTAAACTGCAGAACTTCTCTTTCACATTCGACATGGCCAGAGAGCCTCTTAATAAGTTGGGAAGCAAGTTTGCTTTCTCCAGAGAGATCTCGTTCCCTGTTACAGCTACTTGTTCTGCTGACGCAATCTTAGGCGAGATTGAAGCCGGTAACTTGGCTGACGTAGTGAATGATGATAGCACTGAATTTACGGTTAGAGTTAAAATCAACACTCCGGGAAGTACCGATAGAGCCATACAATACGACTTGAAGGGATGTAAATTAGAGTCCCAAAGCTTTACGTCTTCGATTGGAGATAACAAGTCAGTATCCATGGAATGGGCAACTCAGGTAGGTGGACCTCAGGATCAAGCTCATGGAATTAAGGTTACTAGCGCTACCTCTGTGGCATAATATTTAACCCACCCCCTCACAGAAATGTGACCCTAACCCCGCTGAAAGGCGGGGTTTTTTTTGTTTATTGGTGTATAATGTTAGTAGGCAAAAGGTTATAGGAGAAGTATGGATGTTGACCCAGAAAGGCTAAAGGAAATGATGTCGTTCCAGATACACAGGAATGTAATCAATTTATACAAAAGATACCTCAACATATTAGAGGACATTAGGAAAGACCACGCCTCCCTGCTCCTTAAGGTTCAAGATAAAACAAGCGAAGAATATGCTAAAAGTATTGATTACTTTGATGCTGAAAAGTATAATTATTATAGGAAAAAGGTCTTAGATTTGGGAAACGAAGTCTTTCGCGACATAGAAAAATCCTTAGAATATTTAGAAATTAAAATAAAATGAAGTGGGTATATAAGTTCAATATAAACAGAAAAAAAGAAGTCGAGGTCACAGAAACCAAGACTGGCGAAAACGGCGAAGAAATAACGACCAAGAAAAAAGAGGAAAAAATCGTCCCTATACAGTTCGCGATCAGAAAGCCAAATAGAAAAATGCACGATGACGCAGAGCTGTTTTATGGCGTTAAGTTGTCCGAGGGAATCAAGGCTGGTCTATTAACTAAAACCCAGTTAGCTAAAAGATATGACAACGATGGTGGGCCGTTTTCTTCAGACCAAAAACATCAATATTCAGTGATTTTACTTAATATATTCGAAAAAGAAAGTGAAGTACAGAAGATATCATTGAACTTAGACAACGACACAGAAGAAGTAAAGAAGAAAAAACTGACTACAAATTTAATTGAATTAACTCAACTAAGAGAGCAGATGAGAGAGTTTGAGGTTTTTCATTCTTCTATATTTGATCAGACGGCCGAAGGCAGAGCAAAGAATACAGCTGTTATGTGGTGGGTGTTGTTTGCCGCCTACTGGAAAGAAGAGGAGAGCACTGAGCTTAAGCCAGTTTTTGATGGAGAAACTTTTCAAACTAAAATAGATAGCTATGACGAAATAGAAGAGAAGGAAGACGCTTTTTGGAATGAGGTAATTAGTAAATTAGCTTATTTTGTTGGGTTCTGGTACAGCGGAAGAGCAACGAATCAAGAAGAGTTCGAAGAAATAGAGAGGCTTTATGACGCTTCAGTTTTTGACGAGGATGAAGATGACGAAGAAGAAAAAGCAGATGAGCCAGTCGAAGCGGTCGAAGAGTCAACCGAACCCGCAGAAGATCCAACCGAACCCGCACAAGGAGAAGAAGAAGCTGTAGAGAAGAGCGAAAAAACAGAAGAGCCTTGAACGAAGAAATCAGCACTCTAAGATATCTATATAAAGATGTTATTAATGGTTACTCTAAAGTAGAGGAGAAGAGCGTATATGTAAAGCATCTTAAAGAAAGAGATATAGGAAACATAGAAGAAAGAAAGATTAGACTTAAGGAGGAAGCCAAGAGAAATGGGCTTCTTGATGAGAAACAAAAAATTGAACTCTTGATAGAACAGGAGCTTTGGACCAAAGTTAAAGAAGATGACATAGAGAAAATCAGAAAAGAAGTCCTTCATTTAAAAGAATCAAAGAAGAAGTTGGTTCTCGGCCATCAAATTAAACAATTTAACAAGAAAATAGATAGACAGCAAAAGCTGTTTTTAGATCTTCATAGGGAAAGAAGTGAAAATCTAGGTTTTGTCGCCGAAACATATTCCGACAAAAAAATAAACGAAGAGATAGTAAGGGATACGTTCTTCAAAGGAGAAGATCTCAAGGAGGCCTTCTTCTCTGAAGAGGAGTTTCAGGAACTTAGCAACGCAGAGTTAGATGCTTATACGGTTTTATATTCCGCCGTAAACTCTCAATTCTCAGAGAATATACTAAAAAAAATATCAGTTTGTCCCTTTTTTGTTAATTCTTTTTTTATTTGCGAGAATAACCCAAATTTATTTTTTGGTAAGCCTGTAGTGGAACTCACTAACTACCAGATAGATATATTTTCATATGGGAGATACTTTAAACAGATAATGTCAGAATGCAAGAATCCTACCCATGACCTTTATGAAGAGCCTCAAAAACTAATAGAATATTACGAAGCGGCCTACAAGGCGAAGCAAGCCAAAGAGAACAAAAAAGGCCTAGGGTCTGGAAAACAAAGCGAATATATGGGGTCTACTATGTTTGGTGCAACCGAGGAGGAATTGAGATCTATGTCTGCTGGGGATGACGAGAGCTCTTCTATGGTCAATTTCTCTCAAGAAGCCGAAAAAACTGGAGGAGATATGGGTATAAATGAGTTTCTGAAATTGCATCAAAAATAGTGTAATTATTAGCCGAAGGCAAAAGTTTCATTATGGCAAAGGATATCGTTTATAGCGCAGAGCTGGACAGAACTGATCTGCGAAAAATGTCTAAGGACATTGGGAAGGTCGGCGATCTTCAAGGGATTGACTCTAAAACGCTAAGGAAGAGGTGGAGTCAGCCATTAGGTAAAATCAAAGGAGACCTTGGAGAATTCCAGAAGTCTATGGAGGCTTCTAATGCTCGTGTTATTGCTTTCGGAGCATCAACGGCTCTAATTGCTGGAGTTGCCACAGCGCTAAAAGGTGCCGCAAAGGCAGCTATAGATGTCGAAAGGTCTTTGGCGGACATTAATGTAATCCTGAATGCCACAAGTAAAGGTCTACAAAATTTCGGTCAGGAGCTCTTCGCGATAGCCAGAAATACAGGGCAGAGCTTTCAGGTCGTAGCTGACGCAGCCGGAGAACTTGCGAGACAGGGCTTGGGAGTCGAAGATACGCTAAGAAGAACGAGAGACGCTCTTATTTTAGCGAGGCTGGCTGGGATGGACACAGTAGATGCAGTGAACTCCCTCACAGCTGCTGTCAACTCATTCTCGAAGTCTGCGTTAACTTCAACGGAAATAGTTAACAAACTAGCAAATGTTGATGCTGCTTTTGCCGTAAGCTCAGCTGACTTGGCGGAAGCTATCAAGCGTGTTGGTAGTAGTGCTTCTGATGCAGGCGTAAGTATGGATCAGTTGATTGCAATTGTTACCACAGCTCAACAAACGACGGCCAGAGGGGGCGCAGTAATTGGTAACAGCTTCAAGACCATATTCACAAGACTGCAAAGACCTGCTGTTTTGGATCAATTAGAGGCCTTAGGTATAGCAACCAAAGACGCATCAGGGAATATAATGCCCCTAATGGGAGTGCTTAAAGGATTAGCTGGTTCTTTTGATAAGCTGGAGGACGTACAAAAGTCTCAAATAGCAGAACTCGTAGGTGGCGTTTTCCAAGTTAACGTTTTAAAAGCTGCGTTGTCTGACTTGGGCCAAGAATATTCTGTTTATGGAAGAGCCCTAGATACTTCAATTAGTTCCACAAACGAAGCTATAGAAAGAAATGAAAGATTAAACGAGACACTTTCATCTTTAATAAATAGAACATTTGTAAATCTGCAAAATGTTGGAGCGCAGGTTGGGGATATTGGATTCGCCCCAAGAGCCAAAGGAATACTAGAATTCCTAAACAAGGGACTGGAAAGCGATCTCGCAAGCAACGTAAAGACAGGAGAAACTATAG
>Ga0315334_10000835_pt1 | contig 18854 bp, 18 predicted proteins | sample M150034915metaG_FD_205555 | JGI IMG/M metagenome (GOLD analysis project Ga0315334, IMG submission 205555) | Ammonia-oxidizing marine archaeal communities from Monterey Bay, California, United States - M1 500m 34915 | ecosystem: Environmental > Aquatic > Marine > Intertidal zone | place: USA... | reverse complement strand
TCTCTGAGTTTGAAAGTTCCAAACTCTAGGGAAGGGTCTAATTCGTATGACAGAGCAACCATAGGGTCGGTAGTGACAACACCACCGGACTCAATAGCGTTGAAAAGCACATCGGTTATACCAGACATATATATAGTCTCAGCACATCCAGCTGTACAGAACCTGGGCAATCCGTTTGGCGAATTGATGTCTGCGGCAGCTAGTTTGACATGCCCTTTCGGTCCACCTGAGCTTGCGGCTGCAGGTGCAGCAGCAGGTGCAGCGGCAGCAGGTTTAGCAGCAGCGGCAGGTGCAGCGGCAGGTGCAGCGGCAGGTGCGGCAGCAGGTGCAGCAGCAGGTGCAGCGGCAGGTGCAGCGGCAGGTGCAGCAGCAGGTGCAGCAGCAGGTGCAGCGTCATCGTCAGAAGAACTACAAGCAATACCGGCGCCGATTAACGCAGCAGCGGCGATGCCTAATGCAATTCTCCTATTTAACATTTTAGGCCACATAAGTGATCCTCCTTCTACTTTGGTCTTTTGACCAGAATAGCCAACCTTCACCTTGTTCCAATTAGAAAAAGGCGTGGGAAATTAGACCATATCGCTTTCTTCAAAGTCAACAGTTGGATGTATACGTTTAACAATGAAAATCTGATATTTCATCACCGCCCACTATATATCGTCACCGCCCTGCCTAAAAACTTCCTTCAGGTCGATAAGCTAAGCCCGGTTTTTAAACACGTGCTAGAATCCCCAATGTCTGGCTGATAAACTTATTCGACGCAATTCCAAACATTCAATCAGCACCATAAGCAAGGAGTACCCTGATGGCACCATATGAAGGTATTTTCCCAGCAATTGTCACCCCAATGTCCCCTGATGGGACACTAAATGAAATGGCTTTCCGAGAAGTAATGGAGTTCAATATTCAAGCTGGCGTGGGAGGGTTTTGGGTCGCTGGTGGAAACGGAGAAAGCGTGCTTCTATCAGATGAAGAAAACATGCGAATAGCAGAAATCGCCTCGGACCAAAACAGGGGAAGAATCAATAACATCATGCATGTTGGCGCTCCGACTACTAAGAGCGCCGTAAAATTAGCCGAGCACGCAGCTAAAGCTGGCGCTGAAGCTATCTGCTGTGTACCTCCATTTTTCTACAGACAAACCGATGAGGCAATCGTAGAACATTACAGGGCTGTTGCAGCTTCAGCAGACTTACCTTTTTATGTTTATAACCTACCCCAATCCACAGGAGTAGAAATAACTGTTGAACTAATGCAAAAAATACAAGATGCGGTTCCACAGTTAGTAGGACTAAAACATTCCTCTATAAATTTTGCCAATGTAAGGGAATGGGTAAAAATGGACCTTAAATGTTTTATTGGAAGTAGTATGCTAATGGTCCCCGCCTTGTCTATTGGAGCTGTAGGTTGCATCGATGGTCCCCCATGTGCGGCTCCGGAATTATGGGTAAACATTTGGAAGTCTTGGCAAACGGGTAATATTGATGAAGCGATGGATGCTCAGAAGAAAGCTTCCTCTTTCACGGAAATAATGAGGGAAGCCGGAGTTCATAGTGGTACAAAAGCCGTGCTAACAGAAAGGCTCGGGATTGATTGTGGAAGTGGAAGACTCCCAAATCCACCTCTGGAAGGAAAAAGACGTGAAAACATCCTCCAAAGAGTGGCGGATTTGGGAATTGGTGCGGTGATGTCTATGGCCTCAGATGACTAACCATAACCGTGATTAGCCTGTACAGTTAAGAAGTGGGGCTTTCAAGTCAAAGAGCCCAACTTATTAATAATTAATCTTTAAAAGGAACAAGGAATCCGACTATGGAGCGAATTTTTGCTCTTTTCATACGTGCCGGTCTGGCCGCAATTTTTGGGTTTATGTTTGGATCAATGTTCATGATAGGCACTTTCTGGGTAGTCCCACAAATCATGATTCCACCTATGTGGGCATTATCGCTTTCAGTCGGGTTCGGCTGCGGGCTTGCGGCTTTCATATGTTTTCTCAAGCCAGAAGCAAAGAGGGTGATTAATCTAACGACTTTTTTAATCGCTTGTTTAAGCGGGATACTCGGAGGGTACCTAGGTTCGATTTTGGCAGACCCAGAAGGTGTTCGAAATGTGCGTCTGGTAGCTAGCTCGCTTACCTCACCAGATGTGGCACCTTTTGTTTATATGGGAACATTCATATCAACAGCCTCTACATCGGCCTGGTACGCATACAGACTCTGGATGTACAACGAAGATTAAGGTCAAGCTTTACTCCGGCGATTATTTTCAAATTCGAACTTGGGCTACTAAGCTAAAATACTTCTTAATAAAGATATCTTGAGGAGACCATTGGAATGTCCTCTACCAATTTAGATTCAGTTACCACACTCACATTCGATATTTTTGGAACCGTTCTTGACTTAGCGGGAAGTTTGATTCCTTCTCTCGACCTTTTGCTGAAAGTTTGCGATGCTTCGCCTGCCTTAACCGGAGAAAAAGTATGGGCTCAGTGGAGATTAAGGCAAAGAATCGAGCAATATCAAGACAACATGCTTATGCTTGGACACAGCGGTTATTTAACGGTTAAAAGAAAGGCGCTAATGTACACATTGCGAAGCTTAAAAGTTGATTTTACATCTGAAAACTTAGATGAATTCATGAAGGCTTATCAACTATTGACTCCATTTAAAGACGCGGTTGATGGATTAATAAGACTGTCGAACAAATACAGGTTGGTTATGCTTTCCAATGGTGAACAGCACTATCTAGAACATTTGGCAACAACCAGGATCGGAATAGATTTTGATCAGATTCTGTCTGCGGAGACTGTTGGCCAATTTAAACCTCATCCGTCTGTGTATAGATTTGCTGCAAAAAAGTTAAATCTGGAACCTCAACAGATAATGATGGTAGCCGCGCATTCTTTCGACATTTTGGGAGCAAGGCATAGCGGGTTTAGGGGAGCATATGTTAATCGCTATGATTTGCCCTATGACGAATCTGATTATGTCCCCGACATCACAACTGAAAATTTTTACGAACTTTGTGACACGTTAGAGGTTTAGTGGAGAATAAAGGCAAATGATTACAAATTATGACAAGGTTAGAATTGGCATGGCTATGTCAGGTTGGCCGTTCCCCGGTAACAACCCTTCCCTACTTGGAGAATACGTCACCGAAATGGAGAAACTGGATATTGATTCGCTTTGGTTCACTGACCGCATAGTATCGGAAACTTTCACCTTAGAAACCGTAGTAGCGATGTCGTTTGTCGCTGCCCTTACGGAGAAATTAAAATTCGGTACCAGCGTGATAGGTTTGCCGTTAAGAAACCCTACAATTCTCGCAAAAGAGATTGCTACATTAGACTATCTGTCCAACGGTAGGTCGTTACCTGCAGTAGGTTTAGGGCCAGAAACAGAAAATGACTATGAAGCCTGCGGTACCGATAAAAAATCACGTGCGGGGAGAACAGAAGAAGCTGTAGAAATTATGCGCCTTCTATGGTCTGGCAACAATGTCAACTACAAAGGTAATCATTTTACCCTTAGTAATGTTTCTATTGAACCAAAACCGGTTCAAAAAGATTTGCCGCCCATTTGGTTTGGAGGAAGGAGTGAACCTGCTATCAACAGAACAGCGAAAATAGGTGATGGCTGGCTAGTTTCCTATGCAACTGCTGAGGAAGTATCTGTAAGTATCCCAAAAATAAAAGAAAAGGCTCTTGCATACGGAAATCACATAGAAGATGACCATTATGGTGCGTTGATAAGCTTCTGTTTCGCAGATACCCGCAAAGAGGGTGAAAAATTAGCGGAGAATTACAACGTTGTACGAAGAGAAGATGTTGATTTGAAAGATGTTACCGCCTTTGGGCCACCAGACATTCTGATCAACCTTCTCGATGATTTCATTAAGGCCGGCGCAACCAAATTTACTTTGCGGTCGGCTTGTCCCCCTGAAATCACATTCGATCAAATGCGTTTACTTGGGAAACACATCGTACCTCGCTACCACCGTGGCTAACTGTAACTTTGATGAAGGTAAAACCCGCCTCCGCCTGTATCATGTGCTTCTAGTTCTGGGGGTTACATTTGTTCTTACAATCGGATGTTCGAATGAAAAATCCTACATTGTTTACGATGACGACAACCTCCTTTACATGGTCACTGTAGAAGAAGCAGTCCCAGAAGTTTTGGTAAATGGGATCGCAGGAATAAGCCCACAAGCTTCCGCCGATGGAAAATCTCTAAGTTTCGTCACAAATAAATCTTCTCAGAGACTTGTTGGTATGTGGAAAGGTGGTTCCAAAATTACGTGGTATGAGCACCCTGAATTTGGGTCATACATTTTCAGCCCTTCACCTTTTAATTCATCTGGCTACGTATTCTCCGGACTAAATACATCCTACCTAGATATATATTCCTCCAAACAAACTAGAAATATTACTAAATTCAGATCAATGGATTTTGAACCTTCCGTATCGCCTGACGAAAAAGCTCTAGTATTTACCAGTGACCGAATCAGCAATTCAGACATATATACAAACGAGAGGCCATTAAGCGATAGACAAGCCATAGAAAATATTAAGGAATGGAATTTTACTGAAAGAGGAATCAACTACAACACATATCGAGACCATAATATAGACATTTTCACTTCAGATATAGACGGCTCAAACACAATAAGGCTAACTTCAGCTAGGGCTTTAGACTACCAACCTGATTGGTCTTCTGATGGGCATTGGATAGTCTTTAGCTCTCTTCGGCACAATAATTCCGAGATATTCAAAATAAGAGCCGATGGAACCGACCTTGAACGTTTGACAAATAATAAATACAACGACGATCAACCATCCTGGTCTCCCGAGACTAACCTGATCGCGTTTGTGTCTGATCGATCAGGCTCAAAAAATATTTACGTTATGGACGCCATGGGGAAAAATCAAACCCAAATCACAAGTTCTTTATCCGGGTTAAGTTCCCCAACTTGGATTAAATGCAAAAAAGGTATCTTCAAAAAGGTAGGTACCACATGCCCGTAAGTTCAATCAAAATAGGGGGTTTTGACATTCGCTCCGTCTCTGAGGACTTTAATGGAAAATCTGCATGCCCTGATAGCCTCTGAACATTTCCCTAGACCTGGATTTAAGTAAATCATAACGGTGGGTTCCAAGCGTTTCTGCAGACCTATTCCAAAAAAATTTATGATTGGCATTTAACCAAATAATGATGAGGGATAAGTGGCCGTTCTTTGCTTTTGAAGAGCAATGCGGTCGCTTTCCAAAACAGCCAAGACTAGATCGCGAATATTTTTTACCTTAATAGGTAATTTTCCAAGGTCTCTATTATGACCACACATAATGCAGAACAGCCTCACGCCAAACATGTCTTCATCATTGGTCAGAGTTCCAGTTCCGCATCTAGGGCACGAACCTGTAAGAATTATTGTGCTTATCATCTACTAAAATATCTCTGAATTGTTTTTATATTCATTGGTGTATTCTTTTGGTAGGCGCTTTTTACCATACATGAACTCAATTTGAAATGGTGTTTTATTTAATCTCAGTTTCTTGTGAAATTATACGCAACCTTTTAACGAGGTAATCTCTTCTATCTCTATACTCCTGGCTACCCGAGTCAGTTTTGCTATATTGATTGTCAAGCTCCGCTATTTGATCCTCAATAACCTGCGCCTCATTAGATCCAATCAACCAAGATTGGTGACGATTCCGTAATTTGATAGTCCGTGAAATACCAACAACTCCTATAGCTACCAAAAACAATAGTAAGCCTACTGGGCCGGTATATTGGTAGCGCATGCTTCCAAATTCATTTGAGATTCGTTCCACAAATTTCGATGTAGGCAGGCCGCTTAAAACCATTTTGGTTTGGCTGCCTTTAGAAATATTCTTTGCTTCATATATTGTGTAAACCGTCCCAGCTATTGTCTCTTGGGTTTTAATCTTAAAATCCGTACGTATATCAACAATGTCATGTGGAAATAAAATGCTGGCCTTTTGAACACCATATCTCCATGTTTTTAAAATCTCGGCCTGTTGGCCTTCGTAAGGAATATCATAGCTGTACATCACTTCATGGTCCCCTGGGGAAATGGTGGCGATAAGAGCAAACCCCTTGTCAACTTGTATGTACTCTGCCGCGGGAATTAAAGTGTCAAAGACGAAATTTGTGGCATCTTCCGGAATACCAAATCTTATTAAATCCATGGGACCTGAACCTTTCACATAGGTTAATTTAGATCTATTGGAAATAGTCGCTAATTCCAGAATTGATATTCTCCGATTCAGGCTGTCGATCCCAGTTACAGAGAAAGATCCTTTTGATAAGAAAATCATATCGTCTTCCGTGGAGGTGTCATAGACCGATAACAGGGCAGGTTTGGCAATTCCAGATTCAATATTTATGCTGCTGACATATGCTGCACCCTTAAAAATTGTAGAAACACCGTACAACTTATCCTGACCATAGGGAACATTTTCGAATAGGAAACGGCTTTTAGAATCGGTAAAAGTGTGTTGAGTTTGCGGTTCGGAATCTAATGCGTTTATGTGTAAGGCTACAGAAACCATTTCACCTACCCCCGTCTCCTGAGTAGAGTTAACTATCTCGCCTCCTATATCGATCGTGGTTTGCTCAGCATATAAAATGTCACCTTGGATTAAACAGAAACAAATAAAACTGATTAACACAAACCCTACTATTTTCAACTCAGTTATCCTCTTCATAACCGCTATCTAAGGAGGTTTGTTTAATGAGACACCCTTTCTCTTTGTCAGGTATCTCCAAAGTTTTCAAAACTAGAGCGGCTTCAGTCATATGCACCTGTTTTAGCCAAAGGTAATCCGATTCACTTACATTGCCGACAGACATCTCGAGTTCAGCATGCCTGAGCCCTTCCAATGCAGACTCCCATCTCCTCTCCAAGTCTGCCTTGAGAGAAGATTCATCTTCAGGAAACGGTGATTTGGAGGCGATTTTTCTGATTATTGGGTATGCAACCAAAACGGCAGGGATAAGGCTGATGATTATTGCAGATATAACCAACATCTATTCTGATATCCTCAATGGATTTTGATCTACATTCACATTTGGTAACTGTAATCTCTTTCTTTGAGTCCGGTTTTTTGGAGACAGTGCAATCAGGGTTCCCAAAATCAACACAGGGCCTGCAGCCCACATCCATGATACTAGTGGATTAACTAATACTCTAAAAACTGCCTGGCCATCCTCTTTAAATTCTGAAGGAACAAGATAAAAATCTTCTAGAATAGTACTATGAATTGCGCCCTTGGTAGCAGCGATCTGAAATTCAGGATAAAAAGCACGGTACGGGTACATGTACCCGATATTTTTATTACCCGACCACACCTCAAATTTAGCAATTTCTTCCACTCTATCTGGGTATGATTTTTCCGATACTTCAAGATATTTGAAAGTGTACTTCCCGAGTACCTCAGAATCTCCTGGCCTCATGACCACATCTTTTTGAACATCATAGAAAGAGGATGCTGTTATCCCCAAAGCAAGCATGATTATACTTAGGTGGACAACATATCCCCCATACCTTGGTCGGTTGGCACCAATCAGTGAAAAAAAAGCACGTCCCCAGCTTTCTCCATGTGAATGTCTTGATCTACTTCCTCTGATTAGCTCTTGAAACACCGTCACGAGAGATACACTGCATATGGCAAAAGATATCAACACCCAATATTCCCTGATTCCACTTATTAGGCTTAAGAGAAATACCAGACAGGAGACTATTAGAGGCAACCGCAACATCCTATTAATTGACCCCCAACCAGCTTTCCTCCATGGCAAAACAGGTCCAATACCCATCAAAAAGACTAATAAAAGCATTAACGGACCGTTCACTTTGTTAAAAAATGGTTGTCCGATAGTCATGGTTGTTTCATCGACTGCCTCAGACAATATAGGAAATATAGTTCCCCATAGAGTTATAAATGCGATAAGTAAAAAAAGCATATTTTGGGCCAAGAAAGCTGATTCTCTTGAGATTATCGAATCCAACCCGGAGCGGCTTTTTAAAGTGTCAAATCTAAAGATGAATATAACTAGAGAAATGAATAGGGTTACCGCCATCACGGCCAGAAAAACCCATCCCATGGTGGATTCAGCAAAGGAATGCACTGATGGCACCGGACCACCTCGATTGATGAACATGCCCATTTGAGCCATGGCAAACGCCACTATGATCAATACCATATTCCACATCCGAAACATTCCGCGGCGTTTCTGCACCATAATGGAATGCACAAAGGCCGTCATTGCCAGCCATGGCATTAATGCAGAATTTTCCACAGGATCCCAGGCCCAGTAGCCACCCCAACCTAAAATGGTATAAGCCCACCAAGCGCCCAACAATAATCCTGTGGTGAGAAGTAACCATGAAACCATCCCCCATAGCCTGCCTTGATCAACCCATTCGTCTCGACCTCCTCTACCGGCTAATAAGGCACCAATAGCAATAGAAAAAGGCAAGGCAACTGAAATAAGGCCAAGCATTTGAAATGGTGGATGGATAAACATCCCAAAATGAATCAACAATGGATTCATTCCTTGACCATCTTCAAGAGCAATCTGATGCCTATCTAACGGGTTTGCTAAAAACAAAATGACTGCTAGAAAAAATAACAGCACCATGCTCATTACTCCCAAAGCATAGGGAGATGTGTACGGCAATTTACTATTGAGAATTCTTATTGTAATTCCAGCCATTAAAGAAAAAGCGACTGCGATGTAGAGAAGTGACCCTGCATTTCCGGAATAAAAAGCTACCCAAGCGTAGATTTTTGGCATTGCTATGTTGCTATTTTCAGCGACATATTTAACGGAAAAGTCATTTGTGACAAATGCGTAAATCAAAGATGCGGTGGCCAACATGAGAAGAGGGCATATCGAATAAAACCCCCATCTAGCACTAGCTGCAAGGTCTCTACCGTTCAGCATTCCCCCAGCAAACCCGACAACAGTGGAGTATGTCGCCATCATAAATGAAAGTATGAGGGCTATTTGGCCGAGTTCTACCATTTAAAAAACACCATTATTAGAGAGGTTACGCCCCAGATCACTCATTGCTGATTCTATTAATCACAGCGAAATATTTTTCCTTTTCTTCATCAGAAATAACCTCGTCTGCTAAGTCATGATTCATATTTAAAGAACTGTTTTTTTGCCTTTTCCTCATAAGAGCTACAGCCAAGGCAACGATTATCATCGCGAAACTGAGCGCGATTGGGGGCACAACCCAAACATAAAGGCTTATTCCTTCGGTAGATGGTTCCAAGAGAATAACAGGGCCATATTTACCAATAAAGTAGTCTTTTATTTCATCCTCTGTTTTCCCTTGTCTTACCAAATCTTTCACAATTGCTCTCATGTTTGAAGCAATTTCGTTTTGTGATTGATCTATGGATTCCCCAGGACAGACTGGGCACATAATCACCCTATTTATCTTATTGATTCTGTCTTCTTCTTGGGAAACCAAGTCAGAATTCGCTGCTATACATGAGGTATTAAGAAACAAAACAAGCATAAGTAGAGAATTTATCAAACTAAGACGAATATTTTGGTAGGGTGAGTTTTTCATTCCACTATTAGAAATCCAATATCCATTATCACCTAATATCCTAAATGGTAGTAGGCCAAAGGGGTAGATATTGAGACATAATCCCATACCTTGAAGCCAAAGGTTTAATTTGGTTTGTCTGCCAATACTAGCTCCACCTTCCCAAGTTCACCGTTTCTATAGAAACTCACCTTAACACTAGAGCCGGGCGGATTATTGAGTAAAAACTTGGAAAGATCTCCTGAATTTTCAATGGCCGCTTTGTTCAACATGACGATTACATCCTCTGTTTGTAAACCTGATTCGTCGGCAGGAAATCCTTTCACGACTCCCGCAATAATTACGCCATCCGCAACGGGAAGATTTAACTGTTCCCTGATGGAATCAGTCACATTAAAAGGAGTTATCCCCAGAAACCCTCGCATTACATACCCAGAATGCAGTATCTGGTCAACCACGACATGGGCATCATCAATATTTATGGCAAATCCGATTCCATTGCTGTCGTTAATTATTGCTGTGTTGATGCCAATAACCTCTCCTCTATTGTTGGCCAAAGGGCCGCCACTATTACCGGGGTTAATGGACGCATCAGTTTGTATAAGATCAACCATCGCTTTTTGAGCATCAGTTTGTATTGTGCGATCAAGGGCACTCACAACACCTTTACTTACTGTAGGACCTCCTTTAAGGCCTAGAGCATGTCCGACGGCAATAACATCTTCACCAACTTCTAAATTTGAGGAGTTGCCAAACTTTGCTGGGGTTAACTTAGTCGCCGCTATTTTTATTACTGCCAAATCGGTAATGCTATCGCTTCCAACCAGATTCGCAGGATAAGAACGACCATCACTCAAGGTGACAGTTACGTAGTCTGCACCCTCAACAACATGATTGTTCGTAAGTATATTCCCAGCTTTATCAAGAATGATCCCTGAACCAACTCCGGTTTGTGGAACAATTCGATTATATTGGCTAATTGCTACTGTATCGGTAGATATCTGAACAACTGAAGGTTCCAACTCACGGACAGCTTCGACAGTGGTCATGGAATCGTCATGAGAAGAGACCGATATAAACTCAACCGGCGTAGAAATTGACGTTGCCAATGGCGAAACGGGAATTTGAGTAACCGACACCGGAGTTTCCACATTCTCTAATGTTGAAGGCAGACTCTGGGCCCCATCTGCCGATGTTACCTGGATTTCTGTCTTTGGTGTTAATCCATCCTCCAAAGGGAATTGATCTGTATCTTCAACACGGTTACAAGCAAAGTTAACCAGCATTAAAGATATTGCAATTGCGAGAGTGATTTTAATCATTTTCTTAACTATCTCTCCCTAGGATTCAATGCCCTTGTAGAGGGCCTTCTCCATTGCAAATATTTTGTTTGTTCCATGAAATGCTGATGGATTACTGAGGAGGATGCTACAAGTCCGTCGGAGTAAAGGCCCGCCCTATTCCCATGTCTATCAGTCAGAAGACCTCCTGCTTCCTCCATCAATATAATTCCAGCTGCTTGGTCATACGGTTGCAGTCGATGATGAACATAAATATCCGTCCTGCCTGCCGCTACGTAGGATATTCCTAAGGCCGATGAGCCCATCATCCTAGTAGTTTTTATCCCAGGCCACATTTTTCTCAACATTTGCAAGGTATCTGTTGTGCCTTCTACAGGTCCATACGCAGGGTCCGTTCCAATAACGACATTCTGAAATTCTGAAAGATCGCTTACCTGGATTTTTTCTTCATTGAGAAATGCGCCTTGGCCTCTAGCTGCGTGAAACATTTCGTTATTAAGTGGATCAAAATTAGCACCTGTGACGACTTCTCCATCCTTTGCAAGTGCAATAACTATAGAAAAACAAGGAATACCCCAAGCGTAATTTTGGGTACCATCAATGGGATCAATTATCCAGACCCAACCCACCGTTGGATCATCGCCTTTCCTTTCCTCTCCAAAAACCCCGTGTTGAGGAAAGTGTCTCCGAATAGCAGTTCTAATATGATCTTCGCACTCTTGATCCACATTCGTGACAATATCGTTCTGCCCTTTATCAGAAATCTCCTTGGCTTTTGGCCACCAGTCCAGCAGTATTTCACCTGCAGATAAAGATATTTCCCTCCCTACCTCCCATGCATCCTTTCCAGATACCGATACTGGCAATTGAAATTTGTGTTTTGCCAATTTCCCCTCCCGTTTTATGGTTTTCACCATCACAGAATATCTTAATTTTCTAAAATTATTCTAAGATTTTGAACCCATATCCAACTTATAGTGGATATTGACAAGAAACGGGCACGCTATCTAAACTATTTTGGTTATCTGATACCTAGTCTCAATAGGCATCTACCCAATGGTCAATTTCAGTTTCAATAGTGCGCATTCATCGCGATATAAACAAATAATTTTTAGATTTGCAATGGTCCTCTTTGCGCTGGGAATTTTTTCTGCAAGCATAGGTTGCGCCAGTAGCTCTGATACATTATCTATGGCTGAAAAACCTTCCCATTCATATCCGGAGGGCACAAACCCTGGAAATGTAACCAAAGATGGTTTGCTAACAATACATACCACCACGAGCATCATTTCTGATTGGGTTAAAATCGTAGGGGGAGAAAGGGTGGTGGTTGAGAGTTTAACACCTGCCGGGAAAGATCCTCATACCTATCAGCCAACCGCCCAGCAAGTCGCGAGATTATCCAATTCCAAATTGGTAATTTCTATAGGTTTGTCGCTAGAAGGTCAAAACATATCGACACTTCTTCAACATTCCCTCAGCCCGAATGCTATACACGTTGAGCTCGGTCCTCAAACTAGCCCAATAAAACTAGGCCGCCATAGAGAAACTGAACACCAAGATCAGCATGATTCATATGACCCTCATTTCTGGTTAGACCCTTCTCGTACAACCATTGCCATAAAACAAATCCAAAATTCTCTTGCCGGCGTAGATCCTGGAGGAACTGATTACTACTCAAATAATGCCTTGGACTATATAACGAAACTTTCAAAAATTGAGGAATCGGTTCGATCTACTTACGAGCGCATTCCAAGTTCCAAGAGGATGTTAGTAACATCCCATGAGTCACTCGGTTATTTAGAAGACGCGTATGGGTTGCAAATTATCGGATCGGTGATCCCTGCTTTAAGTACTGATTCGGGCCCCACAGCTTCTGATCTCGCCAACCTAATAGACATAATCCAACTTACTAAGGCTCCGGCCATTTTTATGGAAGAGGGAATACAAGAGAAAGTAACAACCCAAATAGCACGAGATACCAATACTAAAATAGTAGAAGGGTTGAAGGTCGAATATTTAAATGAAGGGGAATCATATCTTCAAATGATTAAAGGAACCTCCGAGCTAATCTATAATGGATTGAGGTAAATTTAGAAACAAATTGATTTTGTTTCAATTTGAAAGGTTTACTGCAAATATCCCCCTTAACGCATGAATTGTGTTTCATGAACGATAATTTTGGCCTTTAATGGCTTGAAATAAATTGACATCAAAATGACCCCTTGCCCCCCTTGCACAGTGTCAAATATGGGGTGTACAACATATATCTGAAAAGAAGTTCAATTTTAGTTGGATTTCAGGAGTCCTGGAGAGACCAGAAAATATACAAAGTCATCTTAAATGACCTCTCCAAGAAATTTTCCGGGTTTATGTCTTATACAGGCCTGCTCATATCGAGAGCAGCGTTAATGTAAGCGATGGGGGATAGGAGTTGAGGAGTCGGGAAATCTCCGATATTGCCTTTTGAAAAAAGGGGCTCAAATACCGAAGGTAGCTTTGTGTAAAATTTATGGACCGAGAAACAATTCAAAAGGCTAATAAAATCTGGAATTCTGTTCTGGGTAAAGTAGAACTAAGCATTCCAAAGCCTAGCTATGATACTTGGCTTCGAAACACAGTTGGCATTTCGTTTACTTCTGATGAATTCAGTGTGGAAACTCCAAACGCTTTCACTGCTCAATATTTAGAAGAGCGTATGCTAGACATGCTAGAACAAGAATTGAGGACAACAATCGGCTTCGATGTTAAGCTCAAATTCGCCGTAACTAATGAAATTATTATTCCAGGGGAAAATGAGCAACCCGTAATCCCATCTAGCCCATATAGCAGATCAGGCCCTACTGCGAAACACACAATATCTGGCCATGATTTATTCCAAGACCCAGTTTCCAATGTTGTAGGTGAACCACGTATCGGATCCTATGACTTTAATACAAGATACACATTCGAGAATTTTATTGTTGGAAATTCCAATCAACTAGCGTTTGCCGGGGCAAAGGCGGTTTCAGAAAACCCTGGTACAATTTTTAACCCTTTAGTGATTCACTCACCCGTAGGTTTAGGAAAGACACACTTATTACAGGCAATTGGGCACGAAACCAAAAAACTTGGCCTGCTCGTGATGTATGTAACCTCCGAGGAATTTACAAATCAGTATGTGAAGGCGATTCAAAATAGACAAACTGAGGAGTTCCGAAATAAATATAGGACTGTAGATGTCCTTTTAATTGATGACATTCAATTTCTAATAGGAAAAGAACAAACACAGGAAGGATTTTTTCATACTTTCAACTCCCTGCATGTAGAAAACAAACAGATAGTGGTTGCAAGTGATCGAAATATTGACGAACTAAGAACCTTGGAATCGCGCATCACCTCAAGACTAACTGGCGGTTTGGTAACTGATATTCAGGCACCCCAGCTAGAAACCAGAATAGCTATATTAAGGGGTAAGGCGGCCCAGCAAAGGTATGACATACCTCCGGATGTAATTGAATTTTTAGGAAATAAAATTCGTTCAAATATCAGAGAATTGGAAGGCCTTCTAAATCGAGTCGTTGCTTTGGCTCAGTTTCGCGATGAGCCCATTACAATTGAGTCCGTCAAGCGAATGGTGGGAGATTCTGAAAAACTCAGCAAAGAACCTATATCGGATTCCAAAATTATTTCAGAGGTGTCGAACTACTTTGGAGTAACCTCTGATCAAATCATGGGACCTCTCAGAACCAAAACATGTTTGGTGCCTAGGCAAGTCGCGATGTTTCTTCTCAGAGAAGAAACATCCTTGAGTCTTTCTGCAATAGGTAAAATACTTGGTGGAAGAGACCATTCAACCGTGATACATGGCTACGAAAAAGTCGCCTCATTGATCAATGTAGACGGCAAGCTCAGAAGCGATGTTTTAGCTATTAGAAACAACTTGACCGGTATTGCCAGGTGATTTAACTGACCCACCGTTAGAACTGCTAAAGGTTTTTCTTCATGAGACTCATTTTAATTAGACATGGTGAAACCAACGCAAATTTATTGATGCGTTGGTCGGGCTCAAAGGACCTTGAAATCACCAACCTTACAACGGCTGGCAAAAATCAGGCACAGGAATTAGGACGTTGGTTTAAAAAAGAGAATTTTATCCCTACACATGTGTACGTGAGCCCACAAAAAAGAGCCCAAGACACTGCTCGTCTAGCAGGTGCACATTGGAACATTCCTTTTGTCACTATAGATGACTTAAAAGAGACCGGTGCCGGAATTTTTGAGGGCCTTACATGGAATGAAGTTGAGGCAAAGTACCCGAAACAAGCAGCGAATTTTAGAGATAGTAGGGACTGGTCATATGTCGAGGAATCAGAACAAGAAAACGACCGAAGGGACAGGGCCAATAGAATCTTGGGTTTAGCTTTATCCCAACACTCTGACACCGATATTGTGGTCATGTTTTGCCATGCGGGAATAATTCAACACACAGTGAGCTGCATATTTGAGTCACCAAAGCTCTGGGGCATAGCCACAAAAAACACAGCTATATTCGAATTCCAACTGGATGCAAATAAATGGTCGGATTTATCAAGGCACCGTTTCAATCCTACCTCATGGCGAATACTTAGATTTAATGAACAACCTCATCTGCCTCAGCTAAATAAATGACCTGCATCTGCAAATCTATTTATTTGGAAACGCCTGCGGTCACCGTTTATAGAACTACTTGGGTCCCAGCTATCAGGATCAATTTCAAAATCAAATATTGCTGTGTTAGGTATTCTTAAATTCCATACACGATTGGTTCCAAGAATTACTGCGATCAAATGAACTAAAAATCCACTATGTGAATAGGCAATAACAAAATCTTTGGAGTTATGACCCTTAACAAGAAATCCTATAACTGTTTCAGCTCTTTGCCTAATCTGATAGCGAGTTTCAGCCTTTGGGACTAAATCAAAATTTCTGGATCTGCGAAATTCTTCAAATATCACAGAGTATTCCGTTGATAAATCGTCAGATGTTTTCCCTGAAAATACTCCGGCATCGTTTTCTCTCAAATCTGGAATTTTATAGATAGGAGTCGTGGGCAAAGATATTTCGGCTGTTTTGTAAGCCCTTATTAATGGACTAGAATAAACGTGAGTAGGTTCCAATTCTTCCTTAACGAATCTTTCACGAAGCTTTTCACATTGGTCTTGCCCATCTTTCGAAAGATCAAAATCCATGGTCCCCTGCCAGCGACCCTCAGCATTAGCCTTGGATTGTGCATGCCTGATTAAGATTAATCTCATTTTTTTATACCTGCCGGTAGGACGATGTCCGATTTGAACTGGTTAGCCTGTTTTCTAAATCTATCGAAAATCCCTCCAGCAACAACCAAAAGGCCCGCAAATATCATCAAAATGGTAGACAGCTGAAATGCCCTTGCCATTGCTGAGGCATATGCGGTTCGCAACCCGATATCTTTAAGCTTCTCAGGATCCGATAAATCTGCTTCGTACCCTAACCCGGCCATTACTGATACTACGATGGCGGTTGGTATTGCGATTCCTACAATATGAGCGCCATTCCTGGTTAAATTTAAAAATGCAGAGACAATGCCATAGTGTTTTCTACCAGCACTCCCCATAATCGCACTCGTATTAGGGGCCATAAAAATACTCATTCCCATGCCAGACAACCCTGACGCTATACCCACTAAAACCAGGGTAGAAGTCAGACTCACTTCAGAGAACAAGTACATCGCCACCGAACAAAAAGCCATTCCGATAACTGATGGCCCAGTGGTACCAATTCTGTCAGCTAATCGCCCACTAATCGGACCAAAAATAGCCAATGCAACGGACCCAGGTAGTAAATACAGTGCTGCAGTGGCTGTCGTTAATCCCAGCCCTGAAACCAGAAAAAATGGCATTAAGAAAAACGTGCTTGAGCTTGCAGTAAAAGATATAAATCTTGATGAGGAGCCCAAAGAAAAGGAAAGAGATTTAAATAGACTAAGTGGCAATATCGGGTTTTTTGCTGTTTTTTCTCTAAAAAGGAACGCAGTGAACAACAATACAGAACACAGAGTTCCCAAAATAATATATGGAGAGGACAAAGATAATTTGGTACTAAAAGTTATAACCAGCATTAGTGAGAGGAGAAATAACGCAGAGATGAAAGTACCACTCCAATCAAAATTCTTGATGGAATCTTCTTTCCCAGGTTTTTTCTGAGGGTCCGGCGCCAAAACTAACATAGCAATACACATTGCAAAAATGCTAAACATTGCTATGAAAATAAAAATGGCCCTCCATCCAAAATAACTATCAATAGTTCCACCTAATATTGGGCCACCAATAGCCCCCAGCCCAACGATTGTCATGTGTAACCCGAGGGCCTTGCCTCTCTCTTCGTCAGGAAAAGAACGCGCAATCATTGCCATGCCATTCGCCTGCAAGGCTGAAGCACCAATACCCATAAAAATTTTGCCTACTATGACCATCCAAAATTCTTGAGCAAACCCGGTGAGAGCGGTAGCACAAGCAAATATCAACAGCCCACATATCCATATCCTTTTCCTCCCGATGGAGTCAGCAATAGCGCCTGCCGGCATCATTAAAGCACTTACGCTCAACATGTAGGCGATGGCCATCCATTGAGCGGTGGGAATATCTGCCCCAAAATATTCTGCAATACTGGGAACAACTATAGATGTCGCAGACTGTTCAACAATGGATATGAAAGTGCCAATAGCAACTGCCCCGTAAATCCACCATCGATATGAGGGTGTATCTTGGATTCGACTTAAAAGGAAATTCATCAATACTATTTTCTACTGTGATCCAATTTGGGCAATGTGGATTTCTCCCTTGCCATCAGCAACAAATAGACTTTGAAAATCATAACCTCTACGTTTAAGCTCATCACTCCCACCAGCCCTTCGATCCATGATGGCTAGCACTTTAACAACCTCGCAACCTTCATCTTCAACCGCTTCTATGGCGTGAAACAAACTGCCTCCTGTTGTGCAGGTGTCATCAACCACAGCAACCTTCTGCCCTTTATAAAAATGTCCTTCAATATTTCTACCGCCGCCATGAATCTTTTTTTCCTTTCGTACAATCAAAGCCGGCACTGGTTTTCCTTCGATGTAGCTCAAAGTACTAACGGAGGAAACAATCGGATCAGCTCCTAAGGTAGGTCCTGCCAAAGCCTCTGCGTTACATTTGTACAAAATAGGTAAAAAGCACCTAGCTGTGAGGTATGATCCTTCCGGATCAAGAGTCAATAGCCGACCATCAAAGTAGTAACTGCTTTTATTTCCTGACGACAGGGTGAATTCACCGAATAGCAGTGCTTTTTTCTCTTTAGCTACTTCTAATAATCTCTCGATATCATTCATTTCAATAATAGAATGTGTTCCACAATATTAATTTAGGCCAATAAATGATATAGCTTTTCCTTCTGAATGTATTCATTTACTTCCCGAGGAACTAACTCTTCAACATCCAGTCCATTTTGAATACGGTTTTTTACCTTAGTGGATGAAATAGCGGGAGAGCTAACTTCGATCGTTCTTAACGAATATTTTCTTTGCCTAGACAGATATGATTTCGATTCATCAATTTGGAACCCGGGACGAGTTAACCCAACAACTTCACATTCGGAATGAAGTGAATCTGGGTCTTCCCATTTATCCATTTCAATTATTGAATCCGCCCCTAGCAAGACAATCACTTCATCCCCATTTTGTTTCAATTCCTTCACCGTATCTATGGTATAGGAAGGCCCAGGCCGGAGAATCTCAATATCTGAAACTTCTAAGAAGGGGATTTTTTGAATTGCCAGGGACACCATATGGTGTCTTTCTTTTGGTGACGCCACTAATTCAGTTCTCTTTAGATAGGGATCTCCAGCAGGAATCATGATTACTTTATCCAATTTGAGAATTCGATGAGCAGAGTTTGCAGCTTGAATATGACCATTATGTATGGG
>Ga0315334_10000834_pt1 | contig 18858 bp, 16 predicted proteins | sample M150034915metaG_FD_205555 | JGI IMG/M metagenome (GOLD analysis project Ga0315334, IMG submission 205555) | Ammonia-oxidizing marine archaeal communities from Monterey Bay, California, United States - M1 500m 34915 | ecosystem: Environmental > Aquatic > Marine > Intertidal zone | place: USA... | reverse complement strand
ATATAACAAAGTTATATCCTCCTATAGGAAGATTTACAATAGTTTCATTATATGAATTATTCCCATATGCTGGAGAAGTAGCCATAAGTTCGCTATCTTGATATATCTCCCAACTAGTCTCTCCTCCATAATCGTCTGTTTGAACAACTACATTAACCCAACTTTGCCCTAGCAATGTTGTAGATAAACTAATAAATAATATAATAAGTAAATTTCTCATTATTATCTAGGATCTGTATTATTACTCCAATCATCCCCTTTTAAAATAGTTGATATTTCAGAATATGTATATATAGTTTTACCATCAAAGAAGGAGGGTTTATCTCCTAAATATTTTATAACAACTTGACTACCATCTAAGGAATGTCTAGTTAATTCATGCCTTGAATAAGGCAACTGTGAAAAATCTATAGTCGAATTCTCATCAGTCACCTCTGTCGTATCTACTATTACAAAATGTTTACTCATATCTATTCGGGTATATCTGTACTAAATGCTGGATTTCCTGCAACGGTTCCATTAGAGTTACCTTGTGTATCTAGTTTATCATCCTCTAATCTATAGTAATATCTCAAACGATTAGAATTATCATAATTACCACTATCTTCGGTAAGGTCTATTGGTACTCCTGAATTATAAATAGCAGCTACTGCATCAGCATCTAAAGCAACTACCCATATAGCTATTTCATCTATTTTTCCAGTCATATGCCCCTGTGCTGTACCGCCGGCATCTTCCGCACCAAATAACATTCCTACACCTGAAGCAGAAGTTACTTCTGTAGATTCTTGATAAGCATTAGTTGGAGTAGCAATACTTCCTGTAGCAGCAGATCCATTTATATAGAATATATAAGATCCAGCATCACCAGATGATGCCCCTTTTGTTTGAGTTATACAAAAATGAACCCAAGCATCAGCATCATCTGTTGCTGCATTATTTATTAATGTTGTACCAGTCCAAGCTCCTCCTCCGAATTTTCCAGAAACGTTAATAGCATCTACAACAGAATTAAAATATAGATAATCTAGTTTAAAGCCTCCTGCAACAAAACTTCCTGAATCACCATAGCCAATAATAGTACCGCTTGCATCCCATGGCATTTTTACCCAAATAGAGTATGTATGAGAAGCTCGTAAAAGAGTTTGCAACTGAGCTGTAGAAAATTGAGGATCAAAAGCATCCCCAGTACCATCTAGAGATAAAGATTTGGTATTAGCAAAACCTGCTGCTACCCCTTTAAATGGGGGTGTAGTTATAGAAGCTCCAAGTCCTAGCATTATGTAGGGCTACCTTTATACAGAACATATAGAGCACCACTATCGCCTGTTATAGTTAATATATCACCATATATAATAGCACCTGCAGGTATTTCTTGACCTGTTACCAGTGTACTACTTGTAGCGGTAAATGCTGTAGGTGTACATGCTTTTAAAAATTGTACTGCAAAATAAGTACCTGCAGATGGAGTTTGCGCAGCATTTCCTGAAATCATAACACATCCACTAGTACCTAAACTTAGTTTAGCATTATCTTTAGTTGCTTCTGTTGCTACTCGAGTAGCCTGATTAGCTACTCTTGTTTTATCGAGAAGCCTTTCTTTTGTTGTATTTTTTCCCATAATTAGTTTTGTTGCCTATCAGCGGAAGTGTCATTGACACCCCCTGTTAAAATCATTAATTCTCCCTGTGCTATACCTGCAGTAATTGTGCTAACCATGTCCATCGGGAGAGGATATGGAGATTGATCATCGTAACATATACCTGTATCACATGTAGCAAATTCAGCTACATCTTTAGGATCTTCAAATACACCTCGTACATTAATAGCTTCTAATCCTTTAGGATTATATACATAAATGTACTCATCGATAACATAATACTTAGTATTACCTGCAGTATATTTATCATAAGGTATATATTCTACTTCATGAGGCTCTACCCTTGGGATAGTTCCTGTACCATTAGGTTTACCTATAAAAGTAAAAGCATCTCTAAAATTAAACCGTACAGTTCTTGGTAATTTAACATTAGTTCTGTAAACAGGGCAGTCTTGAGGGAGATCACAGCACTTAGAAGCATCAACTTTAATAAGATTAATACATCCTAAATCTTGTTCAAGCGATTTAGAGACATACCCATTTCTGGCGTAGTCTCTACGAATAAACATAGCACGATAATGCTGTATATTAAATTTAAGTTGATCTAATGATAATATATCATCTTGACTAGATCTACCTCCTCTAATTAGATTTAGTATATTATATGCAATCTCATCTAAAGTCATCTAACTTTTTTTTGCTGTTAATTAATTCAGCACATTTTTCGTACTCTTCGTTATCTTCAAAGTATTTAATTATATCATCCACAATCATAACAAACGTTTCAGGAGCACTAGGATCAAACGGCAAGAAAATCATATCCGGGGTTCTATCTAAAAGATCTCGAATAGTCATTTTTCCAGTGATAACAGCATATGCATTTCTATATGCTTCATCTAATATTTCTATCTCCTCATTTACAGAGGAGGTAATATCATTATCATCATCGTGTATGTCGTCAAATTCTAACATTTGTTTGTAAATAGCCCTCAAGTCCTCTCTGCTTATTCCATATATATGCCTGCCCTGTTCGTTTAGCTTCGTACCCCATCTGCTTGTGCCATTCATCGTTAGGACAAATAGATGGTAAGAACCTAACCTTAATACCTCTGTACTCATTAACCATTTCTTTATGAAGATGTCCACAATGTACTTCTCGGCTAGTCGTACGTGCAAACATTTCGGGTTCTTCAGTAGCCATAATTAAAGGCATGTCAGCAGGCTTTTCTTTGTCACCGTGAGTAAACATTAACATGTTACTCCCGTATTCATAGTACTTCCGTGAATTAGAAGTATTATCAACTGTGACACCGATATCATTCCTAAACCAACCAGAGATTACATCTCCAGCATAAAACATTCGTTCAAAATCATGATTACCTGAAATCACAATAACATGAACGGGGGCGATTTCTTTTAAATAATTGATCGCTACAACTATAAGATTCCAGTAACCTGTAAAGGTTGCCTTCCACCCAGCATTATCTTGCTGTGGAGTCCCCTTAGTTGTAGCCATACGCATGCCCTCTGAATTCATTCCATCATTACCGATAGGCAGAATAAACTTTTCAATGTTTAGACCTTCAGCTTTACGAACTAAATCTACTACGGCATCCATAAATTGATCTTCAACTTCATCTAAAGTATAATTGTGTAATTTACCGTAATGTATATCTGGTAAAGATATCTCGTATGCTACAGGATCTTCATTGATCTTATTTTCATAATCTTTTACTGTAGGTGAAAAACTTACAGCAAAATCTTCAATCTCTTTTTTAAACTCATCCATGGTTTTGGACTCGTTCTTTGTAACTACTGAGAATCTTTGTTTGCCTGACACTGTTTGCCAGAACTTAACGCTTGAAACGTCTGTAGGATTGATACCATTTTTGTCAAGGAACTCTTGGAACTCATTAATGACACTGTCGTTATTATTGGCATTATCATCAGGCTGTTCCTTTGCCTGTCTTCTAGTCTCATAGAGAGCTGTTTCACAAAGTTCAACATCGCACTCTAATCTCCCAGAGAGTACTTCCGCACTCTTTTTTAAATATCCGGGCTTCTCATTCAAAAAACTCTTTATTTCATTTACCGTCATGTGTTTGGTTTGTTATGCACTGCACTTTTCACACTCCTCGGGATTAATATTAATATTCTGTTCTCATTTCTTTTTAGCTTTCTCTATAGTTCTACCTGCAAAGTAAGCTCCGAAAGCAGTCATCATAAGTATTTGAAGTAGATCCACATAAGAATCTTTTACATTAAAAGGCCACCCATCCATAGAGTCAGCAACCATAGTAAGCATAAACATAGTCATCAGAGCGATAAGAGTTAGTGGTCGTATTAGCTTTGCAAGCTTTACATCACTACCCATATCTGCTTTCCATCTGTCTGTAACATTCTCCTGAAACCTTACTTCTGCGTCTATGACGCGTTGAGCTTCCTCAGAATCTACTTCCGGATCTTTATCTATAAGATTTTTAACCACACCTAAAGCTCCGCTATCAGGTAAAAGGTCACCTACTACACCTAGTATGTTAGGCGCCTTACTTGCTAACCAAGCCCCAAGCTTGGTGTCTTTAATTTTCTTCTTATCACTCATTATGATGTCATTTGAGCTGCAAAGTATTCTACTTTTACTCCATTAGTAGCATCGTTAGAATATACTTTAAAGTCATTACTAGCGCTTGTTACGTGCCAAGGGAATAACATGTATTCTCCTGGTTGTAATCTTGCTATTATTTGAGAGCCTATTACTATATAAATATATTTACTTGCAGTACTAGTAACATTTTTAACAAATGCAAATAAAGTAAGGTCAGTATCTGAATAATAATCAGAAGCATCTATAAGTGTATGAGGAGCTCCTGAAGCCTCTTTAATAACTTTAATGCGTCTATCAGCATTGCTACTAACAGCAAAAGACTTATCATGTCTTGTACCGATAGCATTGCTAAAAAGATTTCTAGATCTTACACTTAAGCGTGTTGTAATGCTTGCCATATTATTGAATTATTTTCAAGAGCTTCTCAATGTGTTCACCGGTAATATCTTCAGGAAGTTGAGACTCTTTAATTATGTGGAGATAGACCTCTGTGTCTTCATCCAACATATCTTCTACAGCATTTAATTGTGCTTTTCTCTCCTCAATTAAATGTTCATTCTCTTTCTCAAGAGAAGCTATTGCTTCTTGATCATTAGACTTAGTAAGTTCCTGCATTTTTACAGATACTTCCTGAAATTCAAAAGGGGGTTCAGCAGCTTTTTCAATTGGCTGTAGTTTATATCTCAACTCTTTTAAGTTTTTACCAACGAGTACACTAAAGCGTGCTCCTTTGATTGATTTAACGGATTCAAGGCCTCTAAAGACCTCAAGTAGTTCACGGTTTGTAGCTTCTATTTTAGTAGTTGCCATAGTTTTTAAATTATTTTTGGTTTACAATAAGTACAAATATAAGAATTATACAGAGTTATTAATAATTAGGAAGTGAATTTTACTTGCAGTTGCTGAAGTAGCACCCGCTGAATCAGCATGGTGTACACTTATTTTAAAACTCCCGCCTGCAATTGTATGTGTGGCTACAGATAATTGTGCATTATTTGTAGTATTTTCATCTTGAATTGTGAGTAAAATAACAGAGTCTGCTTGCACAGTGCTGTTAGTTACTGTAAATTCTGCATTAGTTGCATTAGCTAAAGCTACTGCTGCTAATTGAATTACTCCAGAAGTTGCATTGATTGTAACTCCTGTAGTATGATCAGTTGCTTGAGTAACAGTTCCACTATTAGTATGTACTATTCCGTCAGTAGCAGCTGTTATAATAGCATGTCCCGCGAATGTGGTGTTTTGAGCATTATCTACAGTAACAGCTGTAGTGCTCGAGCCTGAAGATCCTGTCTTAATAAAGACTGAACCGTCTGTACCAGATCCTGCTCTAAGACCACCTACTATTGATAAGCTTCCACCATTACCATTAGTATCACCTGCACCAGCATTAATAGATACAGCTCCACCGGCATTCCCAGTACCACTAGCATTAGCTCCTGATAAAGTAAAGGCTGGAGATGAGCCCGAAGTACAAGGTTTTAAAGTTATACTTTGAGCTGTACTACCATTCGTAGCCCCAAGAGAAATACTTGAATTAACATTAAGATCAGATGTAAAGTAAGCAGTAGGTGTTGCACTACCGATAAATGTTTTACCTGTACTATCTATATTAACACCTTCATGAGTCCCATCTCCACTTAACCATCCAGTACCTAGATCAATATCATAATTGTTCATATCTAAGTCTGCTGCTATAGTACCAATTGCTGCTGCAATAGTAATAGCTCCATCACCATTAGTAATTGTTACATTAGTACCAGCAGTAAGTGTTGCGGGAGCAGGACCTGATGTACCCCCAATAAGAAGGTGTCCATTAGTACTCATAGCCGCAGCAGCAAGTGTATCTGTTCCTGAGTCTTGAGTTATAATCACAGACTTATCTGCAAATGCAGTAGTTCCTGTACCCCCATTAGCAACTTTTAATGTCCCTGTTACATGAACAGAGTTACTTAAAGTTACTTGAGATAAAAACAAAGAGTTACTATTGCTACAAGTATTTAGATCTAAAAGAGACTGATTAAAATCTAAAACAAGATTAGTTTTAGTTAAATCTGAACTAAGAGTTTCATTCTTAATTTCAATAACAGTATCATTAGATCGTATACCTTTAAAAATAAGTGTATTTTTATCTTCCCCTGTTATAGTATTCCCAAAACCTCCTCCTACAAATAGAGGGGTAATGGTTGATACGCCTAAGGCGCTGCCTAAGCTTTTACTACCTGATGTAGTACCTCCATCTTGGAGTACAGGAAATAAGTCTTCAAGTCTATATGAAGTAGCTTTATTAGTTTTTCTATTTTGTAAAGCTATTCTTTCATTAGATATAGATTCACTCTTAGATTTTATTTCCAGTTCTATGATTTGTCTTGCCATTTTAGAATGTTATTTCATTGTCGTCTGTACGCGAAGATACAGATTTAATAGATTTGGTAGAATCATCAGCATCTTTACCGCTTGGGTAAATGCCAATGTTGTTAGGTAAAGAGTCTTTTCCTCTCGGTCGGATAGAACAGTTTTGACAATGCTTAATCATAAACTGATATAAAGTTTTAAGATAGCTTACTCCTTCTATAGCAGGTTTTTGAGCTTTCCTAGTAGTACATCGACTCCAAAAACTATTATTACTAATTTTAGAAGTAGGACTAATTTGTTGCGCAGGTATATCTTTTTTAGCTATATGATAAGAGGCTCTAGTAACACCTCTTACATTTCTAAGTATTCTAACTATCTCTCCTCGCTTATAAGTACTCTTAGGAGTCCATGTCGGAGCTCCATTTAATTTCCAATTAGATACACAATCTCTTACTCCACGTTCATTACGCGTAGTATTAGTTTCATTTAGTTCCTTATCGCAACTATACATACAAGCTAGATCTAATCCTTGATTAAAAAGATAATTAATAAGTGTTAATTTAATCATATCAGATGGATCCTGTTTAACTCCAGAACGCAACTTGAACATCATTTTAGTTCCCTCATTAGCAGAACATGACATCGCCTGTATTTGCCATTCACTAAATTTAAGGCCATTAAATAAAGGATCACATGAAATTTCTTCTACTATTACATCATCTATAATTACATCAGGATCATCGTCCCCACCTTCATCATCACAGTTACCAAGTTGTATACAATCTGGTATTGGGGGTTCAGGGCAGTCTCCTGGCTCAGGACATGGATTTACTGGAGGTTGATCGCAATCTGGATTTGATTGATCTGGACATTCAGATGTAATACAATCAGGATCTACATTCCCAAATTCATCTTGACATTCATCATCATCTCCATTATCTACACAGTCTTCATCTCCATCACAACAATACTCACATAAATTAGGCATCCATAAGTTAGCATCAGGGGCATAATTACATGCGAATGGATCTCCACATCCTGCTTCATTTCCATTTTCTTCATCACATTGTCTTAAACCACCTTCAGGTGAATCTGATGTTCCTTCACATTCCTCACATTCTGGTAGATCTGGAGTAGTTACACAATCTTCAGACCCTCCATATTCACAATCTCCGCTATCATAATTAGCTAAAGGATCATAATTACTAGCAGATTCATCTGTACATCCTGCAACATACTCATCACAATCTTCAGGATTAGTTACTTCATTACAACCTTCAGTACAATCAGTTACCCCAGAAGTATCTAAGAGAACTTGAAAAGTAAAGAAATTATCTATTATTTCAAGAAGCTCATTTTCACAAGTAACTATATTATTATCAGGATCTATAGCAGTTGAGTGTGGGATAGCAAATACTAAAAAGTTTCCTGCATATAAACCATTTGCTGAAAATAAACCTGTAGGAATAGTAGTAATATTTGTATTTAAAAATGCCCCAACAACCGTACTTCCTTGAGTAATTGCTACTCCTCCTTGTCCTACTGAACCCACTATAGCCTCATAATTCTGAGTATAGTATTGAAATAAGATTTGAGTACCAACACTTTGATTTCCATTTATAAGAGAAACAATACCAATATTAAAGTTTACATTTTCCGTATTAGTTACAGTAAATGCAGCTCCTCCTGATGCGGTATCTAAGAGATAATAGAAAGTTTCCATTTCTCCATCCCCATCTAAATCTTCTTGCCCTTCCCCACATTCTGCTAATGAATTGGTTATTGTCCCAGACGCAATTAATACTTGAGAGAAAATTTCAGTACAATCTTCATATATACACTGATCATTACACTCATCAAAAGGATTACCGTTAACGTCTGTAGTTGCATTAGGATCATAATTTACTGCTTCTTCATCATTACATCCACAAATAATATCACCTTCACATATTGTGTTTCCACCAATAGCTATTACACCACTCCCAACACTAGTTCCTACATTTAAACAAGGTCCTAGCGTTGGATCTTGCATTGGGAATAATGGGCCTAACTGATTTAAAACTACGTAATAAGCTCCTTGAGGAATATTTTCAAAGAGAACTTGTACAAATTGCATATTTTGAGGTGAAATACCCCCAGATAAAGACATATAATCATCTAAATCATTTATAATAATTGTTTGAATAGGCACCTCAGGCAGAAAAGGGGGATATGAATAAAGTTCAATACTAAATTGAAATAGTTGCCCTGCTACATATAAAGCATATTCAGAACCTCCTGCATCTGAACCTGTGTATACCCCAAAGACATTAATACTTAAGGTACCAGTTCCTACATTAAAAAAACCATCCTCAACATTTCCTGTGAGCTCACAATCAAAAGTATCACCTACAATACACCAATCTATAAATGTTGAACAATCAACATATGCAGGAGGTATAATACATAAACCCTCATTAGAATCTGTAGATTTTGTCCTTTTCCAAACTCTACTAGTTTTAGGATTATCAGTGCAAAAATCGAAAGGACTATTTGGTCCACCCCATCCTCCTGGGAATGCATTAGTATCACTCCAAGGATAATTCCAGTTATTTCCCCCAAAATTTTCTGCAGATTGTAAATTACAATCACAATAAAGTACCCAAAAATTATAAGCTAAATAATAATCATTCCCACAACGTGGCTCTAGTTTAAGAACTGCTAAGTAATGTTTACCTGCTTCAAGTCCTAATGATACATTCCCAATATCCTGAGGAAAATTCTCTGTCCCGAATTTAAGGTTCTGAGTAGTTCCTAAATTATCAAGAACAATAACACTTGGTGCAGATTGATCAGTTAAAGGTAAAGTGGTATAAGTATTTACAACACCAGGTTGTCCAGTAATAGCCCAATCATAATTATCATCATCGAAATATTCAATATCATAAATAAGAAGACTAAAAGAACCCGGAAATACATTAAGTAGCCAATATTGTTGCCAAGCATCTACACTAACAGTAGATCCACCATTCTGAGCCGCACCGATAATAGCACTAGAAGATACAGATACTTCAAATTGTAAAGATGTATACATCGCTGTAGCCGCTGGGTTATCTATAGATAATCCAAGTGAAGGATCTGAGTAGTTAACTGCATTTCCTATATTACCCCACTGCCAAGGAGCATTGCCTTCAGTAAACACAAGTCCATAGAGAACACCATTCATTACAGGATATGCATCAAGAATTGTTGCATTAACTCCATATTGTAAATATTGATGTATATCTGGTATTGCTATGTGAGTATGTGGATCTTCTTGAGGTTTACAATAGATACAACTACCATCATCAACTGTTGCTTCAGGATTAAAATTTTCAGCGTTTGCATCCATACATCCTGGTTTCTCATCCTCAACATACCCTCCTTCATAATCAGTTAAGCCCGGGACAACAAAGTCAAACTCTTTTGACCAAAATATACTATCAACATCAGCATTCAGTTTAATACCCCCAACATGATCTATAGGCTCGTCTTTCTTTTGAATTCTAATTTGACTAACAGCATTATACTGTAATCCATCTGCATTATAAGAATTCCAACCTTCACTAAGTGTATCCTCTACATCTACATCAATATAAGCTCGATCGTTTGCAGGAGATTGTCCTGTTAATGATACTGTAGTTATTTGCAGTGCACTTCTCTCTAACTGCTGAGCAGTTTGACCTGTTAATGCTTGTCCCTCAACCTCACTTGCAGTAACATCATCACTGTTATAAGGGTATAAACTAGTATTAGCTAAAAACTGTCCTGGTCTGTATTGCCAATCAAATATATCAAATACATTAGTAGCGTACCCTAAAGAATCTGTAGTAGTAATTCCATCAACAAGTTCAGTTTGAAATTGCGAAGAAGTAACATGATCAGCAGTTGGGTCAAAAAAGCTTGTAAGTACACCATTCACAAGCATCTCTTTAGCTATATTATCTGTAGATACACCATTTATATATTTAAATTCTAATTGAGTAGCCTTACCTTCATCTATAAAGGTCAGTCTAATCTCAGCTCCAGAATTAATATTTTTTAATTTACCTGCAGCATATGAATTCAAACTAATTGAATATGGATCAGCAAACAACTGTGCTAAAGTATTCTGTGTGTTTTGGTTAGTAAGATCAACATTTATTTTTCCCCAAGGCTGTCTAGAGTCTCTATTAAATCCTACCGTATGTGCGCTTATATCGTCTGAGTATCCAGGAGCGTGTGTGTTATCTAGTGTATAAGTAGAATTAGGATCTAAATTTACATACTGCGGACTATGTGCACGGTGAAAAGAAGTATTAAACTTTGCTGTATTCTGACGTATAGGTAATATAGCAATAGGCTTGTTTGTTGAATCCAAGTAGAACTTACTATTTACATAATCATCTACTCCTTGTCCTGTAGGTTGGAATTGAGTTATAGTTTCTGCTTTTCTCTGTACCTTTCCTAATTTATCAACAATAGTATATGTATCATCAATTACAGGAAAATCTAAATGATAATAAAATGGTAAAGCTTTAAGTACTACATTTCCGTTATAACCCAAGCCCCCTTCAGAAGGAGCTATTGGCGCTAAATTACCCGGAAATTTAAAAGAGTCTGTACTAACTTTGCCGTAAAAAGGTAGAACTACCCCTAAATTTTCTTCAGTGGTATCATGATTATCATCTGTATTGAATATATTCTCAGCATACCATTGAGATGTTCCAAAATTACTACCACTTCCACCCTGATACTTTTTCCCCATTGCTGCAGCAAAAATTAATTTTTGTTGCCCATTAGTACCTGCAGCAGTTGTTTGAAAGAATTGATTTCTATTTCCTGTAAACAAATTGGCAAATATATCTGCATGACATAGTCCTAAAGAAAGGAATGTATTGGACATTGACCCACCAACAGGTCCTAGCATACTAAGTTCACCTGCTGCAGCAGAATTATTATATAGTTGAGCAGTTAATGGATAGGTAGATGAGCTTGGTATATGATATTGATTAGAAGAAATACTTCTATGCCCACCATCAAAACCTCCCTCAGTTCCAGGTCCTCCATGCCCATCACCTGTTTGTGTCCAATCATCGCCATCATCAAATCCACCATCACCACCATCATTAGGATCGTTTAGAGTTAGTCCTTTAATAAGGCCTCTTAAAGATAGTGCTAATGAGTGATGCGCTTCATGTAGATACTCGAGATCCCCAAACTCAGAACGTCCACGTGTCGATCTAAAAGAAAAACATAAGCCATCATGCTGTATACTATGTCCTATACCACTCCCAAAATGAGAATTAACAGGAGTAAATCTATTAGTTGGGAAATGACTATAGGCCTCTGCTGACTCTTCCCAATTTGAAGCCCCTAATGCGTTCACAGACTCCCATTTTGGGTCTGCAAGTAAAGGTCTTACATAAGATCCATTTAATTTATATTTAGTATAACGATGATCATCATAGAGACTTGAGCCTACTAATACATTTGCTGCAGATCCCTCAAAACTGTCTGATCCTGTACGTCTAGCAAAACTAGACCTGTTATTAGGATTATATCGTGGGTTCCATGCAAAATCTACAGTACTTGCCCTTTCTACCGTATATCTTATTGCCGTATTTGAGGCATTACCTGAAGCACTATTATACGACTCATAAGCTTGTTGATGAAAAATACCTCCTAAACTAGTAGATCGTGTCTGTGGCGAGTTTGATGTTGCTATTCTCCACCATTCATGCTTTTTAGGTATAAAACTATCTCCCCCCTTAAAATTACCTGTAATCCAACTTCCTGCAGATACAAAGGATAGAACTGAGGACGTAGAACTTCTATGTCCACCATCGTCATCAGATGCGGGCTCTCCTTTAGATACAAACTGTATACCTCCATTGTTTTCTAGATTTTTAGGAACGCTGCCAGAGGTAGGTCTAATACCAAGAGGTTTCGTTAAAAGATTAGATACTATAGGTTGTTTTACAGTAATAACAGATCCGTCACTAAATAAAACATTAAACTGAATTATGAGAAGAGCGTAATCCTCATCAGTATTATGATATTCTATTCTAATTTCTTTATGCCCAAAAGGTAGATATCTATAATCTATACTCTCTACATATTTAAATATCTCTTCACCGTCAGCTATGGGACGAAAACCAGTATCATCAAATTTTATTGAGATTGGGACTACACCTACGACTTCAGCAAAACCTTCAGAATTAATGTAAAATTTTCCATCAATATCATTCGCCACTTTTCCATCAGCTTCTACATATGGACCAACTTGTCCTAAATAAGTTCTATATGGGGCTACTATGAGTGTAGCAGCATTATGATTATTATCATTTCTTGACTCAGTAGGAACTACATAAAAATGTCTAGCAGGTCTATAATTTAAATCATTCGTATTAGAATTACTACCTGCTCTGCCACCACCTGCGCTACCACTACTTCCCCCATTCCCTGCACTTCCCCCACCTCCAGTAGAAATAGTTACAGAACCACCTGAAGAAGATGAGATTTTAGTAGTAGTTGCTTTAGAACCTTTTGTACTAACTTTTTTATAACTTTTGGCCATTTATAATTGTATTAGCATCCGCAAGCGCAGACTTCAGTACACAACTCTTTAGCTTTCAATACTTTAGCATTTGCCAAATCACCTGCCCCTAATACATGAGCTTCATGTTTTGCAGATTGTAGCAGTAGATGTATAGTTTGTGCTCTCTTTAAATCTTCATCACACTTATTGCATTTACATGTGCAATTAATAGCATCATGTACAAGTTTTGCTATACAGCAATCTATTTCAGCAGTAGAGACTGAGTAGCTTTCCTTAACTACTCCTCCTTTAGAATCTCGTATAACAGTACGTACAACACCTTTAGTTTTTAGATGTACAGTTTTAGTGAAGGTTCCTCTTCTAGAATTCTGTGAAAAAGAAGCTTGCGCCCCACTTGTGAGATCTGTAACCTCAACTGTGTATCTAGTTCTGGGTTGCAACTTTGTGCCTTTTACCCTAATCTTAGTGTCGTTATATACTGCTTTAGATGCCATAAGTTAAAAGTATTAAAGGGGAGCACGGAATTGTACTCCCCATTAATTTATAGATTAATAATTACCAGTTAAACTCGTTAGCTGCCGTAGCATCTATAAGTCCAAATGTTGCCTCCACTGCTTTTTGAGTAGCTTGAGCAGCATAGGTAGCTTTAGGAACGTACAAAGTAGCAACACTAGTGTTACCCTGACTGTTAAATCCAGGCATCACATTATTAGAGTTTGTGTACTCCAAGGTAAGTCTATTGTATAATACTGTTGCAGAAGATAAACCTCCAGCAGTTGCAGATGCACTAGTTACTCCACCTGTCGGTAAGTACATTCTATTGAAGTGCCCTTGCGAGTATTGAGCTTTCTTTTCAGCAGAAATAACTTCTGCATAAGATCCAACACCAATTCTCATATCTGCCTCGTCAGTGCGAGCACCTGATGCATTGTCACCATTTTTAGTAACAGTAGCATCAATGATCATTCCGTAGAAATTAGCTTCAACAGTAATACCATCACCATCATCTGCAGCAGTAACAAGTTGGCTAACTGTACTATGCGCATTAATAGCTGTAACAAGACCAGCAGACTGAGTAGCTGCAGTAGCATCTGTAGCAGTATACGTTACTTTATAAAGACGCTTAGGATTATCAAAAGCAGCAGATAAAGTAGGAGTAATATTAGTTACAGATCCTCCTGGGTTAATTTGAGCTTCGTAAAATGCAATATCCTGTGGGAATCTTACAGTCAATATGAGAACTATCTCATCATCTGCTGCAACTGTAGCACCTAGGTCAAGACCCGCATCAGTGTTAATATCCAATTTATGCTTTGCTGGTGAGATGCTAACATCCCACTTCAACCTCTTGAGTTGTCCAGTATGAATAATAGGTGACGCAATTGCGTTACCACTAGGCATAGCTTGAACAATCTGAAATGCTCTATTCAAGAAAGTAGGGCTAGTAGGGGTAATGTTAACAGCCTCGTCTCCTGTAGCAATACCATCAGCATCAGCTACAATACCTGTACCGTCAGCTATGCCTGGGAAAACGATTCCATCACCATCACCAATACCGGCAAGAAGTTGAGGATTAATAAGTCCCAATGCGGCACTAGTACCGTCGAGGAATCGTTGACCGTATGGGTCCCAGATACCTACCATTGCAGCATCGTGACCGTCAGCAGCTCCTGCTGTATGTACTAAAGAAGCCCAAAGAGCGTGATCAGCGTTGGCCTGGATTCCGGCCATATGATTCGAAATAAAAACTTGATTCATGATTATTTATATTTTCATGATTAATAAAAAATTATTCACTTTCTAACACTTCGTTAGATTGTGATTGATATCTTGGAGACTCAATTGTCTCCAAAATGCTTTTAACTGCCATCTCTACGATCTCGTCGTGAGTATGTTCAGGCAATTCGGAACCAGAACCAGTTGCTTTTCTCATCCGGGCTGGTCTCCGTAAATACTTTATTACTGTTGTAGTTGGTAAAAAGGTTATAGTTGAATACAAATCTACAAAATTTTCTTGAACTGTGTACAACGGTGCTGCAGCTTTTGTTGAAGAAAAAGGATCATCTAATACTTTATATATATCATCTTGTTGAACATATTTACAAAGTGTTCTTTTAGTTAAAAAGTTTCTACCTTTAGGCTCATGTACGCGCGATAGACTAGTCACATGATTATCAGGCTGCATAATATTTATAGTTTCTTTGTCTCCTAAAGAGTTTATAAATATTAAAAAACCATATGCTCCTGCGGTACCAGAACCCCCACCCCCATGACCGTGTAATTTATGAAACTTTTGATTTATTCGCTTTAAGAAAATTTCATTAGCATCTGCTATAGGTGAGTCTGCGGATAATCTATTACTTGTAAGATCACTAAATGTGTCATTAGAAGATAAACTAGGTTCTAGCCCATAAGGATAGTTATCCTGCCTTAAGTCATCTATATTTAAACCGTTCTGATTACTTTTAATTAAAGTTGCTCCTCCTTCAGAATTAGCAAGATATATTTCTACAAGCTTAAATCCTTTTAAATTAATAGTAATTGGAATACGTAAATAAGCATGGACATCTTTTCTAATTTTTATTTGTATAGCATTTTGACACCCATCTTTCACCTCGCTTCTAACACTTATTAAATGCATATAATCTAATGGTAATTTATATCTATCTACAAAAATTTCTCCTTTAGAACTTGATGTATAAAGAGGTCCCATGTAATTATTATCATAAGCACTAAAATCCTCAATTAGATTTCTAAGATCATCTAATCTTTTTTGAGAATGCTCAAAGCCAGCCTGCTTTACATTAGATAAAGCAGAATATCTTTGCTTGATGAAACGACGTTGAGCTAAATTAAGTTCATGGTCTATTTCTTCAGGCAAGAGATTGTCAACCTGGAAAGATCCAATTTTTTGGACTCCCAGGTTAACAGCTATATGCATCTCTTCAATTGTCACTTGACGGCTTTAAGTTTAGCCCTTAGAGCATTAATTGCTCCAGAGTTCTTTTTATTTTTAAAATACACAATGGTATCACTCAAATCTTCACCGATAGTTTCATCCCCATGAATATGTTGATTACCTATCTTACGTATAATATCTTGTTGCACTAACTCTGCAATCTCATCTTTAAGATCTAAATCTTTATCTACAGCTGCTTTATAAAATTTAGCGGAAGATTTAGTTTTAAGATCATACAAAGTATTCTCAACTTCAAGATCAGTAAGTTTATCAGGATTAGCATTACTGAGTACTCTTAATAATCTCTTCATTCTTTTCACATCTGTAGATGCTTTAAGAAATTCTTTATCAGCATCTTTAGCCACTTGAATCTGTTTATTCTTTTTCAATAGATCTCTTTTAGGATCATATATATAGAATTTTTTTCCTGCAGTAGAGTTCATCTCTTCTTTAGATTCAGCAACCATTCTATGCTTTACACACCATTTGTATGCAATATAATCTTCTACATTCATAGGACTCCCATCATCATGTAAACTAATATCAAGTTCTTTTCCCTCAAACGGGACTTTAACTCTTAGACTAGCCCAGTAATCTTTTTCCCTTGCGGGGAAATCTGGATGATCATATGGAATGCCTAAAACACCTGGTAGGTATTTTTTAGCTTCTTCACCTTCCACTCCTTTAAGTGGTTGTCGTCCTACATAGATAGAACCAATTGTAACTCGAGCCCCAACAAGGACCTCCTTCGGTAGGAAACCAGTAGTCTCCTTACGCCTAACGTAAATTTTTCTCATGTTCTTTTAAAGTTTAGAAAGAATAACTAAGCTGTTCTTTTTAAGTGAAAGAATAACTTAATACTATATTATATATATTGATGCAAATCGGGGGGATTCACGATTGACTCCCCCCTTTTTGCAAACCAAACGCAAATTACGATGCAGTACAAGTCATATCAAGCGAAGTATCGAATCTGCGAAGCAGGATACCAGCTGTCTTTAACATGTGCACAGAAGCACCGTCTATATCACTAGCGCGAGTGTCATTGCCTGAGAATCCCTTTGGGATCACAGAACCAGCAACAGCCCAACGCAACATTTCACGACCTTTCTTGTTAATCATCTGAAGGTTGTTCTCTCCGTCGTAAGTAGACTGATCAACAAACGTCATACGGTATGATTCAAGTGGGAGACCTGACTCAGGATGCTTCCTAGAAGCTTGAGCAACAGGACCGTGATCAAATAGAGGTACTTTAACTACATTTACTGTATGACCATCAATGTGATCGTACGAGTTGAAGTAACCAGTAACACCAAGGCTACGACCTGATCCAGTAATGAACTTGGAATCTGAAGTCTGCAAGTATCCTCTAGAACTACCAGGAGATGTTGCAGTACCAGAACTAGAAGCGTAGTAATTACGCATAGCCTTGTCAAACTCACGTGCTCCCCCTATACCAGTGTATAAAGTTACCTGCTTGTCTGTAGCATCTGTCATACCGTAGAATAAATCACCAATCACATCCTCAATCTTAGACTGAGTCAAAGTAGAATAAGAATCCTTGTTGATAATCTGCTCGAATAAACCAGGACCAGAAACAACTGGTTGCCCATTCTCATCTACCATATTAGTTCGACCTGTAGAGTCATGAGTCTTCTGGCCATACCAGTAGTACATCTCACACTCTTCTTTAAACTTAAGCATATGACGATACTCTTCATAGTCCATCCAAAGCTTAGTAGTTTTACCATCCTTTAGTGGAAGCTCAAACTGTGCAACGTAATCCTTAGCATTACCAGAGAACTGATAAGACTTACGGATAGTCCCAATCTTAGAACGAACTAAGCCTGGTGCACTCCAGTTAGAAGCATTTCCACGAGAGAAGTCAATTCCGACGTTAGCATATAGCTGACCCCACATTGAACCTGGAGAAAGATCACCAGTAGTATCTGTAGCAGCCAAAGCAGCTTGATCCGGAGATACTAGCTTCATTGTATACTGATATCCACCAGTTACTTGACGTGGCTCTTCCATAATACGTGCAAGAGCACCGCTCTCAGAAACTAGTGTGTATGGAAATACAAACCAACGGTCTGGGAAAACAATAGTAAAGGTTGCTCCACCAGCTCCTGTTCCAGTTGCTGAAACAACTGGGCGAACGTTTACTTCGTGTGTCTTAACACGATATTCATATTCGAAACGATCGATAGATTTAGTGTTACCTACTCCCTCTGTCATGAAAGACAATGGGAATTTTTTCTCTTCACGCCCTGCGAGGTGCGTGATAATTGGAGACAGCTCTTCGGGCTTCTCCATCAACGCATTGACCAATGAGTTTGTATCGGTCATCTGCGAATCATTGTAGTACGTTTTTAGTACATTAGTCAATGCCATGATTATTTATATTAAAAGTTAGTTGCTTGTTTTAAAAAAGCGCGTTTATGTCCAGTTGATCTGGATCAAATGTTTTAGATTTAGATCGTTGGGCTCCTCTGGCATTTTTTACCTGAGCCTCGTTTCTAACAATTCGGTCTTTAAGTCCTTGTACACTTTTAGTTCTAGCCTTAGTGTTGATGATTTCATCTAATTTGAAACCCCCAAACATTAAGTAGTCTATAGCTAATTTTACATTTACATCAGCTTCAGTGTAGTCTAGATCTCTTTGCGTTTGCCCCTCTTTATTTATAGGAGCGGAAATATAATCAAAGAAATCAGCTTTATCAGTCTCTGGAATTCTTACTCCAGCAAACTCATTACCTGTTTCTATTACTTCTGCAACT
>Ga0315334_10000833_pt1 | contig 18872 bp, 17 predicted proteins | sample M150034915metaG_FD_205555 | JGI IMG/M metagenome (GOLD analysis project Ga0315334, IMG submission 205555) | Ammonia-oxidizing marine archaeal communities from Monterey Bay, California, United States - M1 500m 34915 | ecosystem: Environmental > Aquatic > Marine > Intertidal zone | place: USA... | reverse complement strand
TCCTGTTGGAACAAGCCATCCACATACTCGCGCAGGGTTCGTTCGGCGTTGGCCAGATTGCTTTCTGACTGAATGGAAGCTGATTTGTCTTTGGCGACTTCAATTTTTTGGGCGATCAATTCGTTTTGAAGGACCGAGTCATCGAACTGCACCAACAGGTCTCCTGTGGTAACCTCGGCTCCCTCTTCACAAAGGTCCACGATGGTGACCCCCGCCGACCCTCGGGATTTAACTTTGCAGCGCACCTCAACATTGCTGCTGCTGGTGACGTCTCCAGGTTCCGTGACAAAGGCTTCGAAATCGTTGCGTTCAACCACGTGTACCAGAATGGTGTTATCGAAATTTCCCTGCCTGAGTGCACCGGGGCTATACATGAAAATGAGTATGGCGATTCCGATTGCCAACAGCAGACACGGCACGATGATGGGAATCCGCCCAATACGTTTTGTGGCCCAACGTCTTGCGCTCATGGGTGGCCTGGGGATGGGGGGGACACCACAACGGTATTGACCAATGTCGCCAATGTCATTGTAGGATTGTAGGATTGTAGGTTGGCTCGAACGCCGGCTCAAATGAGCCGACATGCCCGCAGCCGGCATTCTCTGGCCATAGAACTGTTTGGTTTCACCCAGCATTCCAGAGGTCCGCAGTATAACTCAATGCCAAGACCGATTGCGTCACGGTTTGTATTCGTGCTGCCAATGCGCCGAGGTAGAGTACAACAGGTTGGTCACTCGTCGGTGACGCAGCCTTCACTGGCTGTTTTGACAGTCTTGATGTACTTGTAGAGTGTTCCGCGTCTTGCTTTCAGTGGAGGGGCTGACCACGCTTTGGCTCGCTCGGCCAATTCGTCGTCGCTGACATCAACGTCCAGACGGTTGCCTTCGGCATCGATCGTCACCATGTCCCCATCTTTGAGCAGTGCCAAGGGACCCCCGAGTTGAGCTTCCGGAGTAATGTGCCCAACGATGAATCCGTGGCTTCCACCACTGAAACGCCCATCGGTCAGCATCGCAACATCAGACCCCAGTCCCGCTCCCATGATGGCGCTGGTGGGTGTCAGCATCTCGGGCATACCGGGGCCTCCTGTGGGACCTTCGTAACGAATCACAACCACATCCCCTTTTTGGATCTGGTGTTGTTCCAATGCTCTGAGCATGTCCTCTTCACTGTCAAAGCAGCGTGCTGGTCCATTGAAAGTCAGTCCTTCCTTGCCGGTGATCTTGGCAACGGCTCCATCGGGAGAGAGTGAGCCTCGGAGGATTCGAATGTGTCCCGAATCTTTGAGTGGTTTCTCAATCGGGCTGATGATGGTCTGTCCTTCTTTCAGGCCCGGTAAATCTCTGACATTTTCTGCCAGCGTCTTGCCCGTCACAGTCATGCAGGACCCATCCATCAGGCCTTTTTCCAGCAGGTACTTCATGACGGCGGGGGTACCCCCGATGGAATGCAGGTCTTCCTGCACGAATTTTCCACTAGGTTTCAGGTCCGCCAAGTAGGGAATGCGATCACTTACGGACTGGAAATCGTCGATGGTAAGGTCCACGTCAACGCTTCGGGCCATTGCTATCAGGTGCAGCACAGCATTGGTGCTGCCACCTAACGCCATCACCGTGACCATGGCGTTTTCGAAGGCGGTTCGGGTCATGATATCCCGTGGTTTGATGTCGGCTTCGAGGAGTACCAGAATGGCATCCCCGGCACGCCGGCACTCTTCTTTCTTTGCTTCCTCTTCTGCCGGGATACTGGCGGAGTATGGCAATGACATCCCGAGCGCCTCGATGGCTGTTGCCATGGTGTTGGCTGTGTACATGCCTCCGCATGCACCGGCACCCGGGCAACTGCGGCGAACGATTTCTGATCGTTCTTCTTCACTGATATTCCCTGCGATGAACTGCCCGTAACATTGGAATGCACTCACGATATCTAGCTTCTCGTCCTTGAATCTGCCAGCCTTGATCGTGCCTCCATAAACCATGATGGCGGGTCGATTGAGGCGGCCCATGGCCATCAAGCAACCCGGCATGTTTTTGTCACATCCGGGTAATGCAACCAGACCGTCGTACCACTGGGCACCCATGATCGTTTCGATTGAATCGGCGATCAAATCACGGCTCTGCAGGCTGTAGCTCATCCCGTCAGTTCCCATCGAAATTCCATCACTAACGCCGATGGTGTTGAATCGCATGCCGACCAAGCCTGCATCTGTCACCCCTTTCTTCACCTCCGCGGCCAGATCAAGCAGATGCATATTGCAGCTGTTTCCCTCGTACCAGACGCTGGCAATGCCGACCTGAGCCTTGTTCATGTCTTCCGGTTGCATGCCGGTGGCATACAGCATCGCCTGAGATGCGCCCTGGCTTTTTGGTTGGGTGATTTGGCTGCTGTATTTGTTTAGTGGCTGGTTCATGACGCTACTTTTTTGGGCTTCGTTGCAACAGGAGGAACGCTTCCGATTATGATCATCGGCAAACAATTGAAAAAGGGACTGCGTTTTTAACCGGGAGACTTACCATGATTCGATCAGTTTTTGCCGCTGTGGGTATTGTTTTTTTCGCCCAAATCACAGGGTTTGATTCTCGTGCTGCTGACCCAATTGATGATTTTGTGGAATTTTCACTCCCCCTGTTCGACGGAAAGTCACTGTTGGGCTGGGAAGGCAATGGATATTGGTTTCGTGTCGAGAACAAGGCTGTGGTGGCGGGCCGTCTGACCGAGAAGATTCCGCATAACGAATTTCTCTGCACAACGCAGAATTATGATGACTTTGAGCTGCGTTTTGAGGCAAAACTGGTCGGAGAAGGAAAGAATGCTGGTGTCCAGTTTCGGTCCGAGCGAGTACGAGGTGGCAGCGAGGTTTCTGGCTATCAGGCAGATATTGGAGTCGCGTGGGATCGACCTGTCTGGGGAGCTTTGTACGACGAGTCGAGGCGGCGGAAGATGTTGGCCGAACCGGGAGCCGATCTGGGAAAGAAACTGGTCAAAACCGGTCAGTGGAATGCCATGCGAGTGATCTGCAAAGGGCCACGCATCCAAGTTTTTGTCAATGGCGAGCGGACGGTCGATTACACCGAGATGGATGATTCGATTCCACGCCATGGAAAAATTGGGTTGCAAATTCATAGCGGGAAACCTACCGAAGCCTGGTACCGCAATATTCGCGTTCGCCAGTTGTAATGCAAGCCGCCAGTGTGCCACAATTGTAACTTTTGCACTTGAAACGCAAATTTGACCGCCTGTCCTTCATTCGCAGTAACCATGAGTCACGACATTGAATTCGTTTACTTCGATTTGGGGAACGTTTTGCTCGCCTTTGATCCGAATATTGCGTACAGAAATCTTGCTGAACGATTTGACATAGTCGTCGATCAGCCGTGGGCAGCGGTCTACGAAAGTGGAGCTCAGGATCGATTTGAACATGGCGAGCTGAGTGGCGAAGAATTCGCGGAACAGATTCGTCAAGCAGTCAGTTTGAATGCGGATCAAATGCCCACGCCTGAAATCCTCGATGCGGTCAGTGATATGTTCACGCCCATCAATTCCATGGCTGCAGTTCTGAACGCTGTGCAATCGCGTGGACTTGGAGTTGGATTGTTGTCCAATACCTGCCACGCCCATTGGGATTGGATCTGCCGCCAACCGTTCTATCTGAATGAATTCCGCTTTGATGTGACGATTCTCAGCTTTGAGATCGGATCAATGAAGCCTGATCAGAAAATCTACCACGCCGCTGAACAAAAATCAGGTGTGTCTGCCGGTAGCCTGCTGTTCCTGGATGACAAGCAGGAAAATGTAGATGCCGCTGTTGCCCGAAAGTGGAATGCGGTCCGGTGCCATGGTGGCCCAGAAGCAAGTCTTGCGTTGCAGGACTATCAGGTACTGGAGTCAAGCTTTTGAGACCTGTCTTTCGATCACTGCTGTTTTGGTTGGTCTTCACCTCTGCTTTGGCTTACCTGTGGCCAGTGCAGCAATTGGCTTTCGATCCTTTTACGCCACCTGCTTCCATCAAGACCGAGTTCATTTGGACTTTGGTGGCTGTTGCGATGTTTTTTCTGGGGACGTTGGTGCGTCGAGATGAACTCATTCCTTTGTTTCAGCGTCCATGGTGGGTCGGTTTGGGAGTTCTCACACAAGTGCTGGTGATGCCAGCGGTGGCTTGGGGAGTAACACGCGTGATCCCAATGGAAAAGGACCTTGCTGCTGGAGTGATTCTTGTCGGTTGCGTGCCTGGCGCCATGGCGTCAAATGTATTGACGAGCACAGCTCGTGGCAGTGTTGCCTATTCAGTCAGTTTGACCAGTGTTTCCACTCTGCTTTCTCCACTTACTGTCCCACTTGTATTGTGGATTGTCGCGGGGGCCGAAACCGAACAGTCGCTCGCATGGTCCTCGTTGAGATTGTCAGTGTTGGTCGTGCTGCCAACCATTGTCGGCTTCACTGTTTGTCGGATTTGGAAACGTTGTCAGGGTTGGGCACAGGTTTGGAGTTCAAGAATCGCGTCGGTCACCTTGCTGTGGATCATTGTCATTGTGGTGGCAAGCAATCGTGCAAACTTGATGAACGTAGGATTGGTGCTCGCCATGGCATTGCTGTTGATCAATGTGATTGGCTACCTGGCGGGGTGGATTGTCGGGGGGGTGGCGAACCTGCCCGAAGCGTGTCGTCGAGCACTGACGTTGGAGGTCGGGATGCAGAATGCCGGGCTTGGCACAGCACTGGCATTGACGCTTTACGGCGAGGACACATTGGCAACGATTCCGACTGCGGCCTACACGTTTGGCTGCATGCTTACGGGAACGATTTTGGCTGTAGGCTGGCAAAAACAGGGTAAATGCGTTGAAGAAACGGACATGCCCATCGCCGCCGCTGAGGATTGAGTGTTTTGGGGCTGTATCTGTCGGATGCGCCAAGAACTGTTGATCGGGCTGTAGGTGTTTTCGAGCGTAGCGGTATGATAGTGGTCCCCCTATCGATATGCCGCGAGCATCCCAAAAATTAGATGTCCACATTGACTTCGAGCCCGGATTTTCCCATCGAACACGGTGCACCACGGGTTGCTGCCGTGATTGATATCGGGTCAACCAGTATTCGCATGGCCATTGCAGAAATAAATCTTGGTGGGGAAGTTCGAACGCTTGATAGACTTTCGCAACCATTGGATCTGGGGCGTGAAGCCTTCGAGAATCGACGCTTATCGCGAAAGAGTATCGAAAAGTCAGCAGCAGTCCTGCAGGGTTATCAACGTGTTCTTCAAGAGTACGGCATCAAGCCTGCCGATGTCCGCGTGGTTGCTACCACTGCGGTGCGGGAAGCATCGAATCGATTGGCTTTCGCAGACCGCATTTATGTGGCAACAGGGTTGAACGTCGAACCGATTGACGAGGCTGAAGTCAATCGAATTACTTACATGGGCGTCATGCCCCATTTGCAGGCTCATCCCAATTTGGCTGATGGCAAATCATTGGTGGTCGAAGTGGGTGGCGGGAACACCGAAATGCTGCTGGTGCGTGGCGGTAATGTGTTGAAAAGCCAGTCGTTCCGGCTAGGTTCGCTCCGCTTGTTGCGAACGCTCAAAGAGATCCGTTTGAGTGCAACGCGACGTCGGGCGATGATGGAAAGCCATATTCGTCGGGCTTGGACACGTTTGACAGATGATATGCAGGATGGGACACCCGTTCATGTTGTCGCGATTGGTGGCGATATCCGCTTTGCCGTCAAGCATTTGCTGAAAGAAGGGGATGGCAATTCGTTGGCTGAATTGTCAACCAGCGGCTTGGAAAAATTCACTTCCAAAATCCTGACGCTTGACGAAGATGCCATTGTCAAACGCTATGGTGCGAGTTTTTCGGAAGCGGAAACTCTCGGACCGGCTTTGTTGGTTTACTCCATGCTCGCCAGGCATTTCTCGCTGGATCAGATTTTTGTTTGTGATACGAACTTGAGAGATGGTTTGCTTCACGATATGGCTTTGGGGGGAGGCTGGACGGCTGAATTCCGGAATCAGATTGTCCGTTCGGCGATTTCGCTGGGGCGCAAGTTTGATTTTGATGAATCGCATGCACGGAATGTTGCTGAACTGGCTCGCAAGCTCTTTAACCAACTCCAGAACGCGCACCTGCTGGACAACCGGCATGAAGTCATTCTGTTTGTTGCTGCGCTGCTACACGAAATTGGGTTGGTCGTGAATGTGCGGAGTAATCATAAGCACGCGCTGTATCTGATTCGCCACAGTGAACTGTTTGGGTTGTCCGAGGTCGAGTTGTTGCAGGTCGGGCTTGTTGCACGATATCACCGCCGTGCTTTTCCCCAGCCATCGCACGAGGACTACGGAACACTGGCACAGGAATATCGTGTTGTGGTTGCAAAGTTGGCTGCGATTCTGCGTCTTGCCATTGCATTGGATGATACTCGCAGCGGTCGAATTCTAGAGATTGAATGTAGTATCGAGGGCAAGCAGTTGGTCATCAATGTTCCGGGAGTAGACGATGTTTCTCTGGAACAGATTGCGATGGGTGAAAATGCTGGTCTGTTCCGTGACGTCTTTGGTATGCCGGTGCTTCTTCGCGCACGACGCTCATGAGTTTAAAAACACTTGATCTGCCGATCTTTCTCGCGTCTCCCGTTTGGGCATGTGGGCACTGGGGCGGACAGGTCTATCCTGCGGGAACACCCCGCAGTGGGTGGCTTTCTTGGTGCTCCGATACCTTCAACACGGTTGAGTTGACAGACCGTTTTATGGATCAGTGGGCGGCGATCATTGCGGGCTGGGTTCAGCGGGGAGTGCAGCCATTTTTTTTTGTACATGCACCGGATGATCAGTTCACGCAGACGTTGGCGGCACGCATACAATCCGAGATGCCCCAGAGTAATTTGACCATTTCACTGCCACCGACTGCGGACGACAGCTTTCCCTACTGAATGAAACTGCTGAATGAAAATGATCGATCGTGAAGATTGCGATTCTTCGCTGTCATCCTTGGACAGCGCATCAGGCAAAATTGCAGGGGCCTCAAGTTGTCTTTGTTGATTCTTTCTGATGGCTCTGACTCTGCCGATCCATACCGGGAGGCCCGTCATCAATTGGTGGTAGAACAAATTGCTACAGCAGGTGTGACCGACACGCGTGTTCTGCATGCCATTCTTAATACACCGCGTCATGAGTTTGTTCCCAACGAACAGAGAGAGCGGGCGTACCTTGACATGGCGTTGCCCATTGGTGAAGCGCAAACCATCAGCAGTCCCTTTACGGTTGCTCTGATGACAGAGACGATCGATCCTCGCGAAAGTGATCGGGTCTTGGAAATCGGCACAGGAAGCGGTTACCAAGCGGCAGTACTTAGCCCGTTGGTCACGCACGTCTACTCAATCGAAATTGTCCCGGAATTAAGTCACCGAGCCTCGTCTATCCTGTCACGATTAAAATACGAGAATATTTCGACGCGAGTCGGGGATGGCTGTTCAGGCTGGAAAGAGGCTGCGCCTTTTGACAAGATCATTGTCACCTGTAGTCCTGAAGCTGTTCCCGAGGCATTGGTCGAACAGCTTTGTGAAGGCGGCACCTTGATCATTCCGGTAGGCGAGCGTTATCAGCAGACTCTGTTTCGGATGACCAAGCAGAACGGTCGGTTGGTGCGTGAAGCTCTGAGGCCAACGCTTTTTGTCCCCATGACGGGCGAGGCCGAAGAGGATCGGCAATTGCTGCCCGACGCAGGGAATCCGCAAGTCGTTAACGGCGATTTTGAGACCAGACTTAAGGTGGAACCTGAGTTCCATCGCAACCAAGTACCCGGTTGGTACTACGGCCGTCAGGTCAGTCTGGTCCTCGGCAATCCACAGCAGCCGGCCGCCACGGGAACGTCATTTGTCCAATTTTCCAATCAGGTACCGGGGCTCAGTTCACATCTGCTTCAGGGGATTCCAATGGATGGCAGGCAGGTACGTCGCATCCGCTTGAGTGGTCTGGCGAGAACTCGGGATGTGTGTCGTGGCCCTGCGACCGACGCCGTTCCCATGATTTCGATCAGTCTCTATGACGCATCACGATCCGAGCTGGGGGTGTTTTGGCTCGGTCCGTTTGGGCAGCAGCAGGGCTGGCAAGCCGAACTGCGGGTGATTGACGTTCCAGAGCCAAGCCGCGAGGCAATCCTTCGGGTGGGGTTATTTGGAGCAACGGGGACCGCGGATTTCGACGACATCCGGCTCGAGAGGGTTGTCTAGGCGAAAAACGTTGATTTGTGGACGAATTCGTCGGTATATCCGCACCGCTCGAGTCTTCCTGATCGGTAAAAGTTCTCCAAGGATGCTTGTTTGCCTAGATTGCTTCGTTATCCTATGTCGTTAAGCCGCTACCATACAGATGTGGCGTCACTTACTGCTGGACGAACTTGGAGATTTGAAATCATGAGGTGTTTAAAGTTCTTGGCCTTCGCCGGCGCGATTGCCGTACTTGCTGGGACGGCGGAAGCAGGTGGTTCTTGGGGAGGCTCCTCGGGCGGCTATGCCTCTTCCGGTGGCTACGCGTCTTCCGGTGGCTACGCGTCTTCCGGTGGCTACGCGTCTTCTGGCGGCGGCAGTGGTGGTCTGGTAGCCCACTGGCGGGCTAAACATGCAAACGGCTCCTCGGGTGGATCGACTGGTGGTTACGCTGCTTATTCGTCCTATGGTTCTTCAGGCGGTAGCAGTGGAGGTTCATCAGGCGGAAGCACTGGGCATGTCGGCCCATTGAGGCGGCTGTTTGCCAACGTTCACGCTGCTAAAGCAGCGTTCCACAATCGCGGTAGCAGTGGTGGTTACACGGTGCGAGCGTACGGTTCTTCAGGTGGATCTTCCGGAGGCAGTAGCGGTGGGTATTCGGCCAATCGTTATTCTTCTCCCCGCGTCATGCCTTCAGCCGGATTGGGGTCAGCCACTTATGAGTCAGCCACGGTAGAACCCGCTGAGGCGGGAGAGATTGTCATTGAAGAGGCTGCTCCTGCGGCCCAGCCCGCTCCTGCGGCCCAGCCCCCTGCCGCTGCTGCTCCTGCGGCCCAGCCCCCTGCCGCTGATCCGCCTGCGAAGCCAGCAGATGCTGATTCTACGGCAGTTGAGTCAGATGCAGCATTGCTGACGGTCTCTGTGCCTCTTGACGCTTCTGTCGTTGTGAACGGATACAAGACACAGGCTGTAGGTTTGGTTCGTCAATTCAAGTCGCGTGGATTGAAGCCTGGATTCGTTTACACCTATGTAGTCGACGTAACTTACACCGTCGACGGTTCCGAGCTAACGGAGAGCAAGTCTGTCAAGTTGCGACCTGGTATGAGTGAGCTCATTGAATTCGCTGCCAGCACCACGGTTGCAGTAGAAACAGAAAATCAGGATCTGACAACAGTTGTACAGCTTCACGTTCCTGCGGATGCCAAGATTACTTTGGCTGGCAATGTTATTGCTGGCGATGGCGAACTGAGAACGTATCGGACGCATCAGCTGACAGCAGGCGAAGTTTGGTCCGGTTACACCGTCCGGGTGACCACCGAGATCAACGGCAAGGCAGTAAGCAAAGAGCGAACGCTTGACTTGGTTGCAGGTAGCACCAACGATTTGACATTTGAGTTCGGTGTCAATGATCTTGCGAGCCGATAGGCCGCAGTAAAAAGTCCTCGTCGATTCAAAAGCCGCGTTTCAAGCAATCGGAAACGCGGCTTTTTTCGTGCGATTGCTTGCCCAGTGCTCCATCAATCGTCCCAAGATGGGGTGCAACACGACTTGCTGCACCAAGCTCCGCTGTACATGATTGGGCCATGGACTACGGTAATAGGTAACCGAGTCGACCATCTACCCTTTTGATGTGCCCATGGCTTCCGATCCAAATGTTCTGACCAAACAAGGGCGTCTGCTGATTAGCATTCTGATCATTGGGCATCTGCTGGCCGTTGTTCTGCCGCCCTTGTCGGTGCAAACCCGCGGACCCATCGGTCAGTCGCCTTCGATCGCGACAGCTTTAGGGCTGATTGAGCGTTACAGCCAAATGCTCTACATCGATCGTGGTTACGCGTTTTTTGCCCCGGATCCGGGGCCCAGTCACCTGATCCAGGCGGCGGTCACTGATCAGAATGGGAAGCGTGTCGAGTGGATGTATCCAGATCGCGAGCAGCATTGGCCTCGCCTGCTGTATCACCGGCACTTCATGCTGAGTGAGTTCATGGAAGAGATTTATCAACCGCCCGGACCCCCGCCTGAGCTTCGGGCTCTGAATCGTGACGAAGCGATATACTGGGGTGAGGCGAGGAAGCGATACGAGCATGTTCGAAGATCTGTCGTCGATCATTTGAAGTACGAAAACCCCGATAAGGAGGTGGCCATCCGGCGTGTTGAGCATCTGTTGCCTGACCTGCTCGAATACCAAATTGCGCCCATTGAACTCACCGATGAGCGGCTCTACCGGGTTCTACTTGACCAGAATGTTCAGGAGGCAACCTCCGAATGAGAACTCTGGGTTCTGACGTGAAAAACTGGTGCACCGGCTATGTCGAAGCGTGGGATCGTTTTTGGTTCACACCCCGACTACCCCATACACTGTCGGTCCTGCGCATCATTACGGGGGTGATGTTGCTGTACTCACACGTTGTGTTGGCAACCGACCTGACTTCGTTTTTGGGCGAGACAGCCTGGGTCAACAACGAAACGTCCCGGCAACTTCATGACGGCGCTTTTGGCTTTTCTGATTTTGGCAGAACGTACCTTTGGTACATCAGCAGTCCTACGTTGATTTGGGTGCACCACATTTTTACCATTGGTGTGACCGCATGTTTTGCGATGGGGTTTCTGACCAGAATTACCTCACCGCTCGCGTGGTTCTTGCAGTTGATGTACTTGCATCGACTGACGGGTGTACTTTTTGGTTTTGATCAGATTGTTACCTACATGACGATGTATTTGATGCTGGCTCCCTCGGGCAGCTGCTATAGCGTGGATTCGTTGATACGTGACCGATTTGGATCGCCGAGCCGGGGGCGATTTTGGAAGTGGTTGTGGCCTGAATCCACACCAACCATTTCGTCGAACATCGCGACGCGCCTGCTGCAGCTGCATTTATGCGTCATTTACCTGTTTGGAGGTATTAGCAAAACGCGGGGGCAGACCTGGTGGGATGGAACTGCGGTTTGGTACTCGGTGAGCAACTATGAGTACCAGTCGATGAACATGACATGGTTGTATCGCTATCCGCGTTTTTTCAGTGCAATGACTCATGCCACCCTGTTTTGGGAAGTTTTTTACTGCGCCCTCGTATGGCCTCGTCTGACACGGCCTTTTGTCCTGGCGTTCGCAGTTATGATGCACGCCGGCATCGCCCTGTTTCTGGGGATGATTACTTTTGGCACGATGATGATCGCTGCCAATATGATCTTTATCAGCCCCGAATGGGTGCAAGGCAGCCTTGGGAAAATGAGGGCAGGCTCTCCTGAGTCCGGCAATTCCTGATCATGATACGGAGAGGGATTGTTCCTCTAGCTGCTCAAGTTCATGCCCGATCAATTTTACCGCTGCTGTGCATCGAAGCTGTGCGATCAAAGCGTTGCCAATGTTTGACCGTGTTCCACCTCGACGTTGACAAATGCACGACGCGTTCGCTCTTTACATTTGCTCTCGCATTTGATGACGGTTCGTGTGCGTCGCATAGCTGACCAGCATCCTGATCGGGATGGCTTTCCCAGCAATCAGTGGGAAAGGCATCTCAGAGAAAGGAATCACCTGGACCCAGAAGATGTCTCTTGAAGCCAGACGCTTTCTCTTAAGGACTGAGTAATGGTTTTCCCGTCATCTGTTCAGGAACAGGTAGGCCCATGAGTTCCAGCACTGTTGGTGCAATATCGGCTAACCGCCCACCGCTCCGTAATGCATGTCCTTCCAGACCGGGTTCCACGACGATTAATGGGACATCAAACGTTGTGTGGGCCGTGTGAGGGCCACCACTTTCCGGATCGATCATTTGTTCACAGTTGCCATGATCGGCAGTCACTACCAGCGAACCACCTTTGGCGAGCGTTGCTTCGACAATCCGCCCCACGCAGGCGTCAACCTTTTCGACTGCCTTGACAGCGGCCGCGATGACCCCGGTGTGACCAACCATGTCCCCATTGGCAAAGTTGACTATGATCAACGCCGCTTCTTCGGACTCAATTTCGGCGAGAACTTTTTCTGTGACTTTTTCCGCTGACATTTCAGGTTTTTGATCGTAGGTCGAAACGTCCCGAGGTGATGCAGCCATGCCCCGATCCTCGTCAGAGAAAGGGTCATCCCGGTAGTCATTGAAGAAGAAAGTGACGTGGGGATACTTTTCGGTTTCAGCACACCGGAACTGATGCAAGTGCAGAGCACTGACGTATTCACCGAGGATGTTGGGCATCTTGGCAGGTTTCTCGAAGATGACGTGAACTGGCAAACCGGTTTCGTAGCCTGTCATGGTGGCAAAATAGAGGTTCTGGATTTGCTCGCCGCGATCGAAGCCTCCGCCATCGATGTTCTTCCACTGATCATCAGGCAGAACAAATGCTTTCGTAATTTCGCGAGTCCTGTCGCCGCGGTAGTTCAGGAAGATGATGGCATCGCCATCTTTGACCACAGTCGGGCCATTTGGTCCCGGGATGGTGGTTGCAGTGATGAACTCGTCACCTTTTCGGTTCGAATCAGTTGGCTCGTCGTAATACGACTGGATCGCTTCCAGAGCCGTGCTGGCAGTACTTGCTGCGCCTTCGGTTAGCATCTGATAAGCCGTGTGCACTCTTTCCCAGCGAAGATCGCGATCCATGGCGTAGAAACGCCCCACCACGCTGGCCACACGACCAACTCCAACATTCTTCATTTTTTCTTCCAGCCGATTTACAAAATCTTTTCCGCCCGTCGGTGACGTGTCACGCCCGTCGGTGATTGCATGGACTGCAAACTTGTCGCTATCGAGGCCTGCCTGCTTTACCAAATCGACGACGGCAAAGGCATGCTCCAGATCACTGTGAACGCGTCCATCAGACATCAATCCCAATAGATGCAGCGTGCCCCCACTGGCTTTTACATGGGCGATTGATTCTTGGAGTACCGAGTTGCTGAAGAACGACTCGTCGCGGATGGCTCGCGTGATTCGCATGATCTCTTGGTCAACGATCCTTCCCGCCCCGATGTTCTGATGACCCACTTCACTGTTTCCCATTACCCCGGCGGGCAACCCGACGTCTTCACCCGATGTGTGGATCAGGACATTCGGGTAATCACGCATCAATGCGTCGGCGACCGGTGTATCCGCCAAATGGACGGCATTGGCGTGATTCCATTCGGGGTTCGGGTTTTCACCCCAACCATCGCGTACGATCAGGACAACTGGCTTTCGGCGGACTTGAGGCAAGGGACTGTACTCTCTTGAATGTTGCAAAAAATAGGCTTTGCACGCCGTTCGCATGATGGCGTGGCACCGCTGGTGCAGCGGGAGTTCAAATAACGTCGTCTCCCGCAGCCCAATCTAGCCGACAATGGTCCTCCTCGGAACGCCCGAAGGAAACCAGTCTGCCATTCCCCTTAGGCCGCTTCGAGACTCCCCGTCCATGCGTTAATCTAATCGGGACATGGCAAACAAAACTTCCTAGGAATTCTCTGATCATGCCTCTTCTTCGTTTTGACCCATCCGGCAGTATTAATTCCGATTTTGGTATCACCGAAGATCAGATTGCGGGGCTATCTGATACCTTGGGCAACCTCCGCACCGAGATGGTTGAGACCGATCAGCAGCAGTACGAGTCGGGTCAGATCCCGGAGAATAAGCAACCGTTGGACGCCCGCTTCTTTTGGCTTCCGGAGGAGCAATTGGCAGCGTACCAATCAGACCGGGCCGAGTCAGAGTTGGGTCGTATTTTTCAAGTTGCCAACGGCATGCACAACGAGATCGACGCTGTTGTCGTGCTGGGGATTGGTGGTTCTTACATGGGTGCGCGGGCGATGATGGAAGCCTGTTGTGATCCCTATCACAATGAATTGACTCGTGCGGCTCGCGGCAGCAAGCCGCGGATGTATTTCGAGGGCAACAATGTTGACAACGATGCGAGTAGTGCCTTGTGGCATCGACTCAAGGCAGGTGGGTCTGGGCCTACCGAGGCTGAACAGCGTTTTGCGATTGTCGTGATCAGCAAGAGTGGTGGGACAATGGAAACAGCTGTTGCCTTCAGACAGTGTTTGGCAGCGTTGGAGGAGTCGCTTGGGGATCAGGCCGCAAGTCAGTTGGGTCGATTTGTGATTCCGGTGACTGGAGCACAGGGTAAGTTGCACGATTTGGCATCGGCAATTGGCTGCCAGCAGGTTTTCAGCGTTCCGGAAGGAGTGGGCGGACGCTTCAGCGTGCTTTCCTCGGTTGGCTTGATGCCAGCTGCGATGCTGGGACTGGACTGCATGAAGTTGTTGGAAGGAGCAGTCGCCATGAACGAACATTTTAGAACTGCGTCCTACGAAGACAATGTCGTTCTGCAATATGTGGCGGTCAATCACTTGCTGGCAAAATATCGTGACAAGTCGATTCGTGTAATGAGCGTCTGGAGCAAGGCCCTTGAATCGGTTGGGCTTTGGTACGACCAGTTGCTTGCCGAGTCCAACGGTAAAGAGGGCTTGGGTGTGACCCCCCTGACAACGGTAAATACCCGGGATCTCCACAGTCGGCATCAACAGCATCAGCAGGGACGGAATGACAAGGTATTCAATAATGTCATCGTTGAAAATTATCGGACTGACTCATTGCCAGTCGGGCACAGCGAAAGAAATCAGGACGAATTGAATGATCTTTCGGATCGTACTCTTCCAGAGATCATGGCGGCTGCCATCAAGGGAACTAACGATGCCTTGCACGAAGACGGACGCCCAACAACGGATATTTTGCTTCCTGGAATTGACACGCACGTGCTGGGGCAGTTGTTTCAAATGATGATGATTGCAACCGTGATTGAGGGACGACTGCTGGGCATCAATCCCTATGGACAACCCGGAGTTGAACAGTACAAACGCAACATGAACAAGAACCTCGGACGGACGTGATTATCATCGAGTGCTGGATGGGGTGATTTTCTCCGATTGCCTGACGAGCTGGCGGACCAATTCGAATCATGAATTCTGGAAAGAAAAGCGGTTCCTGAGGTTGTGTTCCGGTCGAGTGGCCCGCTCCAGTGTTGACAGTGAAAGTAAGCAATGGCGGTTGCAGAGCACGCGGCCGGTCCCTTATTTCCCTTGTTGGGTACAATATCCCTAAGTACCCTTCCCTGCCCTGAAATCTGGAAACGACTCATTTATGTCAGCTGTCGACCAACTTTTTACCGATTTGCGAACGGAGGGCCGAAAAGCACTGATGCCCTTTTTTACGGCTGGTGATCCAGATATCGCTACCACCGCGCGTGTGATACGAGCTGCCGAGGCTGCAGGCGCGAATTTGTGTGAAGTGGGAGTGCCCTACAGTGATCCGATTGCGGATGGTCCCGTCATTCAGGCCTCATATCAGCGTGCACTCGATCGGGGGTTTCGTCTTCAGCAGGTGATGGAGTTGGGAGAAGATGTGAAGGTTGATGTAAGAATGCCCTTGGTCACGATGGTCAGCTACGCCATCATTCATCGCGTGGGGCTGGCCAGCTATGTGCAGCAAGCCAAAACTGCCGGTTACTCTGGCGCGATCGTACCCGACCTGCTGGTCGAAGAGGCCGCCCCGTTCTCTCAGATTTGTGCTGATGAAGATTTTAGTTTGATCCAGTTGGTAACGCCAACGACACCTCAGGATCGTCAGGTTCGCATTGCAGAATCCTCATCCGGTTTTCTTTACTATGTCTCGGTAACCGGGATCACAGGTGAGCGAACTGCCCTCCCCGACGATCTGGTTGGCAATGTAAAGTGGTTGAGGGAACAAACGGATTTGCCCATTTGCATCGGCTTTGGCATCAGCGATCCCGAGACGGCAGCACAGTTAGCTCCCGTGGCAGATGGTTTGATCGTTGGATCTGCTGTGGTTCGCCGAGTGCATGATGCTGTAGCAACCGACACCGCGGCGGACCGTGTGACTGACTTTGTGAAATCGTTGCGGCACGCTGTCGACAACGCCCCGTCGGCGATTTGATAGCAGAGTCCCAAAGGGCTGACCCGGGTTAAATAAATAGAGTGTCATGACTTCGAAACCCAGAAGAAATTTTCTGAAACGGGCTGCCTTAGCCTTGCCGATCGTTGCGGCAGCGGATGTCGCTGGTGAAGCTGTTGAGCAGGCGAAGGGAGTTGAGCAACCAGAGTCGTTCTGGCGGGATCGTATGATCGATCCTGACGATGGCAAAAAATATGGATGGTTTGTTGATACGCGACGTTGCTTTGGGTGTCCCGCCTGTGAGGTCAGTTGTAAATCGGAAAACGATGTGCCATTGGGGAATTATATTCGTCAAACCAATTATCGGGATGTCGGTAAATTTCCCGACGTGGCTCGTGTGTTTCTGCCCATGCGGTGCATTACAAAAGGAATCTGGGGCACAGTTGCAATTGATTACGACACTTGCTGTGGCCACGGATCTTGTGTTGATGCTTGTCCCTACGGTGCGATCTACATGGATCCCGTCGCCAATCAGGCGGTCAAGTGCCACAACTGTTACCACCGCGTTGAGTCAGGAATGGAGCCTGCGTGCGTTCCGACTTGCCCAGCAGAAGCGTTGCATTTTGGTGATCTGAACGATCCCGATTCAAAGATCAGCACGGCCATGCAACGCGAATCCTGGTGGACGGACCATTCGTGAACGCTGGTTGTGGCGAAAGTTGCAATCAATATTGGTATCATCTCTAGATGGCAAGACCGACCCCCGAATCGACTGACCCGAGCGAATTGAAAGATTTGGCTTTGGCAGTTTTACGCAATGACAGATTTCCGCATTTGGCTTCCATGGACGGTGATCAGGCAAGAGTTCGGCCCGTCTCTCCGGTCCGAACGGATGGCTTCACTGTCTATGTCGCAAACTTGCGGGGCTATCACAAGACGCAGGAAATCTCAGCCAATCCCAAAGTTGAATTGTGTTACCTCGACAAACAGCATCATCAGGTTCGAATCACGGGGGTTGCGCATCCGGAAGGGGATCGTGAACTGTTGCAGCAAATCTGGGACGAGAACCCATTGCTCCGCAATTATCTGGGGTCGATCGATAATCCTGATTTAATTGTGTACCGCATCGATCCTCAGAGCGTGCGATACATGCGAGAATGGGCATTGGAATACCACGACGTTGCATGGGATTGAGTCATCTTCAGTGCTCATTTATTGAGGGGAGTGCATTAAATCGTGCGTGAGTTGTTTCGGACTCTGCCGCTGATGTGTGTTGTTTTACTTTTGCCAATCTTGCCGTTCCTGTTTCTGGGAGGCCAACTAGACGATTGGCTAAGAGGGCTGGCAGAGAATCCACCACCGCCGATCGCGACTTTTGCCCTGATCGTTGCGCTGCTGGCGACCGATATTCTGCTGCCGATTCCATCAAGTGTGATCAGTACTCTAAGTGGATGGCAGTTGGGTTGGTTCTGGGGAATGTTGGCGACGTGGGTGGGTATGAACTTAGGGGCCATGATTGGGTTTGCATTGTCCAGACGGTACGGCACGTCCTTTGCAAGTTACTTTTCCCGGGGTCAGGATCTTGAGCGGATCCGAACGGTAAGTGACCGGTACGGACCGCTGGTTCTGGTCTTGACTCGGGCGATGCCTGTGTTTGCTGAGGCCAGTGTTCTGATGGCTGGCATTCACCAGCTTGCTTGGCGACGATTTCTGCCAGCAGTCATTTGCAGCAATCTCGGTATCGCGATTGCATACGCTGCCTTCGGGGATTACGCGGAGAGAAACCAGTGGTTGCCGTTGGCACTGGCGGTTTCGGTGGCTGTGCCCATCTTGGTTGCGGGGCTTGCCAAGCGGTGGTTGCCGGGGGCCGAGACAAAATTGGATGGCAAGGACACGTCTGCCTGAGTCGAAATTTGATTCACGGAAGTTCATCTGGTTGCATGATGTTCGATTGTGAGCCTCATCGACGCCTTGGTCGTTACAGGTGTTACAACTGGCGGTCTTTCCTGACTGTTACTGCTTTTCTGGTTGTCAATATTGCTTTAATCCTCCGGGTTCCCGCAATTGGTGTGCTAGGGTTTTTTGCCACCATACCACGCTGTGTTCTTTCTCATCGGGAACACAGAAAAATTTGGTACTTTCCCACCATCCAAGGACATAGACATGACTGATTCCAACATCGATCAGACCCCTGAAGAGAACGTTCTTACACTTGATCGACGTGGAGTTGATCGCCGTACCGAGAATGCTGGAGCGGAAGAGGGAAATACCGAAAACCTTGAGACGGGTGTCGTCGAGAACTCGCGCCGAAAGAAGCAGCGTCGTCGTCACATTGATCCTACGACATGTGAGCGTGACTACAGTAATCCCGAGATCGAGTTCATGCGGGCAATGGATGACTACAAACGCGATGCGGGACGCATGTTCCCAACTTGCAGCGAAGTCCTTGAGGTCTTTCGGTCACTCGGTTACTACAAGCTGACTGCTGAGGAAGCTGCGGAACTGGGTTTGGATGAAGTTTCGAAGCCGGATATTCAAGAAACTGAGTCACTCAGTGAGGAATCCGACGATTTTATTGACGCCTGATCCCTGCGTCCCATGTCGGTGCGGGCCGACACCTGATCAAATCATGAACAGCCTGGAACGACGATTGCATCTATTGTGTAATCGTTTCCGGGCTGTTCTCGGTTTTGGATAGAAGGGCATGCAGTGGTGCATTCGGTTTGCGGCTTATCTTTGGCCTCTGCCCTACACTTTGATTGGAATTGCTTGCGGATTGCTTCTCGGTGGACGCTTTCAATGCGTGAAT
>Ga0315334_10000832_pt1 | contig 18884 bp, 18 predicted proteins | sample M150034915metaG_FD_205555 | JGI IMG/M metagenome (GOLD analysis project Ga0315334, IMG submission 205555) | Ammonia-oxidizing marine archaeal communities from Monterey Bay, California, United States - M1 500m 34915 | ecosystem: Environmental > Aquatic > Marine > Intertidal zone | place: USA... | reverse complement strand
AAGCATATTTTTTATATTTAATTTCTTGTTTTGCTTATTTGTTAATTCTGATTCTGGAATTGCCTCTGAACAAAATCTACAGATTAGATTACCATCTTGGGATTTTAATTTTTTATGAAATTTCTGATATTTTTCATTTGTAAAAAGAGAATCATAATTTAATTCTAAGAGATTTCCAATAATATTTTGTAAACCATAATCATTATGACATAATGATACATCACCATTAGGAAGCAGTATATTATCATCTACTACATCTACAAAATCTAATTTGGTAGATCTGTTACAAGATAAAGGACCAAATTGTTTTGTATTAGGTTTTAAATTTTTTAAATTTCCAGCTCTGTTATTCATTTCATCAGGTAAAATATCAATATTTAGAATTTTTTTAATTTTTGGATGTAAATTTTCCATAATCATTCCAGTGACATTAGGAATGTCATGAAGACATTTTTTTAATACATCTATGTATGCGCTGTTTACTGCAATTTTAGCTATATTCATTGCATCAGGTAAATGTAAATGAAATACATCGAACTTAACATGTTTTATCAATTCTAGATCAATTAATTTCATACCAACAAGAGTTGTAAAAACTTCGATTTGGTGTCCTTTTTCATAAGCATGTACTATCATCTTAGAACAATCAGGATTCAACCAAGGTTCAGTATATCCAGCAAAAGAAATTATTACTGATTTTGGAATTGTACTCAAACATTTTTTAAAAGTATCAAAACTCATTTGTGCTGGTTGACCATATGAAATATTTTCTAAATTATTATTGGTAGAATACTGTTCGATATGTGATTCTTGCGGACAAAAATCACATTGAACTCTGCATGCAACATTAGTTGAAATTTCCATTTTTGCCATATGCATCATAATTCTAGTATGCTTTTAAAATTTGAGATGAAAAACTAGTATTTGGTTTTAGGTTTACATACGCCATACCAGAATAAAATAGGTACTTTATTTTCCTTGGACAATTTGGAATCTTCTTTCAATAAATATTCAAGCCATTTTTCAGATTCAGTATTAGAATTCTCATATTCTTGTATGTTATTATGAAGTATTTGATATGCAATACCACCATTAAGATTTCTTTGATAAACAATATCAAAATATTTTGGAATTAATGGTAAAATTAGATCAGAGTGTATTGCTTCACTTGGTTCGACTCTAAAATTTGCTAATGGCGGTCTTAGAAAACCAACTTTTGATCTAAATTTTTCTGGTAGATCAGACATTATCTCTAACATTGAATTTAGATGATCATCAGAATATTGATTTCTAGCAGGTCCTACATATTCTTCATTGAACATTAAACCAGTACTTTTTAGACATTTTGCAAGTTTGTGTAATGCATTATCAACTTCTGTGGCATGATGAAGTACTGCAAAATTAAAAACTGCATCATATTTGTTATCTTCAATTTTAATCATTGAGTTAATATCATCTAGAAAATAATCTATATCTCTAGATTCTTTCAGTTCTTCTGCTTCATTAATGTATTTTTCAGACATATCAAATGCATCAAAATGTTTTCCTATTCCTAAATCACAGAGTTGTCTTTCAAGCCAACCATTACCACATCCAACAACTAAGACATTTTCAAAAGGCAAATATTCTTTAAAACGCTCTAAAATGTCTTTTACCCAATGAGTATTTTCATTACCAGTTGCAAGTTTATTCTTATATTTTGTTACTGTCTCTAAGTCATTCCAATATTTCTCTGAATAATGACTGTAATCATTTAATGATTTTGCCTCATCAGATTGAGATAGAATGTTCTCAATATCTTCTAATGTGAGATCTTTTGTTTTTAGCTGTGCAACAAAAAAATACAATCCAGTTTTATCAGGTTCGCGCTTAAGTATTTTTTTATATAAATTAGTAATTGCTAATACAGAATCATTTTCATTCATACTACAATCAATATATCATACAAATTTATTTATGAAAAACTGATCGATTTATTGAAAATAATATTCCAGATGATAATACTAGTAAAAATCCTAATGTAAGCGTTGTAAATGAAATTAATGCTAAAGAAATTGGTAGTAAGAGTGTTTCATTATAAACTGTAAAAGTATATGATAAAAATCCTAAACCAACTAATATTGATGCAATTCCTGGTAATCCAAGATATTTTAAAGGATGCCTAACTAGAATGATTTCAATTAGTGAACCTAAAACTCCACCAGCATGTGAGACAGGATTTTTTGTCGAAGTTTTATGTCCTGTGTCATAAATTACTGTAATTTTTTCTTCTGAAATTCTTAGTCCGTTTTCTGATGCACTTATTAAAATCTCAGAATCTGCTGTGAATCCATCGTTTGAAAATTCGATTAAATCAATTGCTTTTTTTGAATAAGCTCTAAACCCACTTTGAGTGTCACGAATTGGTAAATTTGTTACAATATTTGTTGCATGATCTAATATTTTATTTCCAAATTTTCTATAAGAAGGCATTTCTGTTGAATCATCAAATCTATATCCAACAACAATATCTGCAGATTTTTCTTGAATAGGTTTTGTAAGTTTCTTTATTTCATTTGGTAAAAATTGACCATCACCATCAATTGTTACAATAATATCAAATTCAGAATGTCTTGCATGATCAAATAGAGTTTTTAGTGCTGCACCTTTTCCTTTATTTTCACCATGTTTTAGAACAAAAGCACCTGACTTCTCTGCTTCTTTTATTGTATTATCAGATGATCCATCATCACAAACAACAACTGAATCAACAAAAGAAAGTGTTTTTTTTATCAAATCACCTATCACACCTTCTTCATTAAATGCTGGAATACATACTAACGTGCTCATTATTTTAATAAATTATATCCTTTTAAAAAATCTATTTTTTAATTTGTACGTGATATTAGTTTGAAAATTTTAATTAGAATTCTGAATAAATCTATATCAAAGGAATTAAAGGACTGAAAATACAAAATTACTATATTGAGAAAAAAAGACAAAATATTGATTAGTTTCTATGCTTTTCTGGGAATTTCATTAATATTATCTCTTAGTTACATAGATTCAACATTTGGTTGTAATGATTTCTATACATTAAAGGAATGTGAAGATCCAGAACATGATCCTGACGAACGTCCATTTATGCAATTTGGTGGAATTAAATTAAATGAGATTAAAACAGAATCAACATTCAATGTAGATAAAGAAATTATTTTTGATGTTATGGCTAATGTAGGTAACTATCATAGTATTTTACCTAAAAATGTTCTTTCTGTAAAAATAATTGAAGAAGAAACTAATCTAATTATAGCAGAACATATCTTGATTGAGAGAGGAATAAAAGTAACAATACTTGCAAAACATACTCTGACACCATACAATGAGCATATAATTGAAATTTTGGATGGTGATGCAAAAGGTACTAAAATTATTCAAACTTTCATAGAAGATGAAGGATTAACAAAAATATCAACAGATGTAGAATTAAAATTAAAAGGAATGCTAAAACCACTGTATTACCTGCCAAAAAATAATTTTGCACACGCAATAAGTACAGTAAATACAAATTTTGTGGAATATACTAAAATGTTTGATTCACCAAATGTGAAGATTATTGATGATGTGTATCGTGATCTATTATTAAGACCTGTAGATCACAAATCTTTGGAATATTGGCTTCCACAATTACAAAGTGGATTAATAAATTTAGATGACATAAGAAATTCACTACTAAATTCAAAAGAAAAGAAGATAGCAGATTTGAATTATCTTAGCATAGATGAAAAACTCATGAAATTATCAGATAATACTAAAACAATAATTGACGATCTATATCGTGATTTGTTATTAAGAAATGCTGATGAAGATGCTCTGGCTTACTGGGGAACACTTTTAGAAAACAAAATAAGTACTGAAGAAGAGATTAGAGAGGAAATCTATAATTCACCAGAAGCTATTGAAACAAGAAAATTGTTTGATTTAGATTTGGATACATTTGGCTATGAAAAAATGGTCACTGAGGCATTCATAGATCTAATAGATAGAGAACCTACACAAGAAGAACTGGAATACTATACCGAATTTTACAAAAATCTTGAGAGTGTTGATGCTTTAGAGAAAAGAAAATTAGTGAATGAATTTTATGATGAAATTCTAGCTAAGGCTGATAGAGGATGCAATGAAGCAAGTGACTTACCATGTGAAACCATAATTAATCCTTAAGATTAATGAAATAATGTATTAGAGAATTACTGATAAAATTGAATATGACATATATTAAAAGATGTATTTGAAAATCTGAATTATAAATGGAAAAAAGAATAATTTTAGTAGGTTGTGGTAATATTGGTAGTAGACATCTTCAAGCAATTGCTAAATTACCATATGGAATCAAAGTTGATATTGTTGAACCTAATGATGATGCACAAAACTTGGCTAAGTCGAGATTAGATGAAATTTCTTTTGATAAGACAGATCATAAATTTTTTTGGTATAAATCAATTAATGAATTAAAAAATATTGGAGATGTCACAATAGTTACTACACATTCGGTAGGTAGAGTTGATCTAATTATAGAATTAATGAATAAAGGAAATAGACGTTTCCTGATAGAAAAAATGGTATGTCAATCAGTCAATGAATATAATCATCTTCTTGAAGAAATAAAAAATTATGGTGGAAAAGGTTGGGTAAACATAACACCAAGATGTTTCAAATCATATCGTAAAATCAAAGAACTTTTATCAAAAGAAAAAATAATTAATTTTTCTGTTAAAACTAACAGTAAAAATGGTCTTGGTACCAATGCAATTCATTACATCGATTTATTTTCATGGTTAATAGAAGATAATAAAATAATTCTTGATGGCAAATCACTATCAGATGAACTACTTGTAAATAAAAGAGGAGTAAATCTAAAAGAATTTTCAGGTATGATTACTGGAATAGCAAACAGTAATTCATCATTGTCAATAACCTTTCTACCAGAATTTCATGATGAGACTATAGTTGAGATTACTACCGACACAATGAAATTTACAATTGATGAGACAAATGGGAAAATAACAACTTTGGGTGTTGCAGATAATGATAATTTGGATTTTACATATGAACATGTAAGTAATACATCAACTCAAATTATTGACAGCATATTAAAAAACGATGATTGTCAACTACCAACGCTAAATTATTCATTGAATGGTCACTCTGAATTATTCCGAATATTTAATGCTCACATAACTAAAATATCAACAGAGAATGTAGAATTATGCCCAATAACCTGAAAAAAATTAATCAAAAATATGACAAATTAAAGAGAATTAGATCTTATTCATCTGAAAATAAATCAGTTCTCATAATAGGTGGAGGTTATATGGGAAAGGAATATGCTCGTGCACTACAGAAACTAGGCATAATTGATGTAACTATTATTACTAAATCAAAAAAACAATCATCAGATTTTAGTGAGAAATTTGATTTTACCGTTTTGGATGGTGGATTTGAAAAACATTTACCAACTATAGAAAAAAAGGATTTAGTAATTATCTCTACACCAACAGAACTTTTGATACCTGCAACAAAACTATCAATTGAAACTGGACAAACTAAAATTCTAATAGAAAAACCAGGTTCATTATTTTATAAAGAATTAATTTCATTGAATGAAATAATTCAACAGCAGAAAGTAAGAATAGCCTACAATAGATTACTATACCCAAACTTTCACAAACTATTACAATTAGCAAAAGATGAAGGTGGAATAACATCGTGTAAATTTGATTTTACAGAATGGACACATAAAATACCATTTGGTGTTTACCAAGAAAATGAATATAGATTTTGGGGAATTAGTAATTCATTACATGTTATCAGTATGGCATTAGAATTAATTGGTATGCCAAAAGAGATGAAATCTTATCAGTTTGGTAAACTTGATTGGCACCCTTCTGGTTGTATTTTTACTGGTTCTGGAATATCAGACGAAAATATTCCATTTTCATACCATGCTAACTGGGAATCTAGTGGAAGATGGATAATCGAAGTAATGACTAAAAAAAATTCATACCAGCTTTTGCCATTAGAAAGTATACTTGTTTGTAAAAAAGGAACTGTAGAATGGAAACCAGTAGATTTTGAATCATCCTTTCCAGATCTAAAATTTGGAATTGCAGAACAAATAACAACAATGTTAGATGATAAATTGGAGGATGAAATTGGAATGGTTACAATAGAAAAAGCAATTGAGTACAATAAATTAGCTGAAAAGATTTTCGGATATGATACAACAAAATTCTAAATTAGTTATTATTTTCTAATCTAGACTTAAATTTTGCAGGAACACCAACCCATACCTCATTTGAAGGAATATTAGTATTAACAAAAGAGTATGCACCAATAATAGAATTTTCACCAATAGTCACATTTGGCATTAAAGTGCTATGAGTTCCTATCTTACAATTTTCTTTCAAAATTACTGGACCAGATTTTTCGTCAATTGTAGAATTAGAGTAAATTGAGCAGTGAGAACCAATCTGAACATTGTTTTCAATCTCAACGTAATTTTTGCAATTTATGTAGGTAAAAGTTCCAATATCAAAATTCTTTCCTAGTTTCAGGTTTTCAGGATACTGAACTATGTAGTTATACTTGGTCATTTTTCCATGAATAATCTCAGGTTTTTCCCAATTCTCCTTATTAACTGACATGTCAATACATCAGTTCCTTCTGGATTAAGTCTTTGTCTAGTGATAAATTTTCTAATTTTTTTATAATCTTTTGAGATGCATTACCATCACCAAACGGTGATTTCAAAGTTTTTTTCTTGTTCTTGCTAATTCTAATAGCTTTTTGAAATGCTTTACATATAATTTTTTTTGATGTTATCTTTACATCAATAACATTATTTCCTCTCTCACGATTCTTTTGTCTATTTCCAATGTTGATCACTGGAATATGAAAATAACTGGCTTCGATCATTCCGCTACTAGAATTACCAACTAACAATGTAGAATTTTTTAATAATCCTAAATAATGATTACGTGGAACTGTTGGAAAAAGTTTAAAGAAGTTATATTTTTTCGAATATTTACTAATTTTGGAAAAAATTCTGCTACGTCCTACATCAGAGTTTGGTGAAATAATAATACATATACAGTTTAATTCTACAATTGCTTTCAAAATGTTATCTATTTCTTTCACACTTTTTTCAATTTCAGTACTTACAGGATGATATACTAATAATATTATATTAGTATCATTAAATTTGATATCAAAAAATTTCTCTAAATCTATCTTTTTTGTAATTCTATTATTTCTAATTTCGTCCACACTGGTTGAGCCAGTTTGAAAAACATATTTTGGATTTTCACCCAATTTTAAAATTCTTGATAGACTTTCTTTAGTAGCTGCAAAATGTATATTAGACATTTTGGTAATTGCATGTCTATTATATTCATCTAAACCACCAGATTTATCTCCACCATGAATGTGAGCATTTGGAATATTCATATGATAAGCAGCTATTGCAGAACCCAGCATTTCATATCTGTCACCAATTATAACATTAATGTCTGGTTTTAATTTTTTAAAAATTTTTGAAAAAGCAGTTATAGTTTCAGATAATGAATGGGTTATAGAGTATGATGTATCTGACTTTGGCAGAATCTTTAATACCTTAGAAATTTTAAAACCATCTTTTTTAATTTCATTAATTGTCATTCCATATTTTTTAGAATTGTGGGTTCCTGTTACAATTAGTAAAAGTTCTAGTTTTTTACTATCATTAATTTTTTTTAATACTGGTCTAAGAATACCATATTCAGCTCTTGTACCTGTAGTAACTAATATTTTTCTTCGTTTTAACATAATATCAACAATTTGTGCGTGAATGAGATTTATTGTTTTATTCTGATTCTCCTACTTTGAATTTTGCATGCCAAACACCATGACTGTCTTTCTCAAATAGGTCTGTATTATACCATTTATCCATAATTTTCCAAAACTCAGAATGTGAAATTCTTGTAAATTCACAAAATTTATCAATAATTCCTTGATCTAATTTCCTATCATATTCTTCAACTATAGGAATCATCTCGTCTCTTGTTTTGAGACCATATCTTATCCAGCGAGATGCATTATCAGTGGCAACAGAATGCCCAAATTTCAAATATTTTAGATATGGATTTAGCATATATGATAAAGAATCTATTTGATCGTAATTATCAATTGAGCCTTCTCTGTCATATTCATGGCCAAGATGTCGAAATCCCCATTTTTTTGCTACTTCATAATTATGAACAGAATTCCAAGGAACAAAGTAACTCAAGTATATAGATTCTAATCCATACTCTTCGCATTCTTTTGGACTAGGAGTTTTTGTTGAATTCAATTCTTGTTCTGAAATTTCATTATCATCAAACCAGTCATCCCATACAGATTTAACAACATCATTTTCTACTTGATGTGCAGCAGATGGTGTTTCAGAATCTAATTTTCCACCATAGGTATAGTTTACATCTTCACCGTAAACAAGTAATTTAATTCCCATTTTCATCGTCATTGAAACAGGAAATGCGTAAATTAGTGCATCAAGATACCAAGATGGAGAACCGATTTTTTCCAACGCTTTCTTAAACATAATTCTTGCAACGTGTCTATTAGGTTGAAAAGAAACTATATCACATCCAAATGTCTCAGATAAATTCTCGAAATTTTTTCTACCAGTTTCAGTCCAATCAATATTTCCTACACTTAATAGAAGAGGATTCATTTTTAGAACTTCTTTCATAATGTAAACCTGAAAATGCGAGTCCTTTCCTCCAGAAACAGCTATGGCACAATCATAACTTTTTCCATTACACCCACGATATTTATCGCAGATAATTTTTAATTCATTAAAACGTTGTTCCCAATCTGTAGTTTCTTGCTTTTGAAAATTTATACATGCTTGACATGTTCCGTTAGAATCAAATTTTAGACCAGGTCTAGTATTAGGCATTAAACAGTTTTTACAGTATTTCATATCTGGATTTTTAGAAAATTAGACCAATATTAACAGTTACTAAACATTCAGATGAATAATTATTGTCTATGAAATTTTACTAGTAAAGAATGAAAATCTAATATGTGTACATGAATGATTATAATAATTTATTACAGATCAAAAAAAGATTCGTATATGGTCTTTGTAATAGCAGAAATTGGAGTTAATTGGGATGGAAATTTTGAAACTGCTAAAAATATGATGAAAAATGCCAAGAGTTCAGGATGTAATGCTGTAAAATTTCAATCATTTAATGAAGAGATAATTAAAAATCATCCACAAAAATCTCGTTTGATTAAATCATCAATATCAAAAAATAATATAGAAACTATTAATCAATTAGCAAAAGAAATTGGAATTGAATGGTTTTGTACACCTATGACAGTAGAAGCAGTATCACTGCTTGATCCTTATGTTAAAAGATTTAAAATTAGAGAATTAGATGGTAAAAAATTATTAGAAAATGATATAACAGAACTTTTTGAAAGTATTTTAAAAACTGATAAACCAATAATAATTAGTAGTAAAGAAAATCCTAAACATAGTAAATTTTACAATCATCCACAAATACAATGGTTATACTGCGTCCCAAAATATCCTTGTAGCATTAATGACATTAATTTTGATGAAATTTCAAATTTTGACGGATTTTCAAATCATTGCCCTGAAACAATTGCTCCTATAACTGCGGTTAATTCAGGTGCACAGTTAATTGAAATACATATTACAGATGATAAATCAAAAGATTATTTCGATAATAATGTAAGTTTTGACTATACAGAACTTGATGAAATAATGAAAGTTGTTCGTTGTGCAGAAGGATCAAAATAATTAGAAAGTTATTTTTACGTCAAATATTACTTTTTTTCATGAAACCAATTTGTTTAATTGCTGCAAGAGGCGGATCCAAAGGAGTTCCAAAAAAAAATATTAGAAAATTAGCAGGTAAACCACTTATTGCACACACTATAGAAAAAGCACTGGATTCAAATATTTTCAGCTCTGTTATTGTTTCTACTGAAAATAATGAAATCGCAAAAATATCAAAGAAATATGGTGCTGAAGTTCCATTTGTACGTCCAAAAAAACTGGCGACTGATTCTGCTTCAACAGATGACGTTATCATTCATGCTATAAAGAAATTATATTCAATTGGCTACAAGTTCGAAATTATGGTTAGCCGTGATTGCACGGTTCCTTTTATAAAAAATAGTGATATTAGAGGTTCAATAAAATTACTGATCAAGGAAAACTGTGACCTTGTATGTGGAGTTTATAGGCAACACCATAATCCATATTTCAATTTAATGGAGCCCAATTCAAAGGGACTATTACAATTTAGTAAGAAAAAACGAACAGAGTTTACAAACAGGCAAAATATACCAATTGTTTATCAGGTTAATGGTTTATTTTCATTCTACACAAAAAAATTACTAAAATATAAAAAACTGTATATGCCAAAAATACTTCCCTATGAAATTCCATTAGAAACAGGTCTAATGATTGACACTGAGTTTGAATTTAAAATAGCTGAAATGATTAGTAAAAAATTAATTAAAATCTAGTAAAGAAAAAAATTCTACCAGGCTGACCAGCCACCATCAATTACAAGATTAGAACCGGTCATGTAAGATGAAGCATTAGAACATAAAAATAAAATTGCACCATCATAATCTTCTTTGTTTGCCATTCTACCAATCATAGTTTTTTGTGAATATTTTTGAATGAAATTTTTGTTTTGAAGTTTATTATCACGTACACCACCAAGTGTTAATGTATTTACTCTGATACCTTTCCTATTCCAATACGCAGCAAGATAACGAGTGAAATTTACCATTCCACCTTTTGTAAGTGCATAAAATGATGGAGTGTTTAATTTACTGTTTCCATAAATTCTTTGATCAGAACCTTGTATACCATATATTGATGAGACATTTAGAATAACACCCTTAGATTGTTTCTTCATTACTTTTCCAACTTCCTGGCAACAAAGAAATAATCCTATCATATTTTTTTGCATAGATTCTTCCCAAAGATCTAATGGATATTTTTCAAATGAAGTGTCTATTCTTGGATCATCTCTAGGCAGAAAATGTGCATTATTTATTAAAACATCAATTCTACCATATTTTTTTAGTGTATTTTTAACCATGTTTCTTACTTGATCCTGGTTTGAGATATCGGTAGTTGATAACATTGGCTTTGTATGAAATTTTTTAACTAATGATTTTTCTAATTTTGAATTTTTTTGTTCATCAATATCTACCAAAACAACATTAGCACCTACATTACTGAGAACTTCTGCAAATCTTGAACCTAATCTTCCAGCAGAACCTGTAAGAATAACTGTTTTATTTTTTAGATCAAATAGATTTGTACTCGAGTTCATTCTTTCATTTCATAATAATGGGTTTTTTAAGTTTTGAGGATTTTTTTGCATTAAGTGCTATCTGTAACGAATGAATGCTATTACTTACGCTGTTAATTGTCATTTTTTTTGTTCTAACACAATTTAGAAAATGACGTATTTCTTCAACATACATATCATTATAATCATATTTTTTTAATTTTAACTCTTTAGACCATTTTTTCTTTTTACATGAATATATTTTAATTTCATTTGTAATCAGATTACAAAAAATTATACCATTATTTCCAATTATTTTACAATAACGTGATGAAGGTTTTTCGAAAAAATTTAGATGAATATTAGCTATGATTTTATTTTTAAATTGTATTAGCATTAATGAAAAATCATCAGCAGTAATTTGTAGATTACTTAATTTTCGAACTATTGAATAAACCTCTTTTACATTTCCAAAAAGCCAATAAAGATAATCAATTTCATGAATGTTTGTTAGTGTAACTCCTCCACCAAGATCAACTCTTCCAGCATATCCCTTTGTATAATTTTCATATGGATGCCAATCAGGTAGAAATGAACCATTCTCACTATGAACAGAAATAATTTCACCAATTTTGTTACTAGAAATTAGTTTTTTTAGTCTTTTGATACATGGATGAAATCTGAGATTACATCCAACCATTGTAACTATCCTTTTTTCTTTTACAATTGACTCTAGTTCATTTACTCTATTCATTGAATTTGATAATGGTTTCTCAATGAATAATGGAATGCCAAACTTGGCCAATCTTATTGCAGTATTAACATGGAATTTGGTTTCATTTGTTATAAATGCAATATCAGGTTTTTCTTTTATGCATTTGATAATTGAATTAATTACTGTACAATTTCTTTTTTTAAGAAAATTATCTTGTTTTTGTTTTGTGCAAACAACTATTTGACAATTAGTAAGAGAGATTAGGTTATCTATATGCCGCTTTGCAATTGAACCATACCCAATAATTAATACCTTCAAGTGGTTTTATCCAATTCTATGATAATATTAGTTTTCAATATTTTCTTGTGCGTAAACTAATTTAATAATATACTATTTATTCCAAAATCTTAAATGACCTAAATTAAAAAATTGTATAATAAGAGATAAAATATGAAAAAACAAATTTCTCAAACTCAAATTTCAAAAATACTCAAAAACAAAAAAATTTTAGTTTCAGGCGGTGCTGGTAGTGTAGGAACTACATTAATCAAAAAACTTCTAGAATATCATGTAGATTCAATACGAGTTTTAGATATTAATGAACATGCATTATTTAAATTAAAACATAAAATTACTGATCCTAGACTTAGATTGTTACTTGGCAGTATATTAGATAAAGATCGAATAGAAATGGCAGGAAAAGATGTGGATATAGTTTTTCATACTGCAGCCATAAAAAATATCGAAATATCGGAATATAATCCAATTGAGACAATTGATACTAACATTAATGGAACTGTAAATATGATTAAGATGGCAATTAGAAATAAAGTGAAAATATTTCTTAACATAAGTACTGATAAAGCTGCTGAGCCATCTACACTATATGGTACAACAAAACAACTAACAGAAAGATTGACTAGTTGGGCTGGAGTGCATAATGAAGAAACAAAATTTGCATCAGTTCGTTTTGGGAATGTCATGGATTCACATGGTAATGTATTTGAACTCTGGGAAAAAGAATTAAAAGAAAAAAAACCATTATCAATAACTCATCCTTTAGCAGAAAGATATTTCTTCAAATCTGATGAAGCATGTAATTTTATTTTAAAGTGTTTACTAGTAATTAATGTAGGAGAAGTTTTTATTCCTAAAATGAAATCCTATAAAATTAAAAGTTTAGCACAAAAATATTCAAAAAAACAAAAAATAATTGGTCTTAGACAGGGAGAAAAATTAAAAGAAATTCTAATTACTAAAGATGAGATTAAAAAATCATTAGTGAAAAATGATATGTGGATACTTCATCCATATGATAATTAACGAAAATTAACTTATTGTGATTCAAAGAACTCACAGATTGTTTCTACCAGAAGATCTTTTTCTTCTGCTGTCATATTAGGATACAATGGTAACGTTAAGACTTGCTGTGAAATCTTTTCAGTTATAGGCAGTAAATTTTTATCAATTCCAAATTTTTGTTGATAGAATGATGTGTTATGTATCGGAGTAAAATACACTTTTGAGAAAATTTGTCTCTCTGTTAGAAAATGATGAAGAGAATCTCTAGTAGTTTTATCAGGAAGCCTAATTGTATACATCTGATAAATGTGATCATATCCAATAGGTGCAGATGGTACTTTGACTTTAGAAAGTTTTGAAAGTCTGGATGATAAATACTCAGCATTTTCCTGGCGCATTTTAATTATTTTTTCAAGTTTATTTAATTGAGAAATTCCCAATCCTGCAGTTATAGATGACATTCTCCAATTATATCCAAGTTCCAGGTACTGTGCTGAAGAAGGATTATTGAAATAGTTTTTTTGATCTAGTCGTCCATGTGAACGAATTAATTTTATTTTTTCAATTATTTCTCTAGAGTTTGTAACTACTGCACCACCCTCACCAGTTGTCAAAACCTTATTCCCACAAAAGCTAAAAATTGTTGCATCAGAAATCGAACCAACTTTTTTCCCTTTAACAGATGAACCAAGAGATTCAGCGCCATCTTCAATCAGTAGTAAATTATTATTCTCTGCATTTTCTTTTATTTCAGAAATTTGGCATGACATACCACCATAATCCATTGGGATAATAGCTTTAGTGTTGGAGGATATACTTTGTTCAATCAATTTAGGATCTATACCTAACGTCTCCTCTTCAATGTCTACAAATGATGGAGTAGCATTAACAAATAATACTGAATTTGCTGTCGAAATAAATGAAAATGATGGAACAAGTATTTCGTCACCATCACCTAATCCAAATGCCAACAAACTTGCATGAAGTGCTGAAGTTCCTGAATTTAATACAGCGGAATAATCAACACCAACGTAATCACTAATAGCATTTTCAAATTCATCAATTTCAGGACCAATTGCCCAATTGGAACCACGTTTTACAATTTTTGTAATTAAGTTAACATCTTCATCATCAGTATAGATTTTGTATAAAGGGAGTTTCCACGATTTTTCAGAGTTTTCTTGGTTCATTATATTTTTCTCATCTATTTTTTAATAAATTAACTATTGCATTACCTATACGTTCAGAAGCACATCCATCTAACTTATAAAAAAACTCTTCAATGAAACTATCAATTTTTTCATTCGTGATAGGATTGGAATTAGAGATTTTTTCTATTAAAGGTATAATCATGGATTTATTTTTACATTCCAAGACTACACCTTTTTCTTGAAATAGATCATTTTCAAGATTATAAAAATTACATACAATTACTGGTTTTTTATATGCAAGTGCATAAACAAGTGATGATGAACCTGAATATGCAATTATAATATCAGAATTTTTTATAAATTCTGCCACGTCACCGTCTTTGAAAATACCAATTGATTCATCAATTGGATGGATTAATTTTTCATAGTCTGTAATGAGTTCGCTTGATGGATGGATTTTTACTGTTAGTGACATTTTATTCTTATGCAAAGAAATTTCATTGACAACATCAGTTACTAATGAATCTCTTTGCTCTCTTGTCCAAAAACCATGTTCGTACATTGCATGAGTTAATAAAAGAATTCGAGTTTTTTCTTTTACTTTTGGTTTAATTTCATTTTTTTCTAATCTCTCAAAAATATCATCATACATTGGTATTCCTGTTGGAATCAATGTTGTTTCATCAAATCCATTTTTGATTAATGTATTAACAAGTTTTTTTGTTTCCACAAAATGAAGATCCACTGAAAATTTTGGATTATATAGATTAGTGTAAACAGATAGATGATAAGACATATGAGAAAGAAAACTATAGATTATTGTTGAAAGTTTAATCTTAATAGCTAATTGAGTTTTTAATACAAAGTTATACTTGAAAAGAAAAAATTTTCCTCTTCTCATAAACTTCTTATTTTTTTCGTCAACATCAGTAGGAACAGAACTGTCGAAAAAACTTTTCATATATGATTTAGCCAATTCAAATTTACTAGTTTGCTTCATGAATTCAGTTACTAATTCACCTACTACTGGAATTTTCAGATATTTTCCTGCAATGGATAAAGCATAATCAGGCAAATTTAATGTGGGTGCAACCCAAATGATATCTGGTTTTACATGTTCTATGACTTCAATAGCATTTTTAAAATCATGAATATCTAAGATTGTTGAATGTGGATCTTTTTGAGATTCGATATTAAGACGTTCTGGCTGATAAACTAGCCATGTTATATGAACGTCTGTTTTGCTTCTCAAATATGGTAGAATACGTTCAAAACACAAAGTTCTATATGATTTCACATTAGGTAATGTGTGTAAAACTGTTAGAATTTCTATCATTAGATATGGATTCTGTTGGTTGTTATAAAATTCTTGTACCGATTTATCTTTTTAAAATAAACCAGATAAATCTTAGTCCAATCTTAAAGCCCTTTGATTTTTTTTGTGCACCTGACTTTGATTGTCCTAATCGTTTTTTGAATGTAATTGGAATTTCAACAATTTTTAAACCACTTTCTATTCCTCTCATGTTAAGATATGGTAAAAATAACCATCCATCTTTATCGAAATCTTTTTTATAATCATTTTTGATATCAACTAACATTTTCTCTAATGATTCACGTCTAATACAACGATGTGCACAACCAACATCTGTTAAAGAAACAATTCCCATGTGTAATAGACTAAAATATTTTATTTGAATTAATTTTGCAATAAAGAAATTTCCCCATGTATTAAACATACCATTTTGATTTCCTCTTTCCAATAAAACTTGAATCAATCTAGTTCCCACTACCATATCACAATTATTGAGATATGGAACCATTTTATCAACATCATATGCAGAAAATGTTCTGTCACAATCTGTTAGAACAATTATATCTGAATTTGATTTTAAAGATTGTTCAAATCCAACTATACATGAATCTGCAAATCCCTTGTTAATTGGTTTTGTAATTACTGTTGCTCCAACTTTTTTTGCAATTTCTACTGTATTATCAGAACTGTTGTTATCAATTACAAATACTTCTTTAACAAATTTTAATTTTTTATAATCATTAACTACATGTTCAACATTTTTTTCTTCATTATAAGTAGGAATTATTACTGAAACTTTTGGTTCTATAATTGGATTATAATCTAAATAATATGCTTCCTCTGTTTTGTAATGCTTACGACTAAATGCAAATATTAATGCAAACATAAACCAAACTAAATCAGCTAATATTATCCATTTAAATAAAACAGAATAGTAAACTCTTTCAACAAAGTTCATACCTTGAAGTAGAACTTGTAATCCATCAAGACTCCATAATATAAGATTAAAAATTAACCATGCTATGTTAATAATCAATAAAACTAGAAAACTTACTCCTAATGTGGCATAAAATTTTCCCATAAATGAAATTCAAAAATTTTCATAATATAATTCCAGTTTGAATAAATTGATTTTTCAAGTAAATTATTATAATATTCATGAATTTTCTTTTCTAAAAGCTTCCAAAGGTTAATCAATAATTGTTTTTTAGCAGAAAATGATGAAAGCTGTTATTTTAGCTGGTGGTTATGGTACTAGAATCTCAGATTTTGATAATAAAGAATCTATACTAAAGCCTAAACCAATGATTGAAATTGGAGGAAACCCAATTTTATGGCATATTTTAAAAAATTATTCAAGCTTTGGTATTAATGACTTTATAATTTGCTGTGGATACAAAGGAGAGCAGATAAAAGAATATTTTAATAATAATTCATCAGAATGGAATATTGAATTAGTTGATACTGGTCTTGACACAATGACTGGTGGTAGATTAAAAAGAATTCAAAATAACATTGATGATACTTTTTGTGTAACTTATGGTGATGGTCTAAGTAATGTTAATGTTAAAAATTTAATCACATTTCATAAAGAGAAAAAATCTATTGCTACATTAACAGCTGTTCATCCTCCAGAAAGATTTGGTGTATTATCATTAAATGGAGATAATGTTACACAATTTAGTGAAAAACCTAGTGATGAAAATGCCTGGATTAATGGTGGATTTTTTGTTTTTGAAAAAGAAATTTTTGATTATTTACGAGATGATTCTACTATCTTGGAGAGAATGCCTTTAGAAACTTTGGCAAAAGAAAATAAATTAACTGCGTATAAACACAATGGATTTTGGTATGCAATGGATACTCTAAGAGAGAAAAAGTACTTGGAAAAACTATATGAATCAGGAAATATTCCTTGGAAAACATGGTAATGGATTCAAATTTTTGGAAAAATAAAAAAGTCTTACTAACTGGTCATACTGGATTTAAAGGAAGTTGGTTATCACTGTGGTTACAAAAATTAGGAGTTGAACTAGTAGGATTTTCTAAATCAATTCCAACACAACCAAGTCTGTTTGAATTAGCAGATGTTGGAAAAAATATGACATCAATTATGGAAGATATTACTAATATTGAACGAATTACTAATGTAATAAAACAACATAATCCAGAAATTATTATTCATATGGCAGCACAGTCATTAGTTCACAAATCATATGATCAACCATTAGAAACATTTTCAACAAATATCATGGGAACAGTAAATCTCTTTGAAGCAATTAGAAATACAAGTAAAAAATGTGTGGTGATTAATGTAACTAGCGATAAATGCTATGAAAATCAAGAATTATCAAGAGGATACAAAGAAAATGATCCAATGGGTGGATATGATCCATACAGTAGCAGTAAAGGATGTACTGAACTTATTACATCCTCATTTAGAAACTCATTTTTTAAAAATTCAGAAAATAAAGATTTTGACATATCTATAGCTTCAGTTCGTGCTGGTAATGTAATTGGAGGTGGTGATTGGGCAGATAATCGTATTATACCAGACATTATGAGAGGCATATTAAATAAAGAAATAATTAAAATCCGTAATCCTACTGCAGTACGACCATGGCAACATGTTTTAGAACCATTGAGAGGATATTTAGAATTAGCAGAAAAACTTTGGAATTCTGAGTCTGAATATGCGGAAAGTTGGAATTTCGGACCTGATGATGAGGATGTAAAACCAGTTTCATGGATTGTAAAGGAGATTATTGAGATGTGGGGAGGCAATATACAAGTAGATAATGATAACTTAAATTTCAAACATGAAACAAATTTTCTTAAATTAGATTGTTCCAAGGCTAAATCCAAATTAAAATGGAGCCCGAAAATAAAATTAGAAAAAGGTTTGCAATTAACTGTAGAGTGGTATAAGCAATATGAACAGAAAAAAGAGTTAAAGGAATTTACTGAAAATCAAATTGAAGAATATGCATATTAAAAAAACTACGTTGAAAGAGAATTATTACAAAGATAAA
>Ga0315334_10000830_pt1 | contig 18909 bp, 19 predicted proteins | sample M150034915metaG_FD_205555 | JGI IMG/M metagenome (GOLD analysis project Ga0315334, IMG submission 205555) | Ammonia-oxidizing marine archaeal communities from Monterey Bay, California, United States - M1 500m 34915 | ecosystem: Environmental > Aquatic > Marine > Intertidal zone | place: USA... | reverse complement strand
CTATGGGGCGGCGACAACTTCGCCAGCACGGCGGCTTTACGTTCTTCGGAATAACGAGGCACTATCAACACCTGAACCGCCCAACTGGTTAAAAATTAAGTAGTGCCAACTATCCTGCCAGAGGGGGGTTGTATTCATCTCTTATTTCGAATCCCAAGCGTTGAGCGGCCTCGGACGCCTCGGCGACAGTGGCGTACTTCTCACCGGGGTGTTCAGTGCCAAGGAAGCTATACCAATCATCCCAATCTCCGGCATAGAGTTGGTTGGGATTTGCTGGCAGCTTCGGATCTTGTTTGTAGTCCCTCTTGTATTCCGGCTGCGTTTTGAATTCCAAGCGCTGAGCGGCTTCTGATGCATCGGCGAGCGTGGCGTACTTAGTTGCCATGAGTGAGTCCTTTCTTGATTGGAGAAATTAAGCCGTGCTCGGGCGACAATCTGCTCAAATGCGCACGCATCTGCGTATCAGTGAGTTCGGTGTAGACCTGCTGACTTTCTATCGATTTATGGTGTAGGGCGTTTTTAATGATCAGAGAATCAGCGTTTGCATCAGCCAGAGCTTGCCCATACGAGTGTCGGTGGGCGTGTGCTGTCGTTCCCGCTTCTTTTGAAAACGGTAAACCAATTCTCTCAACGGCTCTTTTAAGCGATTGGTTATAGCCTTTGATTGAGTGTGGAGCGCCTGATTGCGTCGTGAATGCAAACGGATGTTTACCGCCATCGGGGTATCGCTGGTAGGTCAGGTAAAGCCGCCAAAGGTCGTTAAAGGTTTCACCAGCACTTCTTGGAAACCACCAAACCTGAAGAAAGTGGCGACTTTCATTGTCCTCTTTGGGCGATTTCCAACCTGCATGCAGCGTATGGGATTTCGAATATTCAAATCGCGGTTTCATCCCATACTTGTTGAGCAACTCTTCGCGCCTGCTGGGGCCGTTTGGACAGGGCCGCCCTTTATCGGGATGAAAAATTTTGACCAGTGCGGTTCCGTCCTCCCACGGCACGACATCTTCTAACCAAAGGTGAAAGCACTCGCTGAGCCTGAGTCCGCCGTAATGCATCAGCATGGTAATGAGCACATTCTTCAGGTCCAGGCGCTCATAAACTACGTCGCTCGTTTCAAAGCCATATCGCGTAAGGCCATTCCACAAGAGGTCGTCAATTCGTCCAGGAGGAAAGCTTTTCTTACCCTCATTGTCGTTAGAACGCGACACCGTCCTGGGCATAACCTTCCGGAAATAAGCAGGGGCTGGTTTGTTAGCCCAAAGGTGGGAAAGAAAAGCCCGCCGTTTCTTTTGGTAGAAGGCTGCGAGGCCCATCCACTCCTCGTAACGAGTAGGTTTCACCGTTGGGTTTATCTGAAGCTTTTTCTCTTCATACTGCTCAGAGAGCCAGTCTGTGTATTGTGTTATCAGGCTGATTAGAAAGTTCGCGTCCTTATCCTCGCGTGGTTTCCACCGCAGCCAACTCGGATCGCTACCGTCTTCGCCAATCGTTCCGGTGTAGAGGCTGTTTGAAAACTCCCGAAACAGTTGGTGAGGAGCTTCAAAGCAGTCTTTATTCTGATTCGTGTAATCGATGAGGAGTCGAACCGCAAACGCGCTCCTGTCTTTCCAGCTCCGAGATTTGTATCGATGAACGATCAAATAATCCAAATAACTTTTCAGTAAACCATCTTGGGTGACGATCACCGGAAGACTTATCTTCGTCCCCGTGTTGTCTACTTTGATATTTGCCTCTATGCAGACGCTGTTCAGCACGCAATTTCCAATTGGTAAAATAGTACCTTCGTAATTCCACTATATATGCATGTATGCTCAAGAAAAACCAGGTTTCGATTTCTGGCATAGGTTTTTGATGCTTTTTAGGATATTTTTTCTATTCCACTAAGCTCCAAGGGAGCTCGGGGGCCAGTTGAATGGCTACCCCCGGCAGGGCAGTGTGGCTATGTGGCACGGTTTGTTCGGGTTGGCATGATGTACAAACTCACGCCCAAGCCCCATGAGGCTCAGGCGTACCGTCGAATGCTGGATAACTGTAAGGCCACTGGCCGAGTGGAGGGGTGACATGGGGCGACCTGCAACGGTAGAGCTGGAAGACGTAGCCAGGGCCGCAACCCGCCTGATCAGTCAGGGTAAGCGACCTACGGTGGATGCCATCTACGACGAGGTGGGCCGGCGCGGTTCCCGGACCACTCTAAACAAGCACCTTCGAGCGTTCCTTGAGGATTTTGGCAAGCGGGGGTTGTCGGCCTTACCGTCAGCGATCCCGGAGGCCCTGCTTCCTATCGTTGAAGACTTCTGGGCTCAGGCTTTGGTTCAGGCCAGCGAGCGTTATGAGAAAGAGCGTACACGTTGGCAGGACGACCTGGCGGCGAAAGATCAGGCCATGGATGATTTGAAGGCGGTCATTGCCGAACGGGATACCCTTCTGGCAGATCGTGACCGATTCATTCAGGAGCAGTCTGCACGCATTAGCGCCCTTGAGGCGGAGTTGACCGCCAGTAAGGATTTGGTGCGGGCCGAGAAATCGTTGGTGACAGACCTCAAGGCGGACAAGCAACGCCTGAACTCCCTGTTGCTTGATGAGCGTGAGCAGGCCGAGTCCCGCTTGCAGTCGGCCAAAGAGGATTGGGCCCGGGAGCGGGCATCCCTTGAGCGGGTGGCGGAAGACGCTCGGCAGTTGGCCGACGATGCCCGCAAGCAAATGGCGGAAGCTGAGGCTACCCATAACAAGCTGACCGACTACTGGATCATCAAGGTGGATGATGCTCGCCAGCAGGTGTCAGAGCTCAAGGAGCAGCATGCCGACGACAAGAAGCGTTGGGAGTCCGATCTGTTGCTGCAAACCCGCCGTGCCGACCGGTATGCCATGACCATTTCGGAGAAGGAGCGCATCATTGAGTCGCTTCAGGTGTGCGTTGATAAGCAGGAGTTGGTTATCGCATCCTATTACGAACTCCTGATGTTCGCTGTGGAGCAGGCTGGTGGCACTTACCTTGAGAAGGATGAGAAGGAGATGCCGTTCTGATGCCAGTCAAAACGGTCTTTCATTGGGTGCTTGGGGGTGCCATCCAAGTTTCCGCAGGGTACCCACACCGAAGAAGGTGTGGGGTGAATGCGGTGCAAGGCGTTAGCCTTGCTGGTTTTCAATGTATTCTTTAATAACGGACAATGGAGCGCCGCCACAGGATGAGACGAAATACGCTCGACTCCAGAGAACCGGTTTTGGGTATGCCGCGACAAGATCGGCAAACTGACGCCTCATTCGGCGCGATGACACGGCTTTGAGGGAGTTGATTAACCTGGTTAGCTGAACCGAAGGCGGATAGTTCACCAGAAGGTGTATGTGATCTGACTCTCCGTTGCACTCTTCAAGCTCCGCTCCGAACTCTGCGCACACCTGCCTTGCGGCTTCTCGAAAGGCATCGTGATGCGCGGACGCAAAAATCTTTCTCCGATACTTGGTGACAAATACGATGTGCACATGCAGAAGGTATGCTGCATGCCTGCTTTTTTTGTACTGCATACTCATTGCTAATGCCAACCTTTGTGATAGTATTGATAGCATCGACTATACTACACACTGACCTATGATTATACGCCAAGGCTTCAAGTTCCGGCTGGATACCAGTGACGCTCAGAGCGCCCGCTTGCGGGTGCTGTGTGGTCACGCCCGGTTTGTCTGGAACCAGGCCTTAAAGCGTTGTAATGAAGCGGCCGATACCGAAGGCGAGTACGTGCCTCGGTACGAGACAATGGCCAAATGGGTCACAGTCTGGAAGCGGGAGCCAGACACCGAATGGCTGAAAGAAGCCTACACCGATAATCTGCAACAAAAGCTCAAAGACCTGGATACCGCCTGGCAACGGTATTTCAAGAAGGTGGAAGGAGCACAACGCCCCCGCTTCAAGAAAAAGGGCAAATCCCGGGACAGTGTTCGCTTCGTCAACTTCCAGAAATACTGCCAGATCGACAATCGGCGGGTGAAGCTGCCAGCCGGACTCGGCTGGGTGCGCTTCCGCAAATCCCGCGAGATCGTCGGAACCGTCAAGAACTGCACCGTTGGGTTCGAGGGCGGTCGCTGGTTCATCAGCTTCCAGACCGAGCGGGAGGTGCCCGAACCGGTGCACCCCTCCGCCTCGATGATCGGCGTGGATATGGGCATTGCTCGCTTCCTTACGCTGTCTGACGGTACGTTCATCGAACCGGCCTCCCCGTTCAAAGCGAATCAGGCCAAATTGGCCCGGGCGCAACGCGCCCTGGCCCGCAAGGTCAAATTCTCAGCCAATTGGCACAAGCAGAAAGCCAAAATCAACCGCCTGCACACCCGCATTGCCAACCTCCGGCGCGACACCCTTCATAAAGCCTCCACTCAGATCAGCAATAACCACGCGATGATCGTGATCGAGGATTTGAAGGTGGGGAATATGTCGCGCTCGGCCAAGGGCAATGTGGACAATCCGGGCGTAAGCGTGAAGGCCAAGTCTGGTCTGAATAGGAGCATTCTGGATCAGGGCTGGTACGAGTTCCGGCGCCAACTCGAATACAAGCAGGCAATTCGGGGCGGTGAAGTGCTGGTGGTGCCGGCGCACCACACCAGTCAGACCTGTCCGAGATGCCAGCATGTCAGCCCGGAGAATCGGACCTCACAGGCCCGGTTTCGGTGTGTGCAGTGTGGCTTTGAAGAACACGCCGATCGCGTGGGTGCGATCAACATTAAAGCGCGAGGGCATCGCGTGTTAGCCTGTGGAGAGTCCGGGTTGCCGGACTCCGAGAAGCAGGAACCTGTGCGAAACCGTGAGGAAGTCGCACCCAGCGCAGCGCACGCTGCGTCAGGAATCCCCCACAGACGTTAGGTGGGGGAGGATGTCAACGTTCTCGGTTCGGCCGGTGCAGTGTGGTCCGGCCTCTCTGCCCTGGACTTCCTCAGGTTGGATGGGGCACCGGACACCTCGGCCCGCTATGAGGATCAGGCCATCCTGGCCGAGCTACCAGACTCGTTACGGCAGGACGTTGATGCCTTGTCCCGGGCCTACAGCGAGGTCATTACGTCTGGGCCTTGGGGTATAGATTCCACCTCTCGCGATCGTGCCAAGGAGGTTAATCGGCGCATTGGAGACGCCACGCACTGTTTGTATCAGGCCTTTGCTGAATACCGACTGCGTGGGGGCGACACACCCCTGACTGCGGGCATTGTCTCCCGGCGACTGGAGCGGGCGATGTTCGCCGGTTCCGAAGAGCAAAAAGACTACGACGCCTTTAATCGAGCCGTGTCCGGCTCGGTGTGGGCATTGCCGGAGGGTGGTGTTCAGTGTCGTTGAGTGCAAGGCGCGGGCTTGGTGCGTGTCATGCTTCTTGTGCGGTTGATCCGGCGCGCTTGCGCCGGTCACCGCTGGCGCTCTCAGCGCTTGCTTCGAGCTTCTGGGGATTCCTGAACCTGCGGGGTGGCGCTTTCGGGGGTGGCGCCTCTTGGTTCGCCCATCCAGAAAACGATTGCGAGGGCAAGGACTGCGCCAATAACGACTATGGCGACCTGAACGTTAAGGAGTAGTTTGTTCGTCCAGGCGTTGTACGCCACCCATTCTTTTTGCGCCTCCCGACACTCCCGGATTTCCGCTCTGGCCTCGCCGATCTCCTGGGCGGTCAGTCTTCTCTTTGGGTTGGTTTCGGTTGGTTGCATAGCATTCTCCTGTCGGGAAACAGAAAAGGCAGCCCGAAAGCTGCCTGTGTAGTGGGTGTTATCCGGCCTTAGGTCACAGGCCGATGTAGTCATTTGGGTTGACGTTCAGGGCGGCCTCAACATCGAGAATGCCCATGCCGTGCTGCTTCGGGTCGTAGCCGTCGAAGTCTTGGTTCGCGGTGTCCAGAAGGATCTGGAGCACGGCCGCACTGGACAGGGAGGTAAACTTGGACTTAACCGCTCCGGCTGCCGCTGTTACCAGAGGTGCCGCGAACGATGTGCCGGTGCTTGATGTGTATCCGGTGTTGATTTCGCCGTCTCTTACGGTTGCAGTGTCCAGTAAGACCCCTGGCGCTGATATGAATCGTTCTTGGATTTTTGGCTCCGTCCCGGGGATGTTGGAGAACTCGGCTGGCTGTTTGTTATTTTTTACAGCGATAACGCTGATGAAGTTGTTCCTAAGAATATCATCATCATAAGGAATGAGGTCCAGCATCTTTCGGCTGCTGCTCAGGTAATAACACCGGTTGTAGTTGGGTGTCCCGTATTCCTCGCTCTCTCTCCAGCCTTCCTCGCAATCTGGTGTGTCGCTTGCGTAGATTTCGGATAAGTTTATGGACATATTGCCAGCGCCGGCAATGACTCCAATATCCCGGTCTTTGATCTTCTGGAATGTATCTCTGTCAAGTCCACCATCGTTTTCTGGGGACCAGTAAACATCGGCATCCCTCATGGATAGGTTCATGAAGTCTATCTTGTGGGCGCTAGATTTTTCGGTGGCGGCCAAGACGGCGGCTCTGGTGCTAGGGCCGATCCCTTTTGGGTTAAACGTTCCTTGAGAGACTTCCCCTGCGGCTGTTACGTCGAAAACCAGGAGAGTCCCATCGGTTAGCAGCCCTCTGCTTTTCCCGAAGATTAAGGATGCCACTTGAGTTCCGTGACCGGCCTCGTCGGATATTGCTCCTACGTCGTAATCTGGGAAGTGATCATCACCGTCAAATGTGAACAGTCCATTTTTAAGGGTCAGGGTTTCAGTGTCGAACCAGCTTTCGTATGAAAAGGCTCCGCTTCTGCCGTCAATTGAGGTCCCCTCGAATTCCTCATGATTGGTATTCGTTCCAGAGTCGGCCACGGCAATAATAATATTTGTTGATCGCAGAGGTTTTTCGGCATTGATCATTGCGTGAGCTTTCGCGTTGGGTTCCGGTGCTCTCGGGGGTGGGGTGGCTTTGTCGTTACCGCCACCGCCACCACCGCCACCACCACACCCAGAAAGTGCTAAAAGAATAGATACACCTGCCAAGTAACGTACTGCCTGCATTCTTCAACTCCATGTCATCAGATAGTGCGCTAAATAGTATCTAACAAGGTGTGTGACAGAAAGCTACAGATAGGTCTGAGGGCTTTTGGGCACCAACCAATTGAGTAAGCGGAAGCTAACGGTTCTGAAAATACCGAGGGGAGATCAATCAATGATCTCCCCTCATTAAATAAAGACTGGGCTCAGCGAAACCCATATTTGGAGACTGATCCGGAAATGGGGCGGGATCGTTTTTCCCCTAGTTTTTCGTGCGGGCCTATAGCACTCGCACGGCATAGCTTCGCTACACAAAAGCCACTCGGCGTTTGGCGTCATCATCATACAAGAATCGCTTGCTTGCTGACCGAGTTTCCAGCATCGAGAAGGTTGTATTGTGAACGCTAACCGGACTCCCCTACCCTGCTTCGCAGGAGATTCGGGTTAGCGCTCAAAATAGTGCTGGTAAAAGCAAGATTGCCTGATCCGATGCCGGGTTGGCACAATGGAGGTGTTGTCCAGAATAGCGAAGGGACTCTTCGCAGATAAGCCCGTAGGCTGGGGGTGATTCAGGAACTATTACAGAAGCCCTTCCGTTTTTCAACTAAATAGCCAGCTCTCGCAGCTCAGCGATTTCATTTTCCGATTGCTCAATTGAGTCTGCCATTGCCTTCAGCAGGCGCAAATTCGCATTGAGATAGATAATCTCCTCCTCCAGAACCTTCAAGTGACGCATCTCTTCGCGATCGAGACTTCTGAGGTAGTCCTGGATGGAGACTGCCGCAAGTCGGACATACTTCCGATCCCGTTTGCTCGATCGAAACCGCCAAAAGTATTTTCTTGTCGTTCCGTCTGATCTCGAGCTGATCGCCAACTCAAAGTTATCACCAAAAATAGTCGCGAGATCATCCCCAATCTCTGATGCCCGCCCCGAAACCCCACAGGAACAGCCAATCAACCGCCAATCAACGGCCAATCAACGGCCAATCAACGGCCAATCAACGGCCAATCAACCGCCAATGAACCGCCAATCAACCGCCAATTAAAGAAAAACCCGCCAGCCTGCCCCGAAACCCCACAGGAACAGCCAATCAACGGCCAATCAACCGCCAATCAACCGCCAATCAACGGCCAATCAACGGCCAATCAACCGCCAATCAACGGCCAATCAACCGCCAATGAACAGCCAATTAAGCTAAGGCCGAGAGACTTTTACCGTGGCATCTGATCAAACTCTGACCAAAAAGATGGCATCGGACTAAATTTTAGTCGCGAGACACCTTACCTATTTCAGTCCTGCATCACGGGGAGTACAATAGTTTGAGGTGTACCATAAAGTGTATATAGTTAAATTGTGAAAAAGTAGTCCGCACCCTTGGGTGAAAAACCGTGCCTGATCCAGCGAGTTATGCTGAACAAAGGGCCGCACGTTATCGAAGCGCTTGGTGTGCTCGACAGCATTCTCAAGCGCATGGAACAGCATCAAACCAAAAAAAGGGCATTACTCAGGGCACTGAGATTGGCCCAGAACGGACGGTAACAAATGGATACCGATGAAGGATTGCTAGCCAGCTATCTAAAACGGAAGTTGTCTGCCCATGAAGCGGTCGAGACCATTTCAGGCTGCAGAAACCTGATTCTCGGAATGAGCGCCGCGCAACCGCCGGCATTGATGGCAGCCACTGCAGATGCCCTCAGAGATCGATTGATTGGTCCGTTAAACGTCTATTATCTGCATGGTACGGAACATCTTCAGCAAACTCTTTTAGCTCCAGATCTCATTGATCTCGTAACACCTCGTCCACTCTTTCTAAGCCATTCAGACAGGGCTGCCATTGCACAATCCAACTCTACAAATTGGATTGAATTCGTACCCGCAATGCTCCACTAGGCCGGCCGCCTGCTGACAGAGCACATAGATCCGGAATGTTTTTTTGTGACCGTATCGCCGATGGATCGCCATGGATATTTCAGCCTCGGCACCAACGCTGATTACGGAGCGTCGGTGATCCGAAAAGCAAGGAAAGTCATTGTCGAGGTCAACCGGTATATGCCTCGAACCTTTGGTGAATGTTCCGTCCATATTTCAGAAATAGACCACATCGTTGAGCACGATCAACCGCTGGTAGAGGCAATCCCCAAGGCGCCCACAGAGGTCGATAGAAAGATTGCGCAACAGATCATCGAACGGATTGAAGATGGGGACACCTTACAGATCGGAGTGGGCGGAGTACCAAATGCCGTGCTCTCGGGGTTGAAGCAGCACAAAGATCTGGGGCTACACAGCGAACTGTTCTCCCCGGCAATGGTTCCCCTGATTCAGGCCGGGATCTTGAATGGTCGACGCAAGACATGGATGCAACACAAGCACATTTTCACCTTCGCTCTCGGAGACCGTGCGCTCTACGAGTTCCTTGACGATAACCCTGCTATCGTTGGATACCCCGCTTCCTGGGTAAACAACCCCGACATCATTCGGCTAAACGACAACATGGTGTCTGTAAATTCAGCACTCGAAATAGATCTGACTGGCCAGATCAATTCTGAACAAATTGGCGATCGCCCCTTTTCAGGCACCGGTGGCCAACTCGATTTTGTTCGTGGTGCTTACGCCGCAAGAAACGGGCGCTCCTTCATTGCATTAAGGTCAACCGCTCAATCGGGCTCTGTAAGCCGTATCGTCCCGCGTCTACTCGGCGGTGCCGTCACAGACCCCCGGAATGATGTGCAATTCGTAGTGACTGAGTATGGCTGCGTAAACCTTAAAGGCCTCTCTATCCCTCAAAGAGCCAGAGCCCTCATCCAAATTGCATCTCCTGAATTTCAAGATCATCTTGAGCGAGAGGCAACGTCACTTGGATGGATATAGGCACTATAGATCGGATCACTGAAATCAGAGCGCTGGATAATGCCAACCTAGTTGTTTAGAACAGCCTCAATCGCCCGGTAATCATCATAGGTCACGAGGTTTATTCCCACCGCTCGCTGAGTATTCAGGTATTCCGAGAGCATTGGCGAAGGGGTTGTCAGTAGATTAATGACCCGGCTCCGAACGTCCTCGCAAATTCCACTGCGGAATACAAAAGGGTCATAGTGTAACGGTACCGAACGCCAGAGAACCGTTAGGGTGTCCTCTGCAATCATGCCGCGCCTGAGCGCTTCATCTGCTCTTGAGCTGGAGACAAAGGCAGCCTCCGCCTTGTTGTCCAGCAACGCCATCAATGCCTTGTCATGGCTACCCGCGTATATGTTGGCTCCAAAGAAATCGGAGAATGGCTCGCCGATCGTGGTTGCAAACTCGTTTTTGGGAATGAGAGCCCCTGATGTACTGGAAGAATCTGTCAGCAGTATCCTGGTATTTCTCAGGTCCTCAATGCTGTTTATCCCCGCTGCCGTTGGAACTACCAGTAACGAATAATAGAAACTCCCCTCGGGTGTAAAGAGCCCGGCCTCGGTGGTTAGAGAAGCGAAGGCATCCAGACCCGGGTCTGTTCGATGGGCGATAACATAGGATGCCGGCCCCATAACGGCCAGGTCGACACCGCCCGAGAGTACACCGTCCATCACGCTCTCGTAAGAGGTGGCTCTAACCAGTTCTACCGGCATCCCAAGCCCCTGCTCTAGCAGCGTAATCAACGGCTGATATTCAGAGGCCTGCTGGTCGATATCTTTTTTTGGGATCATCGTGAAGGTCAATCTGTTTATGTTGCAGTTTTTGACCTCTCGGACGGCTCCCCAACTATAAAACGATGCAAAGGCGAGCGATGCGAACGCGAGAATTAACGTCAGCAACCTCATGCTCTGGCTTCCTCTTCTGCGAAGGTTCTCAGGAACTCAGGAATCTTCTCCGCTGGCATGGGGCGCCCCAGGTGATAGCCCTGTGCAATGTCACAGCCGGCGACTTTCAGGTGAACCAGCTGCTCACGGGTTTCCACGCCCTCGGCCACCACTTTGAGCGCCATGCGCTTGGCCAGAATAATGGTAGAGGACACGATCGGACTGTCATCATGGCTGAGTGAGATGCGGTTAATCAGGCTTCGGTCAATCTTGAGCTTGTCTACCGGTACCGCCTCCAGGTGGGCGAACCCCGCGTAACCGGTGCCGAAATCGTCAAGACTGAGGCGGATACCTGCCGCCTTGAGGCAATGCAGGCTCTCAACTGCCCGGCCTTCCAGCATAGCAGTTTCCGTGATTTCCAGTTCCAGCAAGTCGGTGGTCAAACCGTAGTCCGCCAACGTCGCCAGAACGTCTTTGCAGAAACCCGGCTGAGCAAGCTGTATCGGAGAAACATTGACTGCGACTGGCTTCGAAATCCCATGTTTCTGTTGCCAGTCGGATATCTGGGCACAGGCCAGTCGAACCACTTCCATGCCCAGGGACACGACAAAGCCGGTTTTCTCGGCCACCGGAATAAATCGGTCTGGATACAGCAGGCCGAAGCCCGGATGTTGCCATCGAACCAGAGCCTCGTACCCAATAATTTCCATAGCCTCCAGGCAAACCTGGGGTTGGTAATGCAGAACAAACTCCCGGTTTTTGAGGGCCTCTACAAAGGCTTGTTCCAGGTGAAATTCTTCCACATCACTCACATTCAGTGACTGGTCGAAAAACCGGTACTGGCCACGGCCAGCTTTCTTGGCCGAATACATCGCGGCATCAGCACATTTGGTCAGTTCATCAATACTCTGGCCGTCCCGAGGGCTGATGGCGATACCAATGCTAGGACTGGTATTCAGCTCTGTTCCTTCCAACATGTAGGGGGCGGACAAATGCGCGGTTAAAGCTGCGGCCCACTGCTCGATGTCGGCCTCACTGCGATCACCCACCAACAGCACCACAAATTCATCACCGCCGAAACGAGCGGCAATATCACCTTTACCCAGCATGCGTTGAATGCGACCGGCTACGGCCTGCAGTAGCAGGTCACCGATGTGGTGGCCAAGAGAATCATTAATGGATTTAAAGCGATCCAGATCGATAAACAGCATGGTTGACAGCTTCCGCTGTCGACGCTGTTCCAGTACCAGCGAATCTGCCACATCGAGAAACTGGCGACGGTTGAACAGACCACTGAGATGATCAATCGAAGCGGCACGGCTACTGCGGGCATGTTCGGTTTCAAGGCGCTCAATCAGTTGCTGGTTGTTCCGCTCCGACAACCGCAATGCCTCCAACACTCTTTGCTGTCCGGTCAGGCTCCGGATCAGCCAGAACACGATACCGAAAACCAGTAAGGTCATTACGCTGTTGGCAATCAGTTGCTTGTTCTGGCCAGGCGTAAGCGGTGCAAAGATCTCGTAGTAAGGCTGGGCCACACTGACTGTAAAACCATTCGCTGGACGGGTCACGAAAACATATTGGTATTGCTCGCCCGCCAACTCCATCGTGGCTTCGCCGATCACAACACGGCCTTCAGCCGCAATCTGCACTTTTGGCACCTGAGGCCCTCCAACCACGATGCCGCTTTCATTGGCCCGCATCCACTCATCCCCCCTGGAATCCAGAATCTGAATAAAGCCCGAGCCCAGCTCAACATTCTGTAGAAGCCCAGCCAGGTAGGCGATGTCCAGCTCAATCAAGATCAATCTTGAGGAGCGAGACAAATCTGCCAGTCTGAGTGGAACCAGGAATGGCAATCGCCAGGCAGGCTCTGCGGGTACGTATGCCGGATCCGCAACTCGTTCGGGAAGCACTGGCACAAATCCAGTTCCTGCAAAGTGGTCCTCAGTTCCAGACAACCAACTACCGAGCTTTGAGCGTGCCGAACCCAAATGACTGGTGTAAATCAGATCTCCAGACAAATTGTAAACACTGAGCCGGTTGAAAACGGGGTCTTCTGTATTCCTAAAACAGCGGAGCTCTTGATTGTGGCTTGTTTAGATAATGAGCCCGAAAAGTGCGACTCACACCAGCTCAGCCTGCAGTTGAACTGAGCGCCGTTGCAGATTCTGCGTGATCCTTTCGTACGCGAGGAGGAGGGGCGACAGAACAACCGTGATTTATGTGCGGCTCTGGTGGCCCGTACTTTACGGATACTGATTCGAATTCATCGTCGTGATGGCCGGCTGTTCCGGAATTCAGGATGGGTTAGAATAGAAAACAGCCTGTCGCGGATTCACAGCAAGGAATGGGATGAGTAAACCCGGTGCCATCAGACCCGAAATCAGATACATTCTTTACTTTGCTGTTTTTTGGGCTGTATTGATCGGTGTTGTGACATATTTATTCGACCGAGTGGATGCCCGCAATAACAACCCCAATCAGCAAATGGTCAGCCATGTCCGTGGCGGTGCCACCGAAATTGAGCTGAAAGCCAATCGCCAAGGGCATTATCTGGTGGACGGCACCATCAATAACCACAGCGTCACCTTTATTTTGGACACTGGCGCCACTACCGTGTCAATTTCAGAATCGGTAGCCCAGAAAGCGGGCCTTACTCGGGGCCGCCCCGGCGTTGCACAGACGGCGGCTGGTAAGGTGAAAGTGTGGAGTACTATCATACCGGAGCTCCGTCTGGGCGATATGAGGTTCACTAACGTGCCCGGCACCATCAGTCCCGCCATGGATCCCGACATGGTGTTGTTGGGAATGAGCGTCCTCAGCCAGCTGAACTTCACTCAGCAATCAGGCGTTCTTACCTTGAGCCGGGAAACTCAGTGAGTCAGAAATGGTTCTCCTGGTTGTTTGAGCCCGCCACAAGACGTTGCATCCTTTTTCAGCCGAGGGCGCACCCGGCGCAGAAAGGGCCTCGCTGAGGGGAAACTGAATGCTGGGGTGAGTCGTATTCCTGGTACTTGGCGGGCGGCTTTCAGAAGTAAGACCCATTTGTGCAATTTTCCACTAACCAAACGGAGGTCTGATACCGACCTATGGCCATCCATTTCTATGAGAAAGGCCAGCTATCCTCTGGTTTTCACGGCTGGCAAGTGACAGCGACACTAAGAGGTAAGCGCTACCAAAAGTACTTCAGCCTGATTCCTCCAGCGTCTGCGATTCCAAATGAATTCTGGCATCGCTATCAGGAAACACGAGCGCGTTATTACGATGCCCGTTGGTCTGCCCGCTCGGCGGCTTTGAAATACATCGATGCCTTAAAAACGAATCACCCAAACACGCGCCCATGCCGTGGTGTGGGGTTCCGGGGTATCACGATGGGGATCACTACCGGGGAACGGATTGATCAGGAGCGGTGTTATTTCTCCGTGAATGAGCCCGGCAACCCAGTCCGCTTCTTCATCACAAAAGACTGCACCTTATCTCAAGCCTGGGAGCAAGCGGTCGTCCATTGGGGCAAGGTTTTCGATATTCGGCCTAAAGATATTGAAATGAAGCGCAAACATCCGGTTGGCCCTTCTGCCTTCAAAGCGCTTCGTAAACAACTCAACGAGCATGAAGGCTACAACATCTCGGTTGAAGCACTTCACGATGTGTATGCTGAACAACGCGCCCAGATCGAGCGTCAAAAGGCCAGTGAGCAAACCCAGGGTGAGGTCACCGAGGATGATTTGCTGGGATGGTATGCCAGCCTGAAGCAGGAGATTTCAGAGTACCAAAATCGCTGAGTTCGGTCGGAGCCGCGGTTGGCCGGTATTGAAGAGCATTGCTCGGTGTATGTATTAATTACCTGCAGATTCCCGACACTGGTCCCGGTAGGCACAGGAACGGCATTTCCGGGGCGCCGGCAGACAGGGTACCGCCTCGCCATTTTTTGCTTTTCTGGCCAGAATTGTTGCGGATTCAATCTCCCTGTATAGGGCATGGTCAGAGCGGGGCAGGGTAATGTATTTCTCGGCCTGTCCTGTTTTGACTAGGATTCTGGAGACCTTGTACTGATCGCCCCTTGCGGACAATGCGGCGCATTTTGCCTGCACGATGTCACTCTCAAAGATCGGGCCATTCCGGCTTTTGTATTCGACCGCCAGAACACCGCCGTTCACGCGATAGAGCAGATCCGGTTTGCCGAACACCTTGTACCTGGCGTTAAAAAACGGCTTGGTACGCCGTCCGTCGTCGACCCAGATTAAACGGCCATCAATGCCAAGCGCATCTGAACGTTTGAGACGGTGCCAGAGAATGACGACTGCGATAGCGAATAAAAGCAGTGCCGAGGCAAGAAAACCTGTCATGACTGATTTCCTCTTCGGGAGCACCAGCACACCAGTCGATCCACCAGGAAGCGCAAAATGCCTGTAATCCTGGGCGATGACTGGCTCAAGTGAATGGCCAGTGGGGACAGTCGATAATAGAGCCTGACGAGCAGGGCTCCTCCGGGCCACTTTAATATCGCGTCATCTCGAAACTTTCGGAGAACATTGGTTCGTGGATCATCCACACCATAGAGATATGAAGCCACGTAGCAGCGCTTGTCCTGTCGAGCCTGCCGGTTCAATGCCTCATGCTTTAACTCACCCTGCTGCCGGGCCAGGACAGCCTGCTTGGTTGGCTTGGTACCCTGATATTTGAGCGCCACAGAATGCGGGCAGAAAACGGTGCGTCCGACGTCAGAAGCCGAAATCCACTCTGTTCGTTGCTGAGGCTGATTCTTCCCCATGTTCAGTCCTGCCCGGTCGTGCCATTCAGTGCAGACAAATATCCGTCTACCGTTACTCTGGTTGTATCATCTCGATACAAACCCGCAACTGGGTCTTTGCTGGACGGCTTTCCGCATAGGTACACCAGATTCTCCAGTCCATCCCGGTAGCTAGTGATGTCTGTCACGCACCGGGAAAACGCCCGGCGAACCGTGTTATCCATAGTCAGGGAATATTGATCCGTCAGCCTGGGGTTGGCCGCGATATTCAGAATGGCTTTGCCGTCAGGTAACAGGCGTTCGGATACGAGCGAAAAAAATTCAAAGGTGGCCGTATGCATCGGGATAGTGGCGGCGTTCGTGTAAAGATCCACGACGATGACATCCCATTGCCGCTTACTGGTCAGCAAATAGGCTCGGGCATCTTGAGCAACGAAGTCCCCCTGAATCTTTTCCTCCAGAAAGTTTTCCTCAACCACTGATTTCAGCTTTGGATCAATGTCGAGGTAGGTAAACCGCGCACCACCGGTCATTTCTGCGGACAAAGTGAATCCGCCGGCGCCCAACACGAGGATGTGCTTTCCGGTCACATCATCGGAAAAAATGGCCTGCTTCATCATCTCAATGTAGGGCCAGCCTTCGCGATTCTCCCTGCCAATATAGGAGGCGGAGCTGCGGTTGATGATTAAGCGCTTGCCTTCGGCATCCTGCGCAATATGAATATCGCTGTACGGGGTGGTCGCGGCAAACAGCTGGCCCGGGATGCGCACGTTGGCAACAAATGTGATGGCGAGTGAGAGTGCGGCGACGCCCAGCAGGGTGGATTTCAAGGGTGATCGCTCGGGACTGATCACCAATACAGCGCAAATAGCCAGAATTGCGCAATTAATGACGATGGAATAGCCCACGCCAAGAAAGTACATCAGCACCAAAGAGGTTAGCAGGCAGCCAACAACATTACCGATCGTGCTCAATGCCGTGGCGCTGCCGGCCGCTTCACTTTTTCGGGTGTTTTGGTCTGCTGTGTTGAGTAGCAGGGGAACTGTCTGTCCGAGTAAGAAAACAAGTGGTCCCATGATGACCACACAGAAACTCAGCAGATGGATCAGGGGATTGCGGAGTCCCGGGATGCCCGCAGTAATGTCTGCGACCGTGAGAAAATACCAGCTGACAAACGGGTAGGAGAGACCGATGCCGAACAATCCGATGGCAACAATGAGATTTACCAACAGGGCTCTGGTAAATTTTTCAGGTGGCGTTTTCCCGCCCTGATAATAGCCAAGCGCCAGGGCCGCTAAAAAGCAACTGATGATAATAGAGGTGCAAAGCACGGAACTGCCGACAAACGCCACCGTCTGGCGGATAGTGACCATTTGTACGCCAGAACTGGCGAGACCCTCCAGTAGGAGGATAAGAGCCACACGCTGCTTAGAGATCATTGTTCGCCCTGCCTGAGGTTTCTGGCCAGCGAGCTTATCAACGGGGGATCAGGTGGAGTGATGAAATGGGTCTTGTCCAATAAACCCAAACGCACCATAACCTGGTTCATATTCGCTGCGGGTGGCTATGGGTTTCTCAACACCTCCTTGATAACGTGGGCTCAGTCTCGACCAATCAAGTATGATTGAAAGGATGTTGCAGCAGCGGTAGGTCGCGCTGACAGCTCGTTGCACCAAAGCAAAGAGCTTGGCCATAATCGGGTAACTATGAACTCCATTCCGCACTATCTAAAAAAACTGTTTTCCCGGGCGTATCGCCGTCAGGTCGCCGCTGAAGAACGCCAAAGCGAGCTGAAGGTCTTGATTCAAGAGCATCTGGCGAAACTTCCCAGATGTGAAGGGCAAATACTGGTAGCCACCAGCGAGGATCAGGAAGAGGGTTTTTTCTGCGATGTGACGGTGCCTGCAAGAGTGTTGTTGGCCTGGGCCAGGGAAGACGCCGAGAGAACGGTGATTCAAAACGTCAGTGCCCAAGCGGCGAGGGAGGTGCTGCCGATCTGGCTCGCCAATTCCACCTTCGACACACGCAAGGTGAGTCGGTTGCCGGACGGCCATTTCGGCCTCGTTGAAGAGCGGATTAATGACTGGGTAACCGATGGAACCGCTACGGTGTATTGCCCGGAATGCGGCCATGAAGTCCAAGACGTTGCGATCACGAAGGCAAACGAAGTCCAGGCCGGCAGGGCCTATTTCTGGTGGACAGATATCTGGAGCTGCCCCCGAGGTCACCTGTTACGCCAAAAGGATCAGGAAATACGGTTTATATTGAGGCCTCACCGACAGGGAGCTTGATTCTCAGCAGGCTTCCGGGTCACTCCTGTGTGCGTCAGGGCGCGGCCTACCACGTAGCCGGCTGCCACACCAACCAACGCTGTCACCGGTCCGATCAGGCCGCCGACCAAGCCACCAACAAACATCAGTATCACGCTTTTCATACAGACTTCTCCCGCCTTCTAGGCAGCTGCATTAGTCCGAGTATAGGACATTGTGTCCGGCGATGGGTTGATCCACTCGTGTTGTCTCGCCAAAATACTGTACATTAAAACAGTGTATGAGGTAAGCATGTCCTGCACTAAGCCTGGTAACTGCGAATTCGCCTCAAGCCTGGGCCTAGAGCGCCCTTGGATTTTGGCTACACTGCGTCAGATAGGTCGGGCAAGGATTTATTTATGTGCGGACGGTACAACGTAACCGACTCTCCGGAAGTCCAAACGCTGATGGAACAATTGGGGCTGCCCGGTGTCGCACCCAGACCCCAGCACAACGTCCCACCGGGCGGAATCGGCGAGTTTGTCATAGAAGCGGCGGATGACCGGTATCTGCTACCAGGTATCTGGTCGCTATTGATCGAGCCAAACCCAAACGGCTATGGTTTTCGGACCAACCCGAAATTCCACACCTTCAATGCCCGCAGCGATCGGCTGACCAGCAGTCCGTTATGGAAAAAGGTGTATCCCACCAAGCGGTGCATTATTCCAGTCAGCGCATTTCACGAATGGAAGGGTAAGCAGGTTTACAACATTCACCCGCAGAATGAGGCCACGGCACTGGCGGGGCTCTGGCAATCCTGGCATTTCGGGGACGAGCAGGTGAATTCCTTCACCGTCATCACACTGCCGCCTCACCCGAGGTTCAGCCATATCCACCCGAAAAGCATTCCGCTGATGCTGCGGCCAGAGGAGTTTGATTTGTGGCTGGATCCAGAATTTCACGAGACGGATGCGTTTCGGGGGCTGATGCGAACGCATATTTCTGCACCGTTGGTGTGCGAGCCGGTGCGGTGAGGTGGACCCCGAAATTTGGACAGGTGCCTAAGCTCTGATTCATCATCTCCACAAGGAGGAGAATCATGAGCAAGAAACGCAAGCAATACAGCCCATCGTTCAAGTCCAAAGTTGCCCTAGCCG
>Ga0315334_10000828_pt1 | contig 18939 bp, 14 predicted proteins | sample M150034915metaG_FD_205555 | JGI IMG/M metagenome (GOLD analysis project Ga0315334, IMG submission 205555) | Ammonia-oxidizing marine archaeal communities from Monterey Bay, California, United States - M1 500m 34915 | ecosystem: Environmental > Aquatic > Marine > Intertidal zone | place: USA... | reverse complement strand
GGGTCAGGTGGCCGGCGGCAAGCGAGCTCACGCCCACCACGTGGACGTCGTTCTCGACCGCCTGACGGGCCACCTCGTCGGGCGTGGAGAACAGGGGCCCGATGTCGACATCAAAGCCCAGGTCTGCGAACGCCGTGGCGATGACCTTCTGGCCACGGTCGTGGCCGTCCTGGCCCACCTTGGCCACCAGGATCCGGGGGCGTCGCCCGGCGTCGGCCTCGAAGGCCGCCACTCGGGCACAGGCCGAGGCCACCGCCTCCCCGTTGCCGACCTCGCTGTTGAAGACTCCGGAGATGGTGTGGACCTCCGCCACGTGGCGCCCGTAGACCTGCTCGAGGGCGTCGCTGATCTCCCCGACCGTAGCCCTCGCCCGCGCCGCGTCGATGGCCAGCGCCAGCAGGTTGCCGTCGCCTGAGTCGGCGCTGCGGGTCAGGGCGTGGAGCGCGTCGGCGCACGCCTGCGGATCGCGTTCGGCCCGGAGGCGTTCCAACTTGGCCAACTGGTCGGCCCGGACCTGGGCGTTGTCGACCTTGCGGACGTCGATCGGGTCCTCGGCGTCCAACCGGTAGCGGTTCACTCCGACCACCGACTGGCGACCCGAGTCGATGCGGGCCTGGGTACGGGCCGCCGCCGCCTCGATCCGCAGTTTGGGGATACCGGCCTGGATGGCCCGGGCCATGCCGCCCGATTCCTCCACCTCGTCCATGTGGGCCAGCGCCCGCACGGCGAGGTCCCGGGTGAGACGTTCCACATGGTGGCTGCCGCCCCACGGGTCGGCCACCCGGCAGGTGCCGCTCTCCTGCTGGAGGAACAACTGGGTGTTGCGGGCGATGCGGGCCGAGAAGTCGGTGGGCAGCGCCAGGGCTTCGTCGAGGCCGTTGGTGTGCAGCGACTGGGTGTGACCCTGGGTGGCCGCCATGGCCTCCACGCACGTCCGGACCACGTTGTTGTAGACATCCTGCGCGGTGAGGCTCCAACCAGAGGTCTGGGAGTGGGTTCGCAGCGACGACGATCGGGGATCGGTCGGCTCGAACTGGCGCATCAGGCCGGCCCACAGCAGGCGGGCGGCCCGCAGCTTGGCCACCTCCATGAAGAAGTCCATGCCGATGGCCCAGAAGAAGCTCAGCCGGGGGGCGAAGGCGTCGACGTCCAGCCCGGCGGCGATCCCGGCCCGCACGTATTCCACGCCATCGGCCAACGTGTAGGCCAGTTCCAGATCAGCCGTCGCCCCGGCTTCCTGCATGTGGTAGCCGGAGATGGAGATGGAGTTGAACCGGGGCATCTCGGCACTGGTGAAGGCGAAGATGTCCGACACGATCCGCATGGACGGGCCCGGCGGATAGATGTACGTGTTCCGGACCATGAACTCCTTGAGGATGTCGTTCTGGATGGTCCCGGCCAGCTGGTCCGGCGACACCCCCTGCTCCTCGGCGGCCACCACGTACAGGGCCAGGATGGGCAGCACGGCTCCGTTCATGGTCATGGACACGCTCATGCGGTCCAACGGAATGCCGTCGAACAGGGTCCGCATGTCGTAGATGGAGTCGACGGCCACACCGGCCATGCCCACGTCGCCCGGCACCCGCGGGTGGTCGCTGTCGTAGCCCCGGTGGGTGGGCAGGTCGAAGGCCACGCTGAGGCCCTTCTGGCCGGCAGCCAGGTTCCGCCGGTAGAAGTCGTTGCTCTCCTCGGCCGTGGAGTACCCCGCGTACTGGCGAACCGTCCACGGCTGGCTGGCGTACATGGTCGGATACGGGCCCCGCAGATACGGGGCGACCCCCGGCCAAGCGCCGGCGAAGCCCGTATCCGAAAGCCGATCGCCGGCGTGGTCGGCCTCCGTGGTCAGGATGGGCACCCGGATCTGCTCCGGAGTCTCGCGGGCCAGCTCGTCGGGCGTCTGCCCGGTCTCTTCCTCCACCCGGTCGGCCCACGCATCCAGGGAGGTGTCATCCAGAGCAGCGTCATCTCGCGCGGCGTCGGTGGTCAGGGAGACCGTCGTGAAGTCGGGGATCACGTCGAACCCTCGGCGGCACCCGTCGCGACGTCAGGACCGGAGCGCAGACCCAGATCGGCCTGGGTGCGTTCCAACAGGTCCACCACGTCGACACCGGCGTGCACAAACTCGTCCACCCCGGCGGCCCGGAGGGCGGCCACCAGATCGTCGTCCAGAGCGCCGGCACGGGCCGCCAGATGGATCCGGACCACACCCTCGGCCCGCAGCGCCGCCACCGCGGCAACGCCCTCGGCCCGGTAGCCGTCATCGGATCCACACACCACGGCCACCGGCGAACCGGACCCGGACCCGGCGCGGATGCCCCCGACCGCATAGAGGTTCGTGGCAAACGTGCTTCGCACGTTGTGGTCGGCCAGCACCCCCACCGTGACGAGTCGCACCGTGGGAGTCGTCATGGCGGCATCCGCCGCGTCCCGGAGGGCCTCGAAGGGTTCGGAGCGTCGCCGTAGGGGCAGCGGGCCCGACGGGCCGGGAGGGGCCGGTGGCCGGATGAGAAGGTCCTCGTCGAGGTCGGGAAACTCTGACACTCCGATGATCGCCTCGGCCCGGGTGGCCAGACGGGCCCGACGGGCCTCCCAACAGGCCTCGGCCTCTTCGGCGATCACGCCCGAAGCCAGCGCTGCGGCCAGGCCGCCGGCCGCCTCCACGTCGCGGAACCGATCCCAGGCCACCTCGGCCAGACGCGACGTGAGGTCCTCGACGTACCACGAGCCGCCGGCCGGGTCGACGACCGAGGCCAGCGCGCTCTCCTCTAGGAGGAGCAACTGGGTGTTGCGCGCCGTGCGTCGGCCGAAGGCGTCTGAACGACCGAGGCCCGAATCGAACGGTCGGACGGTCACCGCGTCGGCCCCACCGACACCCGCTGCGAAGGCGGCCACCGTGCCCCGCAGGAGATTGCCCCACGGATCCCGACAGGTCAGTTCGGCCGCCGACCCCAGGGCGTGCTGGAGCTGGCCCCGATGTTGGTCGGTCGCTCCACTGACCTCGGCGACCCGGCCCCACAGGCGCCGAGCGGCCCGGAGCCGACAGATGGTCCGGAACTGGTCGACGTCGGCCGACCACGTGAAGGCGATCTGGTCGAGGGCGTGGTCAACGGTCAGCCCGTGGTCCACGAGCGCCCGCAGAACGGCCACCCCACCGGCCATGGCCCAGCCCAGTTCCCGGGCGTCGCTCGCCCCGGCATCAGCGAACACCGTGCCGTCCACGGTGAACGCCCTCACTCCGGGTAGGCCCGCGCTGCGGTCCACGAGGGCCAGCGCCTCGCTACCCACCGCCCGACCACCCACGATCGGTTCCCCACCGTGGCGGGCCACCACGCCGACCGGGTCCAAGCCCAGCAGGCCGTTCCGGTCGGCTTCCGGCGTACCTCGGCGCTCCCACAGGTCGAGCAGCCAACCAGCGGCGGCCACCCCGCTCGGTCCGGGCACGAGGGCCACGGTCGTCATCTCGACATGGACTCCGGCCAGCACGGCCTCGAGGTCGTTGAGCGAGCCGATACCGATGGCCTCGATGTCCAGCAGCACCGACGTCGACCCGCGGGCCAGTTCATCGAGAACCGTGGCGTTGGCCGCCGGCGGACCAGCATCGGCGACCAGCGCGCGGACGTCCCACCCGGTGGCCGTACGTCCGGCAGAGTGCGTGCCCCGTGTCCGGTCCCCCGACCCTGGCAGGCCCGGGTGGCGATCGGCACCGTCACCGGAGCCCGCGGCGTAGACCGGCACGATCTCGATGCCGTCGGCCGTTCTGGTGGTCAGCGAATCCAGCGTGCGCCCCCGCAGACCCGACTCGGCCAGAGCCTCCCACTCGCCGCGGTCGACCGCTTCGAATCCGTCGACGCCCACCAGCGCGGACAGGGACTCGTCGGGCGGGGACATGGGCTGATGGTAGGTGACGGCCCGTCGGATCCTCGGAGCCGTGTGACCCATGACCTGCCTCCTGACCCGCCCCCCACCTGTCGCCCGGCGGCCCCGACTGGGAGGCTCGAAAGATGTCCGAACACACCCCGACCACCGTCTCCGACGAGGAGACAGGCCACCCCCGACGGTGGCTCATCCTCGGCATCCTCACCCTCTCGCTGGTCCAGGTGGTGGCCAGCGTGAGTTCCATGAACCTGGCCCTGCCGGCCATCCAGGGATCGCTGAACGCCTCGGCGTCGGAACTGGTGTGGATCAACGCCGCCTACGCCCTCGTGCTGGCCGCCATCCTGTTACCGGCGGGCGCCCTCGGTGACCGCTTCGGCCGCAAGGGGGCCCTGCTCATCGGCCTGGGAATCATCGTGGTCGGCGCTCTGGCCGGAGCATCGGCCGATTCAGCCTCTCAGATCGTGCTGTGGCGTTGCTTCATGGGTATCGGCGCCGGCCTCGTCATGCCGGCCACCCTGTCCATCCTCACCACGGTGTTCCCGACCCACGAGCGAAGCCGAGCCATCGCCATCTGGGCGGGCTTCGCCGGGGCCGGCGGGGCGCTCGGGCTTCTGTCCGCCGGCGTGCTGCTGGAGTTCTTCTGGTGGGGCTCCATCTTCTTCGTGAACGTGCCCATCGCCGTCCTGCTGTTCGTCCTCGTGTTGACCGTGGTCCCGACGTCGCGCGACACGCTCGGCCATCCGCTGGATCCCGTGGGCAGCGTGCTGTCGGCAGGCGCCCTCGGGGCGCTTGTCTTCGGACTCATCCAGGGCCCGGAGTACGGGTGGTCCCACGGCGCCATCGTCGCCGCCTTCGTGGCGGCCATCGTCCTGGCCGTGACCTGGGTGCGATTCGAGAACCGGCAGGACCACCCGATGCTGGATCCAGGGCTGTTCCGCATCCCCCGATTCGGCCTGGGCAGCCTGGGAATCGGCGTGGCCTTCGCGGTCATGTTCGGCATGTTCTTCGGCCTGGCCCAGTACATGCAGTTCGTTCTCGGCTATTCGGCGCTGGAGACCGCCCTGCGGACCCTGCCGTTCGCTGCCTCCATGGTCCTCATCGCCCCGAACGGTCCGAAGCTGGCCGCCCGGTTCGGAGTACGGGTGGTCATCGGTGGAGGACTCCTGATCACGGCGACCGGCCTCGCCGGCCTGGCCCTGCTAGACGGCTCCAGCGGCTACCTCCACCTGATAGCCGGCCTCTGCATGGCGTCGGCTGGCATGGCCCTGGCCTTCCCGGCGGCCACCGAGTCCATCGTCACCTCGCTGCCCCAGGACAAGGCCGGGGTGGCCTCGGCGGTCAACGACACTACGAGGGAGGTCGGCGCGGCGGTCGGCATCGCCCTGTTGGGCAGCCTGCTCACCTCGGGGTATCGCAGCAGCATCGGTGATGGGTTCGACGCCCTGCCCCGTCAGGCTGCCGACGCGGCCCGGGATTCGATGGGTGCCGCCCTCCACGTGGTCGCCTCGGCGCCCGAGGCGCTCAGGCCCAATCTCATGGGGACGGCCCGGGGGGCGTTCGCCGACGGCTACTCGCTGGCCATGCTGGTAGGTGCCGTCATGCTCGTCATGGCCTCAGCCGTGATCCTGCGCTGGTTTCCCCGCGACTGACTCCATCTGCGAGGCTCGGATCCATGCGCATCTCCACCAGCCTCAACTACGCCACCGACCCACAGACCGCGGCCGTCCAGGCCCGTGAACTCGAAGCGGCCGGCGTCGACCGCATCTGGATTCCGGAGGCCTACGGATTCGACGCCGTGAGCCTGCTCGGTTACCTGGCGGCCAGCACGTCTACCGTCGAACTGGGTAGCGGCATCCTCAACACCTACAGCCGGACCCCGGCCCTCCTGGCCCAGACCGCCGCTGGCCTGGACGCCCTGTCGGAGGGCCGCTTCGTGCTCGGGCTGGGCGCCTCGGGCCCCCAGGTCATCGAAGGCTTCCACGGCATGCCGTACGCCAGGCCGCTGACCCGCACGAAGGAGATCATCCAGATCTGCCGCTCGGCGTGGCGCCGCGAACCGCTCGTCCACGACGGCACCGTGTTCACCCTCCCCCTGCCGCCCGATCAGGGTACGGGGCTCGGCAAGCCGCTGAAGATCATCAACCACCTGAAGCGGGCCGAGATCCCGATCTACATCGCAGCCCTCGGCCCCAAGAGCGTCGAGGAGACCGCGGCGACGTGCGACGGCTGGCTGCCCTTCCTCGTCTATCCGGAACGCATGGACCGGGTGTGGGGCGACGCGGTGACCGCCGGCCTAGCCCGCCGTGACGTCACCCTCGGAGCGTTCGACGTGGTGGCCGGCGGCCTGGTGGCCATCGGCGACGACGCCGCCCAGTACCGCGACCTCGCCCGCCCCATGGCAGCCCTGTACATCGGCGGCATGGGCGCCCGGGGCAAGAACTTCTACAACGACGTGTGCCGCCAGTACGGCTTCGTCGACGAGGCGACCGCCGTGCAGGACGCCTATCTGGACGGGCGCAAGGAGGAGGCCGCCAGCCTGCTCCCCGACGAGCTCATCGAGAACACGTCCCTTTGTGGCGACGAGGCCTACGTGGTCGACCGTCTGGCCGCCTACAAGGAGGCGGGCGTCACCTCGCTGAACGTCACACCGGTCGGTGGCGAAGCCGCCAGCGTGCTCGGCCGCCTGCGGGAACTCGCCGAACACGCGTAGTCGCCCAGCGGTCGGATCCCGTCTGCCGAGGCCACCGGTCCGACTGGTCGAACGTGGGCCCTCAGCCCGGTCGGGTGTCGGTGGGGTCGAGCTTCACCCCGGCCAACAGGGCACCGGTCATGCGGTTCGCCCCCTCGGCCATGAGGAAGTTGCCCATGAGGCGGCGCGGCGTCCGCACGTGACGGGCCCCGCGCCCGGTGGCCGCCACGACCTTGCGGGCCAGCCGGTCCGGGTCTGCAATGGGGAGCATCCGGACGGCGTTCATCCTGCCCAGCACCTTCTGGCCGCTGGGTGAGGTGGCCTCCACGGCCTCCCACATGCGGGTGGCCACCGGCCCCGGGGCCACCGTCGTCGTGCCGATGGGCGTGGCCTTCAGTTCGAGGGTGAGGGCCCGCACAAAGTTCGACACCCCGGCCTTGGTGGCGCAGTAGGTGGCCATGGTCGGAAACCCGGCCGTGCCGGCGATCGACGAGAGGAACACCAGGTGCCCCCGGCCCCGGTCGAGCATCGACGGGAGGACATGGCGGGTCAGGACCATGGGCGCCTCGAGGTTCAGCCTGGTGGTGGCCCGGATGTCGGCCGGGTCGATGACCGCTGCCATGTCGGTGGTCTCCATGCCAGCGTTGTTGACCAGCACGTCGATCGGTCCGAGGTCGGCTTCCACGACGGGCACCAGGGCCTCGACGGCCGCCGCATCAGTCAGGTCGACGGCCACCGCATGGCCTCCCACCTCGGCGGCCACCGCGTCCAACTCAGTCGATGGCCGGGCGGCCACCACCACGTCGGCACCAGCCGCCTTGTAGGCCCGGGCCAGCGAAGCACCGATCCCCTTCGACCCTCCGGTCACCAGTACCCGTGCGCCATTCAGATCCATGTTCCCCATCCGATCGGTGGTGCCACCATCGACTCCGCCGGCGACCGTAGCGCTCACCCCCTTCCGGCTTCCCAGCCGACCACCCGCCACGGGTACGGTCGCCCGGTGCCCCCCGAGACTCCTGCCTCAGAAACGCCTATCTCAGAAACACCTATCTCAGAAACGACCGTCTCAGAAACCAAGCGGATCCGGCCCTTCACCGTGTCGGTCGCCGACGAGGCGATCGACGACCTGAAGCGCCGCCTGGCCGACACTCGCTGGCCCGACCAGATCGCTGACACGGGTTGGGAGTACGGCTGTGACCAACGGTGGCTGCGTGACCTGGCCACCCACTGGGCCAACGAATTCGACTGGCGGGCCGCCGAGGCCCGGATCAACGCCTTCGACCAGGTGGTCACCACCATCGACGGGCAACGGATCCACGCCATCCACCACCGCTCGCCCGAACCCGGAGCCCGACCCCTACTGCTCTCCCACGGGTGGCCCGGCTCGATCGTCGAGTTCCTCGGGGTCATCGGGCCGCTCACCGACCCGGTGGCCCACGGCGGCGATCCGGCCGACGCCTTCCATGTGGTCGCCCCGTCACTACCCGGCTACGGCTGGTCAGGCCCGACCTCCGAGCGGGGCTGGGGCCCGGATCACACCGGACGGGCCTTCGCCGAGTTGATGGCCCGGCTGGGCTACGACCGCTACGGCGTCCAGGGGGGCGACTGGGGGTCGATCGTGTCCCAGCACGTGGCCGGCCATGCTCCGGACCACGTGACGGGCTGTCACGTAAACATGATCGCCGCCTTCCCCCGGGGTGGCGACGACGACATGACCAACGTCACGCCGGCCGAACAGCAGCACCTCGACCGGGCGGCCTGGTACCAGCAGAACGACCGGGGCTACTTCGAGATCCAGCGCACCCGCCCCCAGACGGTGAGTGCCGGCCTGCACGACTCGCCGGTCGGGTTGCTGGCGTACATCGGCGAGAAGTTCCACGGCTGGACCGACCACGACGGCGACCCGCTGGACGTCGTCGACCGCGACCACCTGCTGGCCAACATCGCCACCTACTGGTTCACCGGCACCATCACCTCGTCGACCCGCTTCTACTTCGAGTTCGGGCAGGACCTGGCGGCCGGGAAGTTGCCGCCGCCCAATCCCGACGTGCCGTTCGGCGTCTCGGCCTTCCCCATGGAGCTCATGGTGGGCCGCCGTCGATGGGTGGAGGTCGACCGCAACGTCACCTTCTGGCGCGAACACGACCGGGGCGGCCACTTCGCGGCTATGGAACGACCCGACGAACTGGTGGCCGACGTCCGCGAGTTCTTCCGGGGCCTGGCATGAGCACCGCAGCGACCGTCGGACGGATCACCGCCCCCGATGGGGTGTCGATCGCCGTCGAGCGGGCCGGAGCCCGCGGGGCTGCCAGCATCCCACCCGTCGTGGCCACCCACGGCTGGGCCAACGACCACTCGGTATGGGGCCCGCTGGTCGAGGACCTGTCGGCGGACCACCACGTTTTCACCTGGGACCTCCGGGGCCACGGTGACAGTGACGCCCCACCACCCGGCGCCTACTCGCGGGCCCATGCCCTGGCCGACCTTGCCGCCGTGCGCGACCATGCCGTTGGCCCCGATGGTGGTCCGGCCGTCCTCATGGGGCACAGCCTCGGCGGCTTCCTGTGCCTGGCCCATGCCGTCGACCATCCCGACGAGGTGGCCGGCCTCATCCTGGTGGCCACAGGTCCGGGTTTCCGCAAGGCTGAGGCCCGCGAACAGTGGAACGAGTCGGTACGCGAATCCGCAGCGAAGATCGGAGTCCCACCGGGATCCGAGGAGATCTCGATGCACCATGACTCCCACGTGATCGACCACCTGGCCGAGATCCAAGTGCCGGTGCTGGTCCTCCTGGGCGAGCGGGACAAGCGCTTCGCCGCATCAGCCAGCCTGTTCGAACGCGACCTCGACGTGCGCGAATCGGTGGTCGTCCCCGACCAGGGACACATGGTCCACATCAAGGCACCCGCCGAGTGCGCGGCGGCCGTCCGCCGCTTCGTGGCCGGCCTGGCCTGACCACCCGACCACCTACAGGCGCGAAGATCCCTCCATGGTGGCCACCGACCATCGGATCGACCTCCCCGGTGGCACGTTCCTCATGGGCAACGAGGAGGGCGCCTACCCGTCCGACGGTGAGGGCCCGGTCCGTCCTGTCCACCTCTCACCGTTCGCCATCTCGGCCACCACGGTGACCACCGCCGAGTTCTCGGCCTTCGTGGACGCCACCGGGCACCGGACCATCGCCGAGCGCGAAGGGTGGTCGTTCGTGTTCGTCGGCCACCTTCCCGACGACTTCGACGAGACCCGCGGCGTGGTAGGCGCTGAGTGGTGGCGCCAGGTGTTCGACGCCGACTGGCGCCACCCCGAGGGCCCGCACAGTGATCTCGCCGACCGGAGCGACCATCCCGTGGTCCACGTGTCGTGGTTCGACGCCGCGGCGTATGCCTCCTGGGTCGGCGGGCGACTCCCCACCGAGGCCGAATGGGAGTTCGCTGCCCGGGGCGGACTGGAACAGAAGCGCCTGCCGTGGGGGAACGAGAACCAGGCCGACGGGCCCGACGACCACCGGTTCAACATCTTCACCGGCACCTTCTGGAGCCACGACGACGCGGCCGACGGCTGGGCCGGCACGTGTCCGGTGGATGCGTACTCCCCCAACGCCTATGGGCTCTACAACTGCTCGGGCAATGTCTGGGAGTGGACGGCCGACTGGTTCACGGCCAGCCACCGACGACCACCGACGACCAACCCGACCCCGGACCAGCCGGTCGTGGACCCGACGGGGCCGCAGATGGGTATGAACCGGGTGCTCAAGGGCGGGTCGTTCCTCTGCCACGACAGCTACTGCCACCGCTACCGCCTGGCCGCCCGGGCGTCGAGCACCCCGGACAGCACCACCGGCCACCAGGGCTTCCGGATCGCCGGACGGTCCATTCCCCCCGACGACCGGACTCCCTAGCCTTCACGGCATGGGTTCATCGTCCGGCGCCGAGGCGCACGTCCGTTCCGAGGTGAACGCCGGCGTCGCACCGGCCGCGCCGGGCGAGTTCGCCACACCGCATATCGGGCCCCTGGCCATCTGGCCACCGGTCGTACTGGCGCCCATGGCCGGCGTCACCAACGCCCCGTTTCGATCGCTGTGCCGTGAGTTCGGGGCCGGGCTCTACGTCAGCGAGATGATCACCGCCCGCGGCCTGGTCGACGGACACCTCAAGACATCCCGACTGGCCCACTTCGACCCCGACGAGACGCCCCGCAGCATCCAGCTCTACGGAACCGAACCCGAGAGCATCGGACGGGCCACCGAGTTGCTGACCGGCGAGGGACGGGTCGACCACATCGACATGAACTTCGGCTGCCCCATGCCCAAGGTGACCCGCAAGGGTGGCGGGGCGGCCATCCCGCTCAAGCCCCGACTGTTTGAGGCCATCGTGCGGGCCGCCGTGGATCGGGCCGGCGACGTGCCGGTCACCGTGAAGTTCCGCAAGGGCACCGACGACGACCACCTGACCTTCCTCGAAGCGGGGCGTATCGCCGAGTCGGTTGGAGCCGCCGCGGTGTCCCTGCACGCCCGCACGGCCGAGCAGCTGTACTCCGGCGAGGCCGACTGGACGGCCGTCGCCGCGCTCAAGGCCGCCGTGACCTCCATCCCGGTGTTCGGTAACGGTGACGTGTGGGAGCCGTGGGACGCCCTGCGCCTCATGCGGTCCACGGGTTGCGACGGGGTGGTGGTGGGTCGGGGCTGCCTCGGCCGACCGTGGCTGTTCGGCGATCTGGCCACTGTGTTCGGGCCGGCATCCGACGACGAGGTCGGCCGCCGTGGCGGTGCCGGTGGCCGCCAGCCCGGGCCGCCGCCCGTGCTGGCCGACGTGGCCCGGGCCATGGCACGCCACGCCCGCCTGCTCGTGGACTGGGCAGGCCCCCACGGGATCAAGGACTTCCGCAAGCACACCTCGTGGTACCTCAAGGGCTACGCCACCGGTCCGGCGGTTCGCCACGCCCTCCAGTCGATCACCGACGTCGACCACCTGGACGGTCTGCTGGCCGACATGCTCGATGAGGTCGACCCGTCGATGACCCTGGACCCCGCAGCACTACGCGTCCCCCGGAGCCACCGCAACGGCCCGAGGCCCGTGGTGCTGCCCGAGGGGTGGCTGGACGATCCCGACGACGCCACCCCGCCTCCAGCATCGGCCGAGTTGCTGATCTCCGGCGGCTGAACCGCCCCCATGCTCCCGACGAACCTGGTGTTGGCCTCGGCTTCGCCCCGCCGTCTCGACCTGTTGCGGGCCGCCGGGATCGAGCCGGTGGTCCGGATCCCCGAGGTAGACGAGACACCTCTGCCCGATGAGGACCCGGTGGCCATGGTGGAACGCCTGGCGTGTGCCAAGCGCGACGCGGTGCTGGCCCCGGCCGTCGACGAACCCGGCCTGCGGGTGGTTGCCGCCGACACGGTGGTCGTGCTCGACGGTGAGATGCTCGGCAAGCCCGGTACCCCAGATGTGACGGCAGCCATGCTGACCCGCCTGTCGGGTCGGACCCACCACGTGGTGACCGGCGTGGCGGTGTCCGGACCGGTCGGAAGGGCGTCGACCACCGTGTCCACCGAGGTCACGTGGCGGACACTGTCCGAAGACGAGATCGCCACCTACGTGGCCACCGGCGAACCGCTCGACAAGGCCGGCGGCTATGGCCTCCAGGGCGGAGGGGCCGACTTCGTGACCGCCCTGGTGGGGAGCCGCGACAACGTCATCGGCCTGCCGGTGACCACGACTCTCGAACTCCTGGCTCGGGTCAGCTGACCGGCGGCTCAAACCGACCGTCCACCAGGAATGGACGGACACCGAGCACCACGACCACCAGTCCGGTGACGGCCGCCGTACCCAGGATCAGGAACAGCAGCGACGCCTGGATGAGGGCGGCATCCATGGGATCCACCCCGGCCAGGATCAGCCCGGTCAGCGCTCCGGGGAGAAACACCATCCCGACGCTACGGGTCGTCTCCAACTGGGGACGCAGCGAGAGCCGTAGGGCGTCGGACGCCACCTCGCGTACCGCCCGGGTCGGGCCGAAGCCCAGGGCCAGGAGGGCCTCCACCTCGCCGGCCCGTTCCCGCAGGCCGTCGACCAGGCGGGTGGCCGCCACCACGACCACCTTCAGGGAGTTGCCGACCACCATGCCCGAGATCGGGACGAGCACCCGGGCCTCCAACGGCAGGATGCCCAGACTGAACACGGTGACCAGCGAGACCCCGAGGCCGATCAGGCCACCGAGGACGGTCATCCATCCGAGACCGGGTAGGCGGGGTTCCCGGCGGCGGGCCGCGTCGCCTGCCATGGGCACCATCACGGCCACCCAGACCCACGCCCAGGCCATCGATGCGTCGCCGTCCAGCAGCAGGGTCAACGCCCATCCGGCCACCACCAGTTGCCCGATGGCCCGCACGGTGGCCACCACGAGATCGCGCTCTAGGCCCAGCCGACGGCCCACCGAGATAGCGGCGACCACGCAGACGGGCACCAGAGAGGCCAACAGCCCCCACCAGCCCACCGTCGGGCCCACCTCGATTGCGTACACGTTCGAACCGTAGCCACCCCCGACCGGAAGCTCGGTGGTGACCAGCCTTTGGTACGGGCCACCACCCCTCCTAGCCTGTTAGGCATGCTGAACAGGCGGACCGCCGTGCCCCGGGCCACGGCCGAGGACCTCTCAGTCCAGGGGCTGTCGGTGGCCTACGACGGACCGACCGTCCTGCACGACGTATCGCTCGACGTGGCGGCCGGCGAGGTGGTCGCTCTACTGGGCCCCAGCGGCTGCGGAAAGACCACGCTGCTGCGAGCCATTGCCGGCCTCGAGCGCCAGATGGCCGGCACCGTCCGACTCGGCGACCGGGTCCTGGGCGACGGCGACGCCTTCCTCCCGCCGGAGAAGCGGCGGATCGGCATGGTGTTCCAGGACGGTGCGCTGTTCCCCCACCTCAATGTCGGCCAGAACGTGGCCTACGGCCTGCCCCGGGCCGAGCGACGCTCGGGACGGGTGGCCGAGACCCTCGACCTGGTTGGCCTGGCCGGGCTGGAGGACCGTCGACCCGGTTCGTTGTCCGGCGGGCAACAGCAACGGGTCGCCCTGGCCCGGGCGCTCGCCCCCCACCCGGGGGTCGTGCTGCTCGACGAGCCGTTCTCCAGCCTCGACACCTCGCTCCGGGTCCAGGTCCGGTCCGAGATCCACCACCTGCTGCTCGAGCTCGGGGTAACCACGGTGTTCGTCACCCACGATCAGGAAGAGGCCTTCGTCCTCGGCGATCGGGTAGCCGTGCTGAACGAAGGGCGGATCGCCCAGGTGGGCACCCCCGATGACCTGTACCGCCATCCCGTCGACCGGTGGGTGGCCGCCTTCGTGGGCGACGCCAACCTGCTCACCGTGACCGACGCCTCGGGCACGTGTGACACGGCGGTGGGGCCCGTTCCCGTGGCCCGGGTCTCAGGTGAGATGAACGACCAGATGCAGGGAGGTCCGGGCGAACTCCTGATCCGGCCCGAGGACCTCCAGTTGGCCGAGGGCTCGACGGGAACCGTGGAACTGGTCGAGTACTACGGCCACGACGCCATGGTCCGGGTGCTGCTTGGTGACGGCTCCACGGTCCACGCCCGGACCGGCACCGACGTCCGGTGGCAGCGCGGCGACCGGGTCGGTGTGACATATGTAGGCCCCGGTGCGGTGCCTCTCGCGTTGTGATCTCCAATCGGAACTAGTTAGGTTGCCCTTACTCTCAGTTAGGGAACCTTTACATACCCTTCCGACCGAAACGGCGAGCCGCTCCAGATGAACGCACGCTCACCCTTGTCCCAATTGGTCTCACGACCGGCTTCACGACTGGCCCGCACTGCAGCAGCCGTCCTGATGCTCATCGGCCTCACCGCGACGGCCACGGCGTGTGGCGGTGACGCCGACTCGCTGACCGTCTACTCCGGCCGCAGCGAGAAACTCGTCGGCCCGATCTTCGAGGCCTTCACCGCCGAGACGGGCATCGCCCTCAACGTGCGGTACGGCTCGTCCAACGACCTCGCCCTGCTGCTGGTCGAGGAGGGCGACAAGAGCCCCGCCGATGTCTTCCTCTCCCGCAGCCCAGGCCCCGCTGGCTACCTCAACGACCTCGGGATGCTGTCCGAACTGGACGACGACGTGCTCGACCGCGTGGCCACCGGCGATCGTTCGCCCGACGGCACATGGGTCGGTTTCGCCGGCCGGGGACGGGTGCTCGTCTACAACGTGGACGAGGTGGCCGAAGCTGACCTTCCCGCCTCCGTCTTCGACCTGACCGGTCCCCGGTACGCAGGCCGGGTGGCCGTTCCGGGCAGCAACTCCTCGTTCCAGGACTGGTTTACCCTGTTCCGCCTCCGAAACAGCGACGACGTGGCCATTGGCTGGCTGGACGCCATGGTGGCCAACGACAGCCGCTTCTACCCGAAGAATGGCGCCATTGTCGAGGCCGTGGGTCGCAACGAGATCCAGTTCGGCCTCGTGAACCACTACTACAACTTCCAGAAGGTGGCGGCCAACGGTGATGCCCAACGGTCGGCCAACCACGGGTTCGCCCCGGGCGACGATGGCGGCCTCATGATCATCGCCACGGCCACGGTCATCGACTCCAGCGACGAGAAGGAAGCCGCCAACCAACTGTTGGCCCACCTCCTGAGCGACGAACAGCAGACATACCTCACCACCAGGGTCTACGAGTACCCGCTGGCCATCGGCGTGGCGCCGGCCGACGTGCTGCCTCCGGTGCCGGCCGATCGGGTGGGTGCCGTCGACATCGACGACGTGGCCGCTGAGTTCACCCGGACCATCGAGATCATCGAGGCCAGCGGGATCCTCGACCAGTGACCGCATGCCCGTGATGGACGGGCCCATAGGGGTCGGCCCCGCCCGGCCGGCACGCGGCCGACCCCCGACCCTTCTGGTGGCGGCGTCCGTCCTCGTGGCGGCCGCCTTCGCGCTGCCCGGCGGCTATGTGGCCTGGCGGGTTCTCGGTGGGTCCGAATCACCGTTGGCCCTCCTGACCAGTCGCCGGACCCTGATGCCCCTGTGGCGCACCGTGCAGTTGGCCGTCCTCGTCTCGGCGTCCACCGCGGTGCTGGGAACCGCCCTGGCATGGGTCACCACCCGGACCGATCTGGCCGGGCGACGATTCTGGCGGGTCGTCGTCCCCCTCCCGCTCGTCTACCCGAGCTTCGTCGGCGCCGCGGCCTTCATCTCGGGGCTCACCCCGGGCGGCATCGTCCACGACCTGGCCGCCGATCTGGGCTTCGACCTCGACGTCCGCCTCCACGGCCTGGCCGGCGCATGGCTGGTCCTAACCCTGTTCACCTATCCCTACGTGTACCTCCCGGTGGCCGCCCGGCTCGGATCGTTGCCCACCGCCTTCGAGGAGAACGCCCGGCTGCTCGGTGACCGGCCGGCCCGGGTGTTCAGCCGGCTGGTCCTCCCCCAGATCGGCTCGTCGATCGCCGCCGGCTCCCTGCTCGTGTTCCTGTACACGGTCAGCGACTTCGGGGCCGTCCACCTCATGCGGTTCGAGACCCTCACCCAGACCATCTTCCGGACACGCCTGTTCGACCGCGACCGGTCCTTCGCCCTGGCCCTGTTGTTGATCGTCCTGGCCCTCCTCGTGGTGTCTGCCGAGCGGACCATCGCCCGGGCGGGGGGGCGGCGTGGTGCGATGCTGACCGGCGACGCCACCGTCGGCGACCGGCGTCCCCTGACCGTGCCCCTCGGCCCCTGGACCCTGCCGGCGACCGGGCTGGTGGCCGGCGCGGTTGGGCTGGCGCTGGTGGCTCCGGCCGTCTCGCTAGCCGACTGGGGACTCTTCGGATGGCTGCGGTCCCGCCGGGGAGGTGCACCGCTTCGCCTCGACTGGGACGACGTGCTCACCCCCACCTGGAACACGGTGTGGGTCGGCGTGGCCACCGCGGTGATCGCCGTGGCCGTGGTCCTGCCCGTGGCCTACCTCACCACCCGGCACCAGTCCCGCCTCGGTGGTGCCGTGAACGCCGTGGTGGTCGCCGGCTTCGCCATCCCGGGTCTGGTCGTCGCCCTGTCACTGGTCTTCTGGACGCTGCACGCCTCGCCGTTCGACTTCCTGATCGGCTCCATGCCCGTGCTGGTCTTCGCCTACGTGGTGCACTTCGGAGCCCAGGCCGTCCGCACCGCCCAAGTGGCCGTCGATGCCGTCCCCCGACGCATGGAAGATGCCGCCCGCCTGCTCGGAGCGGGACGCCTACGACGACTGCTGACCGTCGAGCTCCCGCTCATGGTGCCCGGGCTGGCCGCCGGCGCCGGGCTGGTCATGTTGTCCACCATGAAGGAACTGCCGGCCACCCTGCTGGCGTCGCCCATCGGATTCCAGACGCTGGCCACCCAGATCTGGGGCACCTACGAGGCGCTCTTCCTCCCCGAGATGGCCATCCTGGCCCTCGTGCTGGTGGTCATCAGCGCCCTGATGACCTGGCTGCTGGTGGTCCGCCACAGCGACCATCTGCACTGATACGCCGGTCTCCGGCGGTGGTCCGCCCTCAGCGACCCGCCCTCAGCGAGTGGTGACCAGAATCCGGTCGGCGGCGAACGGTTGGACCTCGACCCGGCCGCCACCGATCTCCACGGTCATCCCGCCGTCGTCGGACGCGGTGACCGAGCCCTGCTCACCGGGCATCAGGCTGGCGTCCTCGAGAAACTGCAGCAGACCCTCGGCGAACTCCAGCTCCTCAGGGATCCGGCTGACCGTGAATAACTCGCCCACCCCTACGTCGGACAGGTTGCGGGTGTCGGGCTCGCGGTACGAACTCCCGGGGATCGGGTTGCCGTGCGGACACGTGGTGGGCTGACCCAGCAGCCGGTCCAGGGCGGACTCGACGGCCGGCGAGATGACGTGCTCCCACTTGCCTGCCTCGTGATGGGCCTCGGTCCACGTCAGGCCCAGGACATCGGTCAGGAACCGCTCGGCCAGACGGTGGCGGCGAACCACCGAGGTGGCCAGCTCTCGGCCGTCGTCGGTCAGGGCGATGCCGGCGTCATCGGTGCTGACCAGCCCGGCCTTCTCGAGGCGTTTGACCATCTCGGACACCGCCGGGCGGCTCACGTCCAGGCGTTCGGCGATGCGGGCCTGGATGAGCTCCACGTCGTCCTCGGCGAGTTCGAAGATCGTCTCGCAGTACTCCTCGAAGGCCGGGTGGTACTCCGGCGTCTGATACCGCACGACACCGATTCTAGGCATCGCCACCGTCGGGTCGTCCGGGCCGGTCCGCCGTCGGCCGCCTGGCCCGACCATGATGTCGCCGTGCCACTGGACCCCCGGACCCCGGTCATCGTCGGCGTCGCCCAGGTCACCGACCGGGTGGACGACCCGACGGTGGCCCGTACCGCCATGGAGCTCATGGTCGATGCCTGCCGTTCGGCCGCCATCGACGCCGGCGTTCCTGAAGCCCCCGCCGACGTCGACATCGTGGCGGTGGTCGGCGGCATCTGGAGCTACCGGGATCCGGGCCGGCAGGTGGCCGACGCCCTCGGCGCCGCCCAGGCCACCACGATCCTCACCGGACTCTCAGGCACGTCGCCCCAACGCCTGCTGGCCCACCTGTCAACGCGGATCACCGACGGCGAGATGGACGCCGCGCTCATGGTGGGAGGCGAGGTGTTCCGATCTCGCCGCCGCGCCCGACGACTCGGCGTCCACGTCCGTCGAGACGTTGACGAGACGCTTACGGCCGCCGAGACTTTCGAGGGTGGTCTCGAGATGAGCACCCCCCACGAGGAGTCCCGTGGACTGGTGGAGCCCGGCGTCTTCTACCCGGTGGCCGAGTCGGCCATCCGCCACGCCCGGGGTGAGACCATCGACCAGCACCGCCAGCGGGTGGGGGCACTGTGGGCCCGCTTCAACGAGGTGGCGTGCTCCAACCCCCACGCGGCGACCCGCACGCCCATGGACGCCCGGGCCATCATCACCCCGACGGGTGACAACCGCATGGTCGCCGCCCCGTACACCCGGGCCATGATGGCCAACAACAACGTCGACCAGGCCGGTGCCGTACTGGTCACCTCGGTGGCCCGGGCCGAGGCGCTCGGCATCGCCCGTGACCGGTGGGTGTTCCCCCACGTGGCCACCCGGGCCGACGACCCGGGATCCCCCAGCGCCCGCATGTACCTACACCGGTCTCCGGGCATCCGAATCAGCGGCGCCCACGCCCTGGCCGCCGCCGGGCTGGACCTCGACGAGGTGGACCACCTGGACCTGTACGCCTGCTTCCCGTCCTCCGTCCAGGTGTGTGCCACCGAACTGGGTCTCGACGCCGACGCCGAGACCAGACCGCTGACCACCAACGGTGGGCTGACCTTCGCCGGTGGTCCGCACTCCCACTCGGTCGGCCAGTCGCTGGCCACCC
>Ga0315334_10000826_pt1 | contig 18952 bp, 16 predicted proteins | sample M150034915metaG_FD_205555 | JGI IMG/M metagenome (GOLD analysis project Ga0315334, IMG submission 205555) | Ammonia-oxidizing marine archaeal communities from Monterey Bay, California, United States - M1 500m 34915 | ecosystem: Environmental > Aquatic > Marine > Intertidal zone | place: USA... | reverse complement strand
CAATGATTCCAGGTTTGCTAGTTTGTCTGACTCTGCTAGTGCCTGCGCCGATAGGGCCGACAGTTTTTTTCCATTGATAGTCAGCCTCCGAATTTGTTTGATAGATCTAGATTTAGCCATCTCCCGTACTGCATCATCGCCAAATTTGGCGTAAGAAAAATCGAGGGTCTCATAGTCGCGACTCAATCTGAACCCGTTTCGGATCAACCCCTCAATGTTGTAGAATTTTTTCACAATTAACTCCAATTACAAAGAATCAAAAAATCGTTTTATGGTGCTGAAGTATGTCTGGTTCATCATCATATCGTTGTGCCCTACCCCGTCAAGTATTTCTAGATGTTTCAATTTGGACCCAGCATTATCATAGTTTAATTTTGCTTCATGCGGAGAGATTAAAACATCATCGGCACCATGCATAATAAGAAGTGGACACTTCACCAACTTGATCTTATGGCTATTATTAAAAATTTCGTCTTCTTCTGAGCTAATTTTTTCAATTTTCAATCCACGCCTTTCCACAAGTGGAATAGGATCAGCGTAGCCACTCTCAAGAATACAACCTGCAATATCAGAACGCTTTGCACAAAGATCCAGCGCCGGGGCACAACCTAAAGACCTGCCCATGATACAGACTTTTTCTTTTATCTTACTATCTGATTTGAGTTGTTCAAATATTGTGTGGGCATCTTCCAGAGATGATCTCAGGGTCGGAGATCCGTTGCTCCTGCCATAACCACGAAAATCAGCTATTACAAATTCTACTCCTAACATTTTAAAATGTTCCGCCAAATTATCATAATCTGATACGATTTCACCATTACCATGAAAGAAAATTAAACTGAAATAGGCTTCAGGCGATGGGTGTCTACGGATATGAATAAATACCCCTGGCTCTGCTTCAACTTGAATTTCATCAGAATTTGGTGGTATGGAACGCGCATCTTCACGTGGAAAAAAGAGATTTGTATTAAAAATCTGAGAATCAAAAATCGAAGACATAATCCTTATCCTTAAAAATAAGCAGGTAAATGTATAATTAATTAAATTTTATATAAATTTAACATCTAAAACCTTATTTTGATAACTATTGAAATCCATTTAAAATAATGCCAAAATATGCGCCTCTTAAAAGTGGCCTTTTTATGTGAGGAGTTCCTCCGAAATCAAAATTTTATAGTTTGCTACCTAATGTAACAGGGGTGGTCAAAGCGGTTATAATATTTTAAAATCGGCCTTGAAAATTTGATTGGTAATTTTATATGCCGGTCTTCTATTTAAACCCTTTTTAAAAATAAGGTGAAGTCTAATGTTAATGGAATTAGCTCCAATTGAAAAGCTGTTTAAGTCCTATGCAAGTATTTGTGATGCTGCCCGAAAAAATTTAGGTAGAGACCTGACCATAGTAGAAAAAATTCTTTTTACCCATATGGACCCCGGCACCGACTATTCTAAATTAGAGCGAGGTGTTTCCAATATTTTTCTTAGTCCTGACCGTGTGGCCATGCAGGACGCGACCGCGCAAATGGCTATTCTCCAGTTTATGTCGGCAAAAATGCCCAAGGTAGCTGTTCCCACGACTGTCCACTGTGATCACTTGATCCAGGCCGCAACGGGAGCCGCAGCAGACCTTGTCGCGGCCGAAGAAACCAATAAAGAGGTCTATGACTTCCTACGTTCCGCCGCGATGAAATATGGCATGGGGTTCTGGAAACCGGGTTCAGGAATCATTCATCAGGTTGTTTATGAGAACTATGCCTGCCCCGGAACCATGATGGTCGGAACCGACTCTCACACCCCGAACGCGGGTGGTATGGGCACCATTGCTATTGGCGTAGGTGGTGCAGATGCGGTCGATGTAATGACCAACCAGCCTTTCATGACTAAAATGCCCAAACTCATTGGTATTAAGTTAACCGGTCAATTGAGTGGCTGGACATCTGCCAAGGATGTCATCCTCAGAGTAGCTACCATGCTGACTGTGAAAGGTGGAACTGGTAAAATTGTTGAGTATTTTGGCGAAGGAGCCCGGAACATGAGCGCCACCAGTAAAGGCACCATCACTAATATGGGCGCGGAAATTGGTGCAACCACATCCACCTTCGGTTATGACGACATGATGGATCCGTATCTGCGTGCTACCGATCGCGGACCCATTGCCGACTTGTGCAAACAATACGCCGAGTATTTACGGTCTGACGCGTCCGTAGAAGCAGATCCTGGAAAATACTACGATGAAGTTCATGAGATTGACCTGAATACTCTCGAGCCCCATATTGTCGGCCCGCATACGCCGGATCTTGGTAGGACAATATCTGCAATGAGTGCGGAAGTGGACGAAAAAGGCTACCCGGAAAAACTTTCTGCCGCTTTGATCGGTTCCTGCACCAACTCCAGCTATGAAGATATGACCCGTTCAGTCAGTCTGGTTCGACAGGCTAAAGCGGCTGGACTAAAAGCTAAGTCCAATCTGCTGGTCACTCCGGGATCAGAAACCATTTACCAGACCATCAAGCGTGACGGCATTCTTCAGGAATTTGAAGAAGCCGGAGCTACGGTTCTGGCTAACGCTTGTGGACCGTGCATCGGACAGTGGAAACGGGAAGATACCCAAAAAGGTGATAAAAACAGCATCCTCACCTCTTACAACCGAAACTTTGCCAAACGTAACGATGGCAACCCGGAAACATTGGGATTTATCAGCAGTCCAGAACTGGTCGTAGCAATGGCGTTTGGTGGTTCGATGAAGTTTAATCCGCTGACCGATACCTTGAAGGACAAGGATGGCAACGACTTTAAATTTCAACCGCCAGCCGGAGAAGTTCTCCCGCCCAACGGTTATACCCCTCAGGATGCGGGTTATGAAGCCCCGACCATGTCAGGAGAAGTAATCATCAATCCGACCAGCGAGCGACTTTCGTTTCTGGAGCCCTTCCCCAAACAGGATCCTGTTAAAGACTATCAAGGTCTACCGGTACTATTCAAGGCCAGTGGCAAATGTACCACTGACCATATTTCGCAGGCGGGTCCCTGGCTCAAATTCCGTGGGCATCTGGATAATATCAGCAACAACATGTTCCTTGGTGCCACTAACGCCTTCCATCCCGACACCGGATTTGGTAATAATCCTGTAACCGGTGAAGAGAGTTTGGAGCTCAACAAAATCGCACGTAATCTGAAAGAATCAGGGTTGGGTTGGGTTGCGTTTGCCGGGGAAAATGTAGGCGAAGGTTCCAGTCGTGAGCATGCGGCCATGGAACCACGTCATATGGGATGTATGGCATTTGTCGCCAATTCATATGCTCGCATTTTTGAAGCCAACCTGAAGAAACAGGCTGTCCTTCCCTTCACGTTTGTGGACAAAGCTGATTACGATAAAATTCAAGCTAAAGACCGAATTAGTTGTGAAGGTCTCGATCAATTAGCACCGGGAAAACCGGTTTCGCTGTCCATCAGGCATGAAGATGGATCCACTGAAACCATTCAAGTCAACCACACACTCAACGATAATGAGATCAATTGGTTCAAGGCAGGATCAGCGCTAAACTCATTGACCGCCTAAAAAGATTAACATTTTGAGTTAAAAACACCCCCCGGACGGTGTAAACGTCCGGGGATTTTTTATGCTGAGCGCTTTTCAACTAGACTGCAGTTTGCTTTTCAAGAGAGAGATTTATCCACCCTTTCTTTTTTCCTCTTCGCCAAGTGATGTGGACCCAGTCACCTTTTCTTTTAATTGCTTTCACACGGGTTCCATGTTTGAGTCGATTACATATTTCCCCCTCAGGCTTGAGGTGGACGGTGTGGGTTTTATTGAGAAGAAAATCTTCCAAAATAGTTTTACTTAATTTTTGCCAATTGTTTTGGAGGTAAATCCAGGTAATAGTTATTACCAATAACTTGATTGAATTTTAGAGTTTTATTTTTTTTGAATTTTCCGTTTCGTATTATTTTCAATAAATCGCCGGGTTTAGGCTGGCTGGATTCTTTACGCCCATTGAGAACGGAAATATCCAAATCTTTCCTCTTATCCCCCAATACTTTTTCTGCGATGCTCTGAAACGTGTCCCCATCATGAACTTCATAATAATCAATATATTTTGATTTATATTGTTTACGATCCCCAGCATGTTTTTGCCCCTCATATTTCAAACCACGAATATTATGTAAATATCGATCTCGAAATATGTTTACACTTTCTTGTTCATCAGTCATATACCCGGCCATGAGATCGGCCTTAACCATACGTTCACGCGTGTCGGGATGGGATGCTTGAAAGGAATGATACGATTGTCCCGACATGATTTCCTTAAGCCTTAGGCTTTTTAGAAAATGCGACATGCCGTACGGACTGTATCCGGCTTCCTTGCTATTTAATATTCCATGTTGGTCTGACTCAATTTCCGCATCCCGGCCATAGCCCAAAATTATTTGCCGGGACATGGCATTACTTATAGCAAGCCATTGGCCAGCATTTTTTGGGCTTGCGATAACTCCACCCAAAGCCAACACCTGAGAAGCGACACTACGCGCCAGCTGCTTAACACCATGGTGAAAAATAATATGACCAATTTCATGACCCAAAACTCCTGCAAGCTCCGCCTCGTTATTAACCATAGCTAATAAACCTAGGGTCACATAGACGTAGCCACCAGGTAAAGCAAAAGCATTGATTTCTGAACTGTCTACAATGCGAAAATAATAATTTGAAAAAATCTTATCAGACAGCTGCGATACTAGTTTTTGACCAACCTTGTTAACGTAAATCTGAAGTTCTTTGTCTTGGTAAATCCCATATTGTCTGGAAATTTGTTTGTCAGCCTCCTTGCCCATGGCTAACTCTGTTTCATGATCAATGAAAGGGACTGAATAGGAATTTATAGGCAGCAGTAATACAAGGAGAGTCAGAAAAAGCAGGAAATTAAATCTTAAAAATTTAGATGTTTTTGGCATAAAAATAGCCAATACGCTATTAGGCAGAAAGCTTTTTAATGCGGAGTTCAATTTTTTCCATAAGTAGATTTGCAGCAAACTTAATCTGCATTTCTCTTAGAATCAATAAAGCGTTGGAACTATCGTTGTTCAATTCGTAGCACCTTGAGAGGCTCCAATAAACTTCAAACAAAGGAAAGTCGGTGTTTGCGTCAATAACGGATTTAAACAAATCAATGGCCTTTGGGTACTGTTTCTTAGATTCATAATTGTATGCCAACCCAACTTGCGCCATTTGGTAATTTATTTGTTCAGGTGAAGAATTATTCATAACCGTTGAATAAAGAGCATCAGCCTCATCATACTTCTGGTTTTGAAAATGGATCTCAGCCAATAACAATGAGGCTCGCTCTTTTTGCGGGCTATCACCTATTTTTTCCAAGATTAATTTGACCTCAGAGGTGGGGTCATTGCCTTTGGCTGTTTGGATAAGCTTTTCCATTTCAAAATAGAACGCTTCATTTCCTAACTCTTGAGTTTCCTTATAATAACTAAAGCCAAAAAAAGACCCAAGGCACACAAGAATGGCGACGATCACGCCAATAACAGTGGCCTTATGATCCATATAATAAAGCATGGCATTTTCAGAACCAGATAAAAATTGATCAGGCTTCTTTAATAATTCTTTTCGACTGACTTTGACACGTTTAGCCATTAGAGAATCCCTATATAAAAAATTCAGAAAATCCGACGGAATCACATTTTATGTTGGTAAGTTATTTAATCATAAAGGGTAACCCCAAACAAGGCATATTTCTGCAGGGGTTCTAGTGAAGGAGGCGCATCTTTCAAAGGCAGAGTATAAGTGCATCACTCTAGTTAAAAAATATATGCTGTTAGATCCTATTCTTTGTAGCAATTATGCCTGTGGGACTGTGGAAACCGTGTTTTTGGTTTTTCTTAAATACGTAAACTATTCTTAATACGATAATTTATTTTTTCGTTTTTTCTTTTTGCTTTATTTCAGTAGATAACTTTCACCGTTCATTTTAAGAATATGAACGTAATGGATACAATGAGTCGTTTAATAGAAGGATGATATATAGCCCTCCAATACTAGAGACTATCCAAATGCCCGTGAAAGTGGGAATTCTAACTTCAAAAGTGGTACTTACAACTAACTGAGGTAGGTCAAGTTCATTCTATTACGTTAATTAAAAAAGGTTAACCGTGATTTAGTGGATTTTTATCCTAACCGGCCTATATTTATGAGTAGGATTTGTTGCAGGTCTGATATTGCTATTCTAAGGAAAGGTTTTATGGAAAGTGCGCTGTTGTAAGTTTAGAGGTTCCCACCAAAATTAATTACGTTATTAGAGAGAAATTTAAATCACAATGGGGTATCGCTATGGAATGGTATGCCTATGGACTAGAAAAAATAATGATCTTTATATTTGCTGTTTCTTGTGCTGGGGGGATTGTGTTGGCTGTTGTGTGTAGTAATTCTCTTATCAAAAGAGGACCAAAAAGTATATTAAAATGAATAAGCTTCGTTTCTAAATGGGAGTCAGGATTATTGAGATCCTGCTTTAGAAAAATAAAGTTCTCAAGAGATTTTGAAGAATTGAATAAAACGGTAGCTTCTATAAAGCGGAGGAAAGAAGAACTTTCTCGTTCTGATAAGTTGGTTCTACATAGACAAATAAACAACGAAATTAAAAGTTACGTTCAGGGATAATTAGCCTAACCAGGGAGTTCTTTAATCCAAAATCCAACTGAGAAGTTCTGTTTCATATAGGCAAAGATTCAGGGCAGAGTAATCGCCTGACACCTGACTGCCGTGAAATTGCTTCCTCCTACCAGTTGGCCATTGTGATTGAGAGCTTACCTTTTATATAAGGCGGAGAGTCGTCTTGCAATGAGACGACCTTCAATCTGGGAACTTAATGAAAGGAGGTTACCCAAAAACATCAATGTACTTAATTAAATATTTCATATTTCAATTTACGGAGGATGCTATGGGAGCTGCGAATCCACCTGTTAATTAATTCACATAAGAAACATACAAACTTAATTCCGATATAAGTTGGAATAAACCCGATCTTGAACGAATGATTAAAAGACGGGTCATAAAAAATGAAAGCCCCACAATCCTGTAATAGGGTTGATGGGGCTTTTAGTAAAGTGTGATTTTTTTAATTTTATCTAAAGAAGATAGGCTAGCACTCCCAAAATAACTTCGAGAAAAGATAGGAAAAGAACCCCGATTATTGGCAATATTACGTAAGATTCGACTAAATAACTCAATAACCTTGTAGATTGCGGAGGGATAATCCAAGCAGAATATTTTCTCAAAATAGGGTCAAGCTAGCAAATACTTGAAGATGGTATAAATTATTTTTGTTCCTGCTTGAATGGTGCCGGAAAAGGTTCCGGTGATTTTGGAAACGCCTACCCTCTCACGATATTTAACGGGGATCTCAAGGATGCGTAATTTCTTTTTAACGGCTTTGATCTGCATCTCGACCGTCCAGCCAAAATTGATGTCCTGCATAGCTATGGCTTGCAAAGATTCATAGCGGATAGCACGAAATGGGCCTAGGTCGGTATATTGATGTCGGAAAAACAGGCGCATTAAAAATACGGCCAATTGATTGCCATAGCGGGATTGCGGTAATAAAGCCATGCGGCTTTCGGGGAGTATCATGCGACTACCTAAAACAAAATCCATCTTTCCAGATTCTATCGGTGCTATTAAATCAACAATTTCTTCCGGGTAATCGCTGAAATCCCCATCCAGGAAGACTACGATATCTGGGTTGCCCAGTTGAGAAATTCCTTTAAGGCAGGCAGATCCATAACCTTTTCTATTCTCCACAACTACCAGTGCGCCTTTTTCAGCCGCATTCCGAGACGTATTGTCAGTCGAATTGTTATCGACAACGATAATCTCGTGAATCAGGTCTTTTGGTAAAGCATCTAGAACCAATCCTATTGAGTCTTCTTCATTAAAAGCGGGAATAATTACAGATACTTGGGAAGGCATGGTCCCAGTTCAGGAGTTGAGGCTGTTTTTAATGCCGGATATAAATTCAGAAATTTTTCGATTGCGTTCAGCCGATTCAGAGTGAGCTTCGATCAGTTTGACGATAGCACTGCCGATAATAACCCCATCTGAATATTGTGCAGCTTCATAAGCCTGCTCCGGCCCTGAAATTCCAAACCCCACTAGAACCGGAAGTTTCACTTTATCTTTAATCGCAGTAACTTTCTCTTGCAGATTTTGAGAGAGTGCGGCTTTGGTTCCCGTTGTTCCCGTCAGTGAAATATAATATATGAAACCCTTGCTCAACTCATCAATGCGCTGGATTCGGTCCGGTGTGCTGGTAGGCGCCAAAAGAAAGATCATATCTAATTTTTTTTCATTTGCATAACCGAGAAACTCTTCTGCTTCTTCAGGAGGAAGGTCGGGGAGAATAACTCCATCCACTCCCGCATTTACCGCATCCTCCACAAACGTTTTCTGACCGTAAACAAAAATGGGATTAAAACTCGCCATGAGTACAATCGGCAATTCAGATTCAGTCCGAATATCTTTCACCAACTCTATTATTTTTTTTAGAGTAGTTTTCTTTTGCAGGGAACGATGTGAAGCTGCTTGAATGACAGGACCGTCCGCAAGTGGATCTGAAAATGGGACCCCAATTTCAATAATATCGGCACCACTTTTTTCTATCACAGAAAAAATCTCTTTCGATGCAGATAAGTCCGGGTCCCCTGCTGTAAAAAAAGCGACCAGAGCCTTACTGCCATTTAAACTTTTGAATTTATCCTGGATTCGGCTCACAACGAAACTCCCATTCTATCCGCCACCTGATTCACATCTTTGTCACCTCGACCAGATAGGCAAACCAGAATGATTTTATCTTTTTTCATGGTCGGTGCCAATTTCATTACGTGCGCGATAGCGTGTGACGATTCTAGAGCTGGAATGATCCCTTCTTTATGCGAAAGAAGTTTAAAACCACCCATGGCTTCCTCATCGGTAATCGTCACATATGTTGCCCGCCCCGATTCCCTGAGATAACTGTGCTCACAACCGACACCCGGATAATCCAATCCCGCCGAAATGGAATGTGCCTCAGTCACCTGACCGTCCTCATCATGCAGAAGATAACTCATCATTCCATGCAGAACCCCTGCTGACCCTTTTGTGAGAGAAGCGCCATGTTTGTCAGTGTCCAATCCCAAACCTGCGGCCTCGACACCGACCAGCTTAACTTCTTCTTTCCCTAAAAACGGATAAAATAGACCCATGGAGTTACTGCCTCCACCTACACATGCAACACAGTAATCAGGCAACTTACCTTCCGCTTCCATTATTTGTTCGGTAGATTCCTCGCCGATAATTTTTTGAAAATCTCGAACAATCATCGGATACGGGTGTGGACCCACCACTGAACCAATAATATAATGAGTACTTTCTACGGTGGTGATCCAGTTGCGGATGGCCTCGCTAGTAGCATCTTTAAGAGTTTGGGTTCCACTAGTAACTGGAATAACATTGGCCCCCAAAAGTTTCATGCGAAAAACATTGAGCGCCTGCCTTTTCATATCTTCCACACCCATGAACACATCGCATTCCAACCCAAACAAGGAGGCCGCTGTAGCGGTTGCGACACCATGTTGCCCGGCCCCGGTTTCGGCAATCACCCTTTTCTTGCCCATTCTCATCGCCAGCAAAGCACTACCAATGGTGTTATTTATTTTATGCGCCCCGGTATGGGTCAGGTCTTCCCGCTTTAAATAAATTTTCGCACCACCAAGATGTTCAGTAAGTCGCTGTGCAAAAAACAGCGACGTAGGACGACCAACATAATGTTTCAAGTAGAGAGCCAATTCTTCTTGAAACTTCGGATCCTTTTTTGCCTCCTCATAAACTCGTTCTAATTGTTCTAAGGCGGGCATGAGGGTTTCAATGACATATTTGCCACCAAACTTTCCATAATGCCCACTGGAATCAGGCTGTTTATGTGGTTTCATGAATTACTCCAAGATCTAATATTTTCTAAAAATGCGCGCACCTTTTCAGGATCTTTTATTCCTGGTGATTTTTCCACTCCCGTGCAAACATCAACCCCATAAGGTCGAACCTGACTCAATGCTTGTCGAACATTAAGAGGAGTCAACCCTCCGGCCAGGATAACCGGTCCAATTTTTTTTGCAGGATGAGCTAGATTCCAGTCAAAAATTTTTCCTGTGCCGCCATGCTTGCTTTCTGAAAAGGTGTCCAAAAGAAAACCACTGACAGGATACTTTTCCAACTGCTTGATCGATTGAAGATCTTTAACCTGAAATGCCTTGATCACCCGCCGTTGAACTTTCCGGCAAAATGACGGGGACTCATTACCATGCAGCTGCACCAGATCTAGACCACAATAGTCAGCAATTTTGTTCACCCGTTCAACCTTTTCATTGACAAAAACACCAACAGTATCCACAAAAGGCGGTAATTTTATAATAATGTCTCGAACCACTTTCATGGCAACGGACCGAGGACTCTTTTTGTAGAAAATAAAACCCACCGCATCCGCCCCATGCTTCACCGCATACACCACATCTTTCAGTTGTGTCATCCCGCAGATTTTAACTTTGATTTGTTTATTATGAATTGTCATTGCCTCTCAAACTGTTTAATTTCTCGGGAATATTTTCTGAGGTCATCAAGCTCTCACCAATTAAAAACGCATGCGCTCCTAATTTCTCAAATTCTTCTATCTCTTCCCTGCTATGAATTCCGCTCTCGCACACCAAGGTTTTACCTTGTTCCTGCAATGCCATAGGAATCAGCCGCCGGGCAATATTTAAATCGGTTTTGCCGTTAGTCAAATCACGATTGTTGATGCCAATCAAGCGGGCCTTAGCCTCGAAGGCTTTTTCCAAGTCCCACTCATTATGCGTTTCTACCAATGCAGGCAGACCCAACTCTTCCCCCAATAACAGCAGATCTGCCAATTGGTTTTGGTCCAACCAGGTAGCGATCAACAGGAACAGGTCCGCTCCATGCGCTCTCGATTCATAAACCTGATATTCATCAGTAATAAAATCCTTGCGTAAAAGCGGAATCGGGGCAATGGGTCGGACTTCTTTCAAAATATCAATATTGCTGCCGAAGTAATTGGTCTCCGTTAAAATTGAAAGGGTTGCAGCTCCATTTTTAAAATAATCCGTAGCGATTTCGCTGGCATTGAAATTTTCCCGCAACTCTCCTTTAAATGGAGTCCGCCGCTTAATTTCTGCAATAATTTTTGAAGGTCCCTTGCCATTGAGAATTTTATAAACATCCCGGATAGGTTCCTGATCCCCGATACGCAATTTGAGTTCCGACAAAGGCAATTCGCGTTTCGTTCCAGCCAGCTCCTTCTGTTTATCTACAAAAATTTTATCTAGTATGTTCAATATTTTTTAGATGAAGACCCTATTCCGAGATTACTAAACCGTTCCAGAATTAGTAATGCGACACAGATTTTCTAATTTTTCACGCGCTTGTCCCGATTCAATGGAAATATTAGCCAATTGTATACCCGATTCAATCGAGCCAGATTTTCCAGATACATATATGGCCGCCGCAGAATTCAATACTACTATATCCCTTCGGGGCCCCGCTTCACCATTTAGTATATTCTTCAATATTGCCGCATTTTCTTCAGGAGTTCCCCCTTTAAGATCATCGGAGCAACAGGTTTTAAAACCCAACTTTTCAGGATCGAGGCGGTAACAGGTCACTCTCCCATTTTTCAATTCTGCTACATGGCTTTCCCCCGTCAAGCTAATTTCATCCAATCCATCAGAACCATGGACCACCATTGAATGGCGACAACCCAGATCACGAAGCACTTCAGCCAAAGGTTTAACCCATTTCACATCAAAAACTCCCAGCACCTGAGAAAGTGCGTTCGCCGGATTGGTCAAGGGTCCCAGCAGATTAAAAATAGTGCGAAAACCCAATTCTTTACGTACTCCCGCAGCATGTTTCATGGCTTTATGCATCAAAGGCGCAAAAAGAAAACCAATACCCGCCTCATCGACGCATCGTTTCACCATAGAGAGATCGGCGTCCAGGTTCACTCCAAGGCACTTCAAAACATCCGCACTACCAGACCGACTGGACACAGCCCGGTTGCCATGTTTCGCCACATTGACCCCCGCACCTGCTGTGACCAGTGCGCTGGCCGTTGAGATATTAAATGTATCCGCACCGTCACCGCCAGTGCCGCAGGTGTCTACCAGTGACGTCGCTTTAATATCTAGTTTTTCTGCTTTTGCCCGCATTACCCGGGCCGCCCCGACAATTTCAGCAACCGTTTCGCCCTTAACATGCAACGCCGTTAAAAATGCGGCCAATTGCGAATCCTTCACTTCCCCTTCCATGATTTGAGTCATGGCCGAAAGCATTTCAGCCTCGGACAAATCATTTCCGCCGATTAGGGAATGAAGCGATACCAGAAACGTCACGCGTGATTTCCTTTAATAAAATTGCCTAATAATTCTTTGCCACACACCGTCAATATAGATTCAGGATGAAACTGCACTCCCTCAACGGCAAGCTCCTTATGACGGATCCCCATGATTTCGTTGTCATCACTCTCTGCTGAAATTTCAAAACAGTCCGGCAGGTTTTCCCGATTCAATACCAACGAGTGATAACGCGTCGCCTCAAACGGATTATCAAGATCTTTGAAAAGCGTTTTACCATCGTGCCGTATCATGGAAGTTTTTCCATGCATCAGGCGACCGGCTTTTATAATTTGTCCACCGAAAGCAACCCCTACGGACTGATGCCCAAGGCAAACCCCCAAAATAGGAATCTTCCCGGCAAAATGTTTAACCAGCTTCACCGATATGCCAGCTTTCGCAGGAGTACAGGGGCCGGGCGACACAACTAATTTATCCGGATTCAGTTCCTCAATTTGCTGGATACTTATCTGATCATTACGTTCCACACGTATCTCAGCCCCCAACTCACCCATGTATTGAACCAGGTTGTAGGTGAACGAATCGTAATTGTCGATCATTAAAATCATACTACCAACCCCTTTTGGGCCATTTCTAAAGCTTTCAGCAAAGCCCGCCCTTTGTTCATCGTCTCTTCAAACTCTGTTTCTGGAACCGAGTCCGCCACAATACCCGCACCCACGCCAAGATAAGCCGTGTCGCCTTTAATCAGCAACGTCCGGATGGCAATGGCCGTATCCATGTTGCCATTGAAACTGATATAACCTACCGCACCACCATAGAGACCGCGTCGTGTCGGTTCCAGCTCATCAATGATTTCCATGGCACGGATTTTTGGAGCACCGGAAAGCGTTCCAGCGGGAAAAGCGGCTTCCAGCACGTCAAAACAATCCAAATCCTTTTTCAATTCTCCTCGGACATTGGAAACAATATGCATCACATGCGAGTAACGCTCAATGGTAAACCGCTCATCCACTTCCACTGAACTGATTTCCGCCACGCGACCGAGATCGTTTCGGCCCAGATCCACAAGCATAATGTGCTCAGCCAGTTCCTTTTCATCCGCTAATAAGTCCCTCTCTAACTCCAGATCTTCCTGCTCATTTTTACCGCGTTTACGCGTTCCAGCTATGGGCCGAACCTCTACCTTGCCATCCTCCAAACGAACTAGAACTTCAGGGGAAGAACCAACAACCTGCAACTCGCCGAACTTCAGGTAATACATGTAAGGAGAAGGATTGATGGTTCGTAAGGCCCGATAAATATCAAACGAGTCCATGTTAATAGAAATTTTCAAGCGCTGAGAAAGTACAACCTGAATAGCATCCCCTTCATAAATATATTCCTTAATTCGAGTCACCGCCTGTTTGAAATTTTCCTCCTCAATATTGGATTCAAAACACAATTCGGCACGTCCATCTTCATCATGTCTAGCCTTTTTTGGAAGAGGCGTTTTTAATAATTCTTCCAAAGCAGAAATTTTTCGTATGGTGTTCTCATATACTGTCGTCAGGTCATCACCCTCTGCAAACGCGTTCGATACAATTTTTATGGTCTGGGAAATATTGTCAAATACCAGCATGGTATCCGTGATAATAAACTGCGAATCCGGCACATCGAGATCATCTATCGTTCGTTCAGGCAATTCCTCAAAAAAACGCACCATATCATAACTGACAAACCCCACCGCCCCGCCTGAAAACCGTGGCAATCCTTCAGAAGACACTGGCTGGTACCGGGCCAGTATTTCCTTTACCGCTGAAAGAGGACTACCCGATTTAATTTCACTTTCTTCCCGCTTGCCATTTTCTGTGACGGTCAAAGTCCGGCCCTTGGTGCTGACAATAACCGCAGGGTCGCAACCCAAGAAGCAATAGCGCGCCCATTTCTCTCCCCCCTCAATGCTCTCCAGCAAAAAAGAATAATCGCCACCGCTGATTTTCAAATAAGCGGATACCGGAGTATCGAGATCAGCGAGAATTTCCTTGTAAACAGGAATCAGGTTTCCCGATTTGGCTTTCTGTTTGAATTCTTCTAAAGAGGGTTTGAACATAATTTTTTAAATGGGATCTCTATTTACTCAATGCTAAAAAACTAAAAAAAGCACAGGAAACCTGTGCCCTTATGAACCCCATATTATCGCTGCGGGACACGAAGGGGTTAAAAATTTCTCTTTTGAATACCCATTTTTATTGTAAAGGAAGAGAGAAAACAAGGCAATGCCGAGATACGACTTTTTTAAACAATTTCAATATATTAAGAAACAGGCTGGGGAGAGAAAATTAGGGAACCGGCCCTAAAAGATAGTTGGATAAAATGCATATCAGCCTTCTACAACTTTCCAATCTTCACCGTCCCAGTGCAGGATCAGTCCGTTATCGCCAACAGCGTAAATATCTTCATCACTGGTGCCCCAGATGCCGGTGAGATATTCTTTTGTATTGGATTCTATCCGAGTCCATTCGTTTCCATCAAGATATAGAATCATTCCCTCGTCGCCAATGGCGAACACCATTTCTGAAGAGGGGCCCCAGACATCGAGAAAAAATTCCATCGTCTGCGAAGGCATTTCAGTGCATTCGACCCCATTGTATTTAAAAATGGCGCCATCTGATCCCACCATATAAACATTATCTGGAGCGAAGCCATAAATACCATAAAACTCAGCATTGGAGTTGAACGTCATGCGCTTCCAACGTTCTCCATCCTGCTTGAGAACCAGCCCATCGTAACCCACAGCCAGCATGCCGCCCTCTTTGCACCCCCATAACCGGGTTACGTCCGTATCCGTTCCCGTCTGAGTAAATTTCCAGGAACTGCCATCATAACGCAGGATTTTTCCCAACCTTGAGCAAGCATAGATTTCATCCGGGGCAAGACCAAAAATTCCTGTCATAGGTGGGAGTTTTTCTGTTTCTTCAGGCGTCCAGGCATTACCATCGTAATGGAGAATTCTTCCATCGGTCACCACCGCATAAACATTATCGGGTGCGCTGCCCCAAATGTCTTTGAAGGTCCACCGTCCGCCTGTTTCCATAGACGACCATTGCTTGCCATCATAATGCAGCATGGTGCCATCGGCACCACCGACAAAAATATCGTTTTCGTTGAATCCATAAATGGACAGAAGGTGGCTGGATGTCAAAGCAGACATAATAGTTCCTCAAATTTAGCACCGTTTTTCAAACAACAAATCATATAGACATATCGCTCCATTGATTCCCATCAAATTTAAGCACCGTTCCGTTTTCGCCGGCTACGTAAACCTGATCGGCACCGAGCCCCTTGATCTTGGTGAAATACTCATCCTTAATGGGTTCAATGGAAGACCATTTATCGCCATCGTAATGAAGCATGGTAGCGTTATCTCCAACTACATAGATATTATTGTCAGCGGTTCCCCATATGCTCAAGAGGTATTCTTCGGTTTCCGATTGCATAGGTTTCCAATCCGTTCCGTCAAAATGCAAAATAGTTCCGTGGGACCCGCATATATAAATATTTTCATTATCTGTGCCCCAAATGCCAAACAAAGAAACTTGCTCATCTGTCAAATCTTCACGGCGCAGAAATTCCTTACCATTATAGAAACGATAAATGCCCTCTCCGCCAACTGCATGAATATGATCGATATCTTGACCCCACATACCGAACAAATCATGAATAGTGTTGGGTTCACGATAGTCCCATTTTTCACCATTCCAGTAAAGCATCCGACCGCCCACCCCATAAAGAAAAACGTGGCATTCATCAAATCCAAATACCGAGTTGAGCGAGTCGTAACTCCCTGTATCAATATGTTTCCACTCCTTACCATTGTAAAAGAGGACAACCCCGCCAATACCCACAGTATAAATGGTGTTTTCATTTGGGCCCCAAATACCCATCAGCGGGTTGGTATTTTCGGTGCGAACGGGCAACCATTCATCCCCATCCCAATGCTGAGGAATACCATCCTTCCCTACCACATAAATACAGTCATGCCGGAAAGGCATGATATCGAGCAGATCTGGTTTTTCACCTGTAAACATAATTATGAACCTGAGCTTAAAAGAGGTAATGCATATTTACACTAATTTCTCTATCCATATCAGGAAAGAATTGAATTTACACAAAAAAAAAGCTCCCGGTTCAGAAACCGGAAACCTTTAATTCGTTTACAAAAACCCTATTAAACTTCGGCCTTGGCTTTATAGAAATAAACATCCTTCAACTTGGGGAAATTCTCATTATCCTTAAATAAGGCTTGCACACCCTCATTGACATCATTATGAATGAGAACCAATGTTTCGAGGTTAGGAAGGTTCTTCGATTCGGACAGGGCTTTAGCTCCCATACTCCCCAAGTCGGCCTCATACAAATCTATCAAAGTAAGGTTTCTAAAATTCTCAGAAGCTGCAATCGCTTCAGCACCCCGAAGTCCTATCGGATTAAAAGTTAGGGTCAATTGAGTCAGGTTGCTCATTGCTTCTGATTCTGCGAGAGCCTCTACCCCCTCCCCTTCTAAAAAATTCCAATTTAAATTCAACTCGGTCAATTTACTCAAGTTCTTGGATTGGGCAAGTGCCGTCGCACCCTCATTACCAATGTTATTCCGATATAAAGAAAGTTGCGTCAGACGGGTAAGTGTTTCAGAAGCTGCCAGGGCTTTTGCTCCTTCATCCCCAATCTTGTCACCTATCCAGAGGGATACCAAATTCCCTAAGATAGAGGATTTCGCGACCATTTTTGCGCCTTCATGGCTAATTTCATTATCACTCAATATCAACTCAGAAAGGTTGAGCATGGTTTTAGCTTCCGTTAAAGCCTTAACTCCATCATCAGTCACCTTATTCTTATAAAGGTTTAAGGCAGTCAAAAACTTCATTTTATCGCTGGCCACCAAAGCCTTAAGGCCCTTATCCCCAATTTCATTAAACTCCAGAAACAGGGCGGTCACACCTTTAACCTTGTCGGATTCTAGAACTTTTATCAGATCCTCATCGTCCAGTTCCTTTTCTCTTAAATCCAGTTCACTATTTTCATCATTCAGTCCCTGTTGAATGAGACTGTCGATATCTTTAATTTCTTTTTCAGCCATTCTTTCAAGCTCCAAATAAACACTATTTTGACAAATAAAATGTAGCTAGCTATTTTAAAACAGTATCCAAACTTGTAAAGCCTAAAATCCATATTTTTTAGCCAATTGCAAACATTTTCTATCTTTCCTTAATATCTGTAACGTTTTGAGTTTATTAATATACAAATTAAAAACTTTTAATATCATTATTCAACAAATTAATTTATATTTCTTACGTTAAAAGTGAAAATATTCTTCGCAGCTCCCCTTTTAAATCAATTCAAATTCATCTAAAGGTTTGCTTAATGCCACAAAAAATCGATGAAATAACAGAGCATATCAATCAGACCAGCGGATTTATTCCCCTACTTGTGCATGAGTTGGAACAGGTTATGGTGGGTCAAAAATATTTAATCGAACGCTTGATACTGGGACTGTTAACTGGAGAACATATACTGATTGAGGGAGTGCCCGGGCTTGCCAAAACTACCGCAGTTAAGGCCTTGGCACAATCCGTAAAAGCTGACTTCAAGCGCATTCAGTTTACCCCGGATCTGTTACCGGCTGACCTTATAGGAACTCAGGTATACCAACCTAAAACAGGCGGATTTGATATTAAAAAAGGACCTCTTTTTGCGAATATCATTCTTGCAGACGAAATCAACCGGGCCCCTGCCAAAGTACAAAGCGCCCTTCTTGAGGCCATGCAAGAAAGGCAAATAACTATTGGCGGTACAACCTTCAAGCTTGAAGAGCCGTTTATGGTCATTGCCACGCAGAACCCTATCGAGCAGGAAGGCACCTACCCGCTGCCGGAAGCACAAATTGATCGATTCATGTTAAAGCTCCATATTGATTATCCTTCAAAGGAAGAAGAAAAAATCATCATGCAAAGGATATCCACCTCCAACAACTGTTATCAGCTAAAGCAGGTGGTATCCCCGGAAGAAATCATGCAGGCTCGAAAAGTGTTCGATGATATATATATTGATGAAAACCTGCAGGACTATATTATCAACCTGGTAAGATCCACCCGCGACCCTGCTGGCCACCAGATGTCCTCTCTAAAAGGATTGATTCAGTATGGCGCATCGCCTCGGGCATCTATTTACTTGAACCGATGCGCGAAGGCTTATGCTTTTTTGCAACGTCGTGGTTATGTGGTTCCCCATGATATTAAAACTATAGGAATGGATGTGTTGAGACATAGGATCATTCTTTCTTATGAAGCCGAGGCTGAAAATGTGACTCCAGATGATGTTCTTAAGGAAATATTCGACACCCTTGAAGTCCCATAATCCAGAATGGATCTAATTCAATTTTGGAAAACATAAAAATGCTTCAAACCCTGACTCATACAATTCGAGATTGGTTTCAAGAACCGGTTGTAAAAATTGAGCAAGACAAAAACCTGTCACCTGAACTTTTGCAACGAATCAAAACCATTCA